>Ga0307515_10000751_pt1 | contig 75067 bp, 62 predicted proteins | sample 17_EM_MG_FD_194513 | JGI IMG/M metagenome (GOLD analysis project Ga0307515, IMG submission 194513) | Populus trichocarpa ectomycorrhiza microbial communities from riparian zone in the Pacific Northwest, United States - 17_EM | ecosystem: Host-associated > Plants > Roots > Unclassified | place...
CGTCATGCTCACCCAGCAACGCAAACAACTGATCCTCGACAAGCTGCGGCACGACGGCCGCATCGTCGCCGCCACCCTGAGCGAAAGCCTGGGGCTGTCCGAAGACACCATCCGCCGCGACCTGCGTGCGCTGGCCGCCGCCGGGCTGCTGCAGCGCGTGCACGGCGGCGCGCTGCCGGCGTCGCCCGCGGCGGCTAATTTCGCGGCGCGCAGCGGCCTGCAGGTCAGCGGCAAGCAGGCCATTGCCCGCGCCGCCGCGGCCATGGTGCAGCCGGGGCAGGTGGTGTTCATCGACGGCGGCACGAGCTGCCAGCAACTGGCGCTGCAGCTGCCGCACAGCCTGCGCGCCACCGTGGTCACACACAGCCCGACCATCGCGCTGGCGCTGGTCGACCACCCGCTGGTCGAAGTGCTGCTGGTCGGCGGCCGCTTCTACAAACATTCGGTGGTGGCGGTGGGCGCCGCCGCGATCGAGGCCATCGGCCGGGTGCATGCCGATCTGTTCTTCATGGGCGCCTCGGGCGTCAGCGCCAGCGTGGGCCTGAGCACCGGCGACATGGAAGAGGCGCTGGTCAAACGCGCCATGATGGCCCACGCGGCCGAAACCTGGGTGCTGGCCTCGGCCGAGAAACTGAACGCCGCCTCGCCCTACGTGATCGCCGCCTGCAGCGAAGCCACCGGCCTCATCGTGGAGAGCGGCACCGCCGAAAAAGCCACGGCCGCGTTCGCCGCGCAGGGCCTGGCCATCGTGAGGGCTTGATCCAGCCGCGCAGCCTCAAACCACCCGCGGTTTTACCTTCGACGCCGCCAGCTTGGCATTCGTGCGCGCCTTCTCCACATCCGCATCGAAGGCCAGCGCCACGCCCATGCGGCGCTTGACGAAGCTCTCGGGCTTGCCGAACAGGCGGACGTCGGTGTTCGGCACACGCAGCGCATCGGCCACGCCGTCGAAGACCATGCCCTTGGCGTCCGCACCGCCGTAGATCACGGCGCTGGCGCCGGGGCTCTTGAGGGCGGTGTTGACCGGCAGGCCGAGGATGGCGCGCGCATGCAGCTCGAACTCGTTCTGCCATTGCGTGGCCATGGTGACCATGCCGGTGTCGTGCGGGCGTGGGCTGACTTCGCTGAACCAGACGTTTTCGCCCTTCACGAACAGCTCCACGCCAAACAAGCCCTGGCCGCCGAGGTTGTCGGTCACGGCCTTGGCGATCTGGCGCGATTTCTCCAGCGCGGCCGGCAGCATCGGGTGCGGCTGCCAGCTCTCCACATAGTCGCCGCTGACCTGGATGTGGCCGATGGGCTCGCAGAAATGGGTTTCGATCTGGCCGTCGGCACCCACCGCGCGCACGGTGAGCTGGGTGATCTCGTAGTCGAAGTCGATGAAACCTTCGACGATGACGCGGCCGTGGCTCACGCGGCCGCCGGCCATGGCGTAGTCCCAGGCCTTCTGCACGTCGGCCGGGCCGTCGATCTTGCTCTGCCCCTTGCCCGAGGAGCTCATCACCGGCTTGACCACGCAGGGGTAGCCGGTGGTGTTGTTGATGGCGGCCTGCAGCTCGGCCAGCGAGTCGCAGAACACATAGGGGCTGGTCGGCAGGCCCAGCGTTTCGGCGGCCAGGCGGCGGATGCCTTCGCGGTCCATCGTGAGGCGGGCGGCGCGGGCGGTGGGGATCACGCGCACCGTGCCGGCGGCTTCCAGCTCTTCGAGCATCGGCGTGGCGATGGCTTCGATTTCCGGCACCACCAGCATCGGGCGCTCGGCCTCGATCAGCGCCTTCAGCTGCGCCGGGTCGCTCATGGTGATGGTGCGTGCATGGTGCGCCACCTGCTGGCCGGGCGCGTTTTCGTAGCGGTCGACGGCGATGGTCTCCACGCCCAGGCGCTGCAGTGCGATCAGCACCTCCTTGCCCAGCTCGCCGGAGCCGAGCAGCATGACTTTGGTTGCGTTGGGGGAAAGGGGTGTGCCGAGGGTGGTCATGACGATGTGTGGAAAAAAGAAAGACCGGGCACTGTAATCCATTGCCGCGACTTTCTGCTGCCGGCCGTCGTGACGCACTGGAGATTCGCATGTGTCTTCACGCCTCCACCGCCTTGAGGTATTCCAGCTTGACGCACCGAAGCGCCACCCAGACACTGGCGCCAATCCACAAGACGAGGAGACACCGTTGAAAATCGCCATGAAGCCCATTCTCTGGATCGCATGCAGTACGTCCCTGGCCGCAGCGGCGCTGCTCGCCGGCTGCGCCACCACACCCCAGCCCGTGCCCTGCGCCGCGTTGCAGGGCGCCAACGTGCCGGCCGGCGCCATCGGCCTGCCGACCCAGGGCGCCACGGTCACCGCCGCAGAAGTGGTGGCGCCTGCGGGCAGCGGCACGGCGGCCACCGGTGCGACCGGGGCATATTGCAAACTCAGCGCCGACATCCTGCCCGTCGACCCGCAGGCGCCGAAGATCAAGCTGGTGCTGAACCTGCCCGTCGCGTGGAATCACAAGGGCCTGATGCTCGGCGGCGGCGGCTACAACGGCGCCGTGCCGGCCAGCAACGGCAACATCCCCGCCGGCCCCAGCAACGTGGCCGTGCCGCTGGCACGTGGTTACGCCACCTTCTCCAGCGACTCGGGCCATCAGGCCAATGCACTCGCCAGCCAGGACGGATCGTTCGGCCTGAACGACGAGGCCGTGCGCAACTTTTCGGGCGACGCGCTGAAGAAGGTGCGCGACGTGGCCGTGGCCCTCATCGGCCGGCACTATGCGGTGAAGTTGCCCGACCGCATGTACTTCGTCGGCGGCTCCACCGGTGGGCGCGAGGCGCTGGCCGTGGCCCAGAAATGGCCGCAAGACTGGGACGGCGTGGTGGCGCTCTACCCCGCCTGGAACGCCGCCAGCCTCGACCTGCAGTTCGGCCGCATCACCCGCGCCTTTGCCGCGCCCGGCGCCTACCCGAGCCAGGCCAAGCGCCGCCAGTTGTATGACGCGGCCATGCAGGCCTGCGACGGGCTCGACGGCGTGGCCGACGGCCTCATCAGTAACCCGCGTGCTTGCAACGCGCAGTTCAACCCCGCCACGGCCACCGTGCGCGGCCAGCCGCTGCGCTGCCCCGGCGGTGCCGAGTCGGGCGACAGCTGCCTGTCGGACGCGCAGATCGGCGCGCTCAACACCTTCAATACGCCGATCACCTTCAGCTACCCGTTGGCCAGCGGCGAAACCCAATACCCCGGCTTCAACACCTGGGGCTCGGACCTCGGCCTCATCGGCAGCAACCCCTTGCAGGCCCGCGTGACCTTCCTCGCGCTCGGCACCGCGCAGCCGGCCCAGCCCATGCCCACCGGCGCCAACCCCGCGCCCTACGGCAGCGTGTTCTGGGACCAATGGGTGAAGTACTTCGTGACGCGCAACCCGGCCTACGACAGCCTGAGCCTCGACCCGCAGAACCCCGGCCCGTGGCAGGCCCGCATCAGCACACTCACCGGCCTGCAGGACATCAACCGCACCGATCTTTCGGCCTTTCAGGCGCGCGGTGGCAAGCTGCTGATGGCCCACGGCATGGCCGACGTGCTGGTCAGCACCCGCGCCACCGAGCAGTACTACGAACGCCTGCAGGCCACCATGGGTGCGGCCAAGGTGCGCGAGTTCGCACGCTACTACGAGATCCCCGGCTACGGCCACGCGCTGAGCACGGTATTCAACGCCGCGTGGGACTCGCTGGGCACACTCGAAGCCTGGGTGGAGCGGGGCCAGCCGCCGCAGGCGCAAGTGGTGGCCGACACCATCGGCGTGCCCGGCCGCACCCGGCCGCTGTGCGACTACCCGGCCTGGCCGCGTTACGGCGGCACCGGTGACGTGAACCAGGCCGCCAGCTTCGTTTGCGCCGCGCCTTGAGAGCGGCGATCGATATGGCCCCGCAAAGCGCGGGGTGGGCTGGTGGCAAGCACAATGCCCCCATGCAGCAAACCCTCTTCGAGGCTCGGCACCTGTTCAAGCGGTACGGCGACAACACCGTGGTGGACGACCTCTCCTTCTCCATCGCGCCCGGCGAATGCCTGGGGGTGATCGGCCCCAACGGCGCGGGCAAGACCACCACCATCCGCATGTGCCTCGGCCAGACCGTGCCCGACAGCGGCGAAGTCCATGCCTTCGGCCTCGCCATGCCGCGCGACGAACTCGCCATCAAGGCCCAGCTCGGCGTGGTGACGCAGTTCGACACCCTCGACCCCGACTTCACCTGCACCGAAAACCTGCGCGTGTTCGGCAGCTACTTCGGCCTGCGTGACACCGAGGTGCGCGCGCGCATCCCGCAGCTGCTCGAATTCGCCGCACTGGCCAGCAAGCAGAACGCGAAGCCTGGCGAGCTCTCGGGCGGCATGCGCCGGCGCCTGAGCCTGGCCCGCGCATTGGTCAACGACCCGCAGTTGCTGCTGCTCGACGAACCTACCACCGGCCTCGACCCACAGGCCCGCCACCTGATGTGGGAACGCCTGCAGCGGTTGTTGCAGCAGGGCAAGGCCATCTTGCTCACCACCCATTTCATGGACGAGGCCGAGCGCCTGTGTTCGCGCCTGCTGGTGCTCGACCACGGCAAGAAAATCGCCGAAGGCCGCCCGCGCGAACTCATCGCACAGCACCTGGAGCCCGAGGTGGTCGAGGTCTACGGCCAGGGCGCACTGGCCCTGGCGCACGACGCCGAACATGCCGCCCTGCGCACGCTGGCCGCCCGTGTGGAGGTCAGCGGCGAGACCGTGTTCTTCTACACCCGCTCGGCTCGCGAAGTGCTGGCCGCGCTCACCGCCGCCACCGCACTCGGCCACCTGCGCACGTTGCACCGGCCGGCGAACCTGGAAGACCTGTTCCTCAAACTCACCGGCCGCCAGATCCGGGAAGACGCATGACCACATCCACCGCTTCCATGGCACCGTCGATCTGGAGAGCGCCGTCCTTGTCCGGCCGCTGGTGGCCCGTCTTCATGCGCAACCTGCTGGTCTGGCGCAAGCTCGCCATCCCGAGCCTGGTCGGCAACATCGCCGAGCCGCTGATGTGGCTGGTGGCCTTCGGCTACGGCATGGGCGCGCTGGTCGGTGAGGTCAGTGTCGGCGGAGATGCAAACACCAAGGTGCCCTACATCCTGTTCCTCGCCAGCGGCTCGATCTGCATGAGCGCCATGAACGCCGCCTCGTTCGAAGCCCTGTATTCGGCCTTCTCGCGCATGCATGTGCAAAAGACCTGGGACGGCATCATGAACGCGCCGGTGAGCCTGGACAACGTGGTGCTGGCCGAAATGCTCTGGGCCGCGTTCAAGGCCCTGTTCACCGTGAGCGCCATCCTCTGCGTGATGCTGGCCCTGGGCATCAGCCACAGCCCCAAGCTGCTGGTCGCCTGGCCGGTGCTGCTGGGCGTGGGCATCATGTTCTCGAGCATCGCCCTGATCTTCAACGCGCTGGCCAAGGGCTACGACTTCTTCACCTATTACTTCACCCTGGTGCTCACGCCGATGATGTTCCTGAGCGGCGTGTTCTTCCCGCGCGAGCAGTTGCCTCCGGTGGTGCGGGCCATCTCCGACTGGTTGCCGCTGACCAATGCCGTGGAGCTGGTGCGGCCCTTGTTCATGGACCAGTGGCCGGCGCATCCCTGGCGGCATGGAGTGGTGTTGGTGGTGACCACGGTGGTGGCGTTCTGGGCGGCTTTGGCGTTGACGAGGAAGCGGTTTCGGAGTTGATGGGGCTGAATCGGAATTTGGCTGATCGTCCAAAAGCGGTGACGCGCAAGCGTGTTGAGGCTCGACTTCGTAGTTTGGTAGCGTGATCGCTCTCGTCAATCTGCCCGATGTCTCCATGCGAACTGGTTTCACTGGATCGACGCATCTGGAGTGGTGGAGTTTTTCCGCGCAACAGGTGAAGGCTGGCCGTCGCGCGTCGACGGTGCGCTGCGCAAATACGTGGCGCAGCATTCGGGCCGGTAAAACGGTCAGCCCACCCTTACCGCACCGTCGCATGCGGATGCTGCGGATGGTCCAGCGTATCCCGTACCAACCTGAGCGCCGCATCACACGCATCGCGTGACATCGGCCCGCCCAAGCAAATCCGCACCGCATCTGGCGGGGCACCATCCGTCGAAAACGCCGCACTCGCCACCACACCCACACCTTGGGTACGCAGGTAGCCCGCGAACTCGACCACGCTCCAGTCGGAATCCAGCGGCAGCCACAGGTGAAAGCCCTCGGGCTGCGGCCCTGGTGCGTAGGGGCCGAGGTGTTTGGCCGCCAGTGTTTGTCTCGCCAATGATTCCTGCTTGATGGCCTGCACCATGGCGTCGGCCATGCCGTTTTGTGTCCAGCAGGTGGCCAGGGCATTGGTCACGGGGGATGACATCACGGTGGTGGCGCGCAGGGCGCCGGCCAGACGCTGGGCCTGGCGTGCGCCCGGGGTGTGCACGTAGGCCGTGCGCAGGCCGGCGCCGATGCATTTCGACAGGCCGGTGATGTAGTAGGTGAGCTCCGGCGCCAGTGTGGCCAGCGGCGGCGGGGCCTGGCGCGACAGCATGCCGTAGGCGTCGTCTTCGATGATGGGCACGCTGTAGCGCAGGGCCACGTCGGCCAGGGCTTCGCGCCGCGCGCGCGATACCGTTGCGGTGGTCGGGTTCAGCAGGGTCGGGTTGCAGTACAAGGCCTTGGGCTGCAGTGTGCGGCAGGCGTGCTCGAAGGCTTCGGCGTCGGGCCCTTCGTCGTCGAGCTGCAGCGCGTGCAGTTGTACGCCGAGCTGCGCGGCGATCGCTTTCAGGCCGGGGTAGGTGAGGGACTCGACGCAGATCAGTTCGCCCGGCCGCGCCAGCAATGAGAACAACGCGGTGAGCACGGCATGGATGCCGGGGCAGACCAGCACCTGGTCCACGCGGCAGTCGGGCAGCCGGGGGCGCAGCCAGTGCATGGCGGCCTCGCGGTCCTGGGGCGAGCCGCCAAAATCTTGATAACGCATCAGGTCGTAGAGGCTGGCATCGGCCATCAGCCGCGCGGCGCTGTCGCGCAGGCCGGCCAGCAGGTTGGCGTCTTCGGGCTCGGGCGGCATGTTCATCGTCATCTCGGCGCCGCTGCCACCGCGCAGCTGGATGGCCGGGCTGCTGCCGCGCACATAGGTGCCCATGCCGGTGTGCGAATCGATCAGCCCGCGCTTGCGCGCCTCCGCATAGGCGCGCGCCACCGTGGTGTAGTTGAGCTGCAGGTCGGCCGCCAGGTCGCGCAGCGTGGGCATGCGGTCACGCGGCGACAGCCGGCCCACACGCAGGTCTTCGGCGATCAGGTCGGGCAGCAGCAGGTAGGCCGGCTTGGCGCTGGCCGCGAGCCGCTTGGCCCATTGGCGGGTGAGAGGTGTCATGTCGAATCCGTTCGCTTGATCGCATGGATTGATCGCATTTGGTGATTGCATCCAGGCACCGTAGTGAGTGCATGAAGCGTGCCCGTTTGCAACTGCCGAGTGGACGCGATCGGCGTGTCATTGGTGCATGCCGGTCTGTTTATCGGGTGCATTGATTGCATGCCGATGGCTTCATTACGGTGCAAAACCGCCGTTTTCGGATCGCCCAAGAGCACCTCTTCAAGGGTTCAAAAAATTTTTAAACGGCCGGACCTCAACGCCAGGCCGCTTGATCGGGTCTTGATCGCATGAACACCTTCGCCAGGTGGCACGCGGCATGCAAAACAAAACACGTGCAGTCGCCGAAGGCCGCACCACTGAACACCCTTATCAACCTGATGGAGTCACCCATGCCCAAAGTCACCAAGCCAGCCAACGCCAAGGGCGATTACCTCGTCGACTACGAGGAGAAGGTTTTCGAAGACGTGCAGGCCGAGCCCGGCGAAAAAGCCCTGGTCACCTTCCACACTGTGGCCTTCGAAGGCTCGATCGGTTTCGTGAACCTGCTGCAGGCCACGCGTCTGCAGCGCAAGGGCTTCGAGACCTCGATCCTGCTGTACGGCCCCGGCGTCACGCTCGGCGTGCAGCGCGGCTTCCCCACACTCGGCGACGAGGCTTTTCCCGGCCACCAGAATTTCAATAACCAGATCACCAAGTTCATGGCCGAAGGCGGCAAGGTGTACGCGTGCCGCTTCGCGCTGCAGGCGCTGTATGGCCACGGCGAAGGTTCGTTGATTCCCGGCATCCGGCCGATCGCGCCGCAGGACGTGCTCGACATCGTGCTGCTGCACCGCAAGGCCAACGGCTTCATCCTCGACACCTGGACTTTGTAATGAACGCCGCCCGCACTGCCAACACCGTGCGCGCCGCCGCGGTCCAGATCAGTCCGGACTTCGACGACCCCGAAGGCACGCTGGCCAAGGTCTGCGCGGCGATCGACGAAGCCGCCGCGCGCGGCGCGCAGATCGCCGTGTTTCCCGAAACCTTCGTGCCCTACTACCCGTACTTCTCGTTCGTGTTGCCGCCGGTGCTGCAGGGCGAGCCGCACATGCGGCTGATCGAGCGTGCGGTGGTCGTGCCCGGCCCGGTGACGGACGCTGTCAGTGCCAAGGCGCGGGAACGCGGTGTGGTGGTGGTGCTCGGCGTGAATGAGCGCGACCACGGCAGCCTCTACAACACCCAGCTGATCTTCGACGCCGACGGCTGCCTGCTGCTCAAGCGGCGCAAGATCACGCCCACCTACCATGAGCGCATGGTCTGGGGCCAGGGCGATGGCGCCGGTTTGAAGGTGGTCGACACCAAGGTCGGCCGCGTCGGCGCGCTGGCCTGCTGGGAGCACTACAACCCGCTGGCGCGCTACAGCCTGATGGCGCAGCACGAGCAGATCCACTGTGCGCAGTTCCCCGGCTCGCTGGTCGGGCCGATCTTTGCCGAGCAGATGGAAGTGACCATCCGCCACCACGCACTGGAATCGGGCTGCTTCGTCATCAATGCCACGGGCTGGCTGACCGACGCGCAGATCGCTGCCGTCACGCCTGACGCAGGCCTGCAGAAGGCGCTGCGTGGCGGCTGCCACACGGCCATCGTGTCGCCCGAAGGCAAACACCTCGCACCACCACTCACCGAGGGTGAAGGCATGGTGGTGGCCGACCTCGACATGCGCCTCATTGCCAAGCGCAAACGCATGATGGATTCGGTGGGCCACTACGCACGCCCCGAGCTGCTGAGCCTGGCCATCAACGACGCACCGGCCACGACCACCCGGCCGATGTTCGCCCCCGCCGTTCCGGCCTCCACCCCAAGGACACAAGATGAGCACGACCGAAACCCTCTCCAGTCGCCAGCTGATGACCGAGTTGCAGTCCTCCGGGTTGCGGCTGGTTGACACCAGCGCGGGCGCTTCGAGCCGGCGCGGCGGTGCCGGGCCGTCGGACCACAAGGCGGTGACGGTGGACGGCCACACCATCATGGTGCCGGTGCACACCTCCGGCGCCTGGAGTTCGCCCTTCGTGGCCCAGGCGCCGGATGCCCTGGGCCGCAGCACGGTACTGCGCGGCAGCATTCCCATTGCCAGCATCACCTTTCCCAGGCAGCCGCGCTTCTACGGCATGCAGACCCTGGACGGCGTGCCGTATTCGCACATTGCCACGCTGCATGGCGCCGACGTGCTGGCCACCACCGTGCTGCAGACCTGCATCCGTTATGAAAGCCGCAAGAAGACCTGCAAGTTCTGCGCGATTGGCCAGTCGCTCGCGGCTGGCCGCACCGTGGCGCGCAAGACACCCGAACAACTCGCCGAAGTGGCGCGCGCCGCCGTGCTGCTCGACGGTGTGAAGCACATGGTGCTGACCACCGGCACACCCAACAGCACCGACCGTGGCGCGCAGATCCTGTGTGAAAGCGCCTTCGCCATCAAGGCCGCCGTGGACTTGCCGATCCAGGGCCAATGCGAGCCGCCCGACGACGACCGCTGGTTCAAGCGCATGCAGGCCGCCGGCATCGACACCCTGGGCATGCACCTGGAGGCGGTGACGCCGGCCGTGCGCGCGCAGATCATGCCGGGCAAGGCCACGGTGCCCATCAGCCGCTACATGGAAGCCTTCGAAGCCTCGGTGCGTGTCTTCGGCCGCGGCCAGGTCAGCACCTACATCCTGGCCGGCCTGGGCGATACGCGCGAGGCCATCCTCGAGATGTGTGAACGTGTGCTGGCGCTCGGCGTGTACCCCTTTGTCGTGCCCTTCGTGCCGATCAGCGGCACACCACTCGAAGACCATCCAGCGCCATCGGCCGGGTTTATGCGCGAGCTGCTGGAGCCGCTGAGCGTGATGGTCGCGGCTGCAGGCCTGCGCTCCATCGACATCAAGGCCGGCTGCGGCAAATGCGGCGCGTGTTCCACCTTGTCGGTCTACGAAGCCTGAGGAATTCGCCATGCAAGCCATTGATGTCTTCTGCGATCTGCCCCGGCAATTTGCGCCCTGCGAATTCCGCATCAAATGGGCCGATGGCGCCTGGGAACGGCAGCAAGCACATCGCTTGCGCCAGGCCGTGTTCTGCACCGAACAGGGCTTGTTCGAGGGCGACGACATCGACGCGATCGATGCCAGCGCCCAGTCCATCGTGGCCACGGCCTGCGTCGGTGGCATGAGCGACCAGGTGGTGGGCTGCGTGCGCATCCACCAGGCCGAGCCCGGCCTGTGGTGGGGCTCGCGCCTGGCGGTGCACGCGGCCTACCGTAAAAATGTGGGGCTGGCCACCACGCTGATCCGCCTGGCGGTGAGCAGCGCCCACGCACGCGGCGCTCGGATCTTCCTGGCCCATGTACAGAGCCAGAACCTGGCGCTGTTCGAACACCTGCACTGGACGGCATTGAAGCAGGAGACGCTGCACGGCCGACCGCATCACCTGATGCAGGCTGAGCTGGTGTTTTACCCGCCGTGTTACGACGTGATGACGGGCTACGTCGTGCGCCCGAAGGCCAAAGCATGAATGCCGCCGCCCTCGTCGAAGCCCTGCGCGCCAGCCGCGGCTTCGCCCACAAGACCGACATCAGCGACGTGGTCTCGGCCCTGGCCAGCCACCAGCCCGGTGGTGCGGCGGCGATGGCGCAGGCCGTGGCCCTGGGCGACGACTGTGCGGCGATCCCGTTCAACGATACCGATGGCGAAGGCTACCTGCTGTTCGCCATCGAAGGCCTGGTGGAAGACTTCATCGCACACATGCCCTGGTTCGCCGGCTATTGCAGCGTGATGGTCAATGTGAGCGACATCTACGCCATGGGCGGCCGCCCGCTGGCCGTGGTCGATGCCTTGTGGAGCCAGGGCATGGACCCGGCCGCGCAGGTGCTCGAAGGCATGGCTGCTGCGTCACAGCGCTACGGTGTGCCGATCGTCGGCGGCCACAGCAATAACCGCGCGTTGCGCGGCCAACTGGCCGTGGCCATTCTCGGCCGTGCGCGCCGCCTGCTCACGAGCTTCAACGCCCGCCCCGGCGACCAGTTGGTGATGGCGGTGGACTTGCGTGGCGCCTACCAGGAGCCGTATCCCTACTGGAACGCCTCCACCGGTGCGCCCGCCAGCCGCCTGCGCGCTGATCTGGAACTGCTGCCCGAACTCGCCGAAACCGGCCTTTGCGATACCGCCAAGGACATCAGCATGGCCGGTGTGGTGGGCACGGCGCTGATGCTGCTGGCGTGTTCGAAGGTCGGCGCCCGCATCGACGTCGATGCCGTGCCGCGTCCGCCCGAAGTGCACAGCGAAGCGGAGCTGCTGCGCTGGCTCACGGCCTTTCCGAGCTACGGCTTCATCCTCAGCGTGCGGCCTGAACACACCGCCAAGGTATTGGCGCGCTTCGCGTCGCGCGGCCTGGCCTGTGCCGTGGTCGGTAAAGTCACGGCCGCGCCCGAGGTGCTGCTCGCACATCAGGGCGAGGAGGCGTTGCTCTGGAACGTGGCCGAACAAGCCTTCATCACCGTGCGCGAGGCCAGCCATGCCTGAAGCGACGACCGGGCGCCTGCGCATTGCCCTGCTCACCCATTCGGTGCACCCGCGCGGCGGCGTGGTCCACACGCTGGCGCTGGCCGAGGCGCTGCAGGCCGCGGGCTACGCCGTGACGGTGTTCGCGCCGGCCACGGCCGGGCAAAAGATGTTTCGCGCCGTGGGCTGCGAAGTCGTCTTGGTGCCGGTGACCCAGACCTTGCCCGGTGTGGAGGCCATGGTGGCCTCGCGCATCGCTGCCTACGTGGCGCATTTCGGCGCGCTGCTGCGGCACCGGCATTTCGACGTTTTCCATGCGCAGGACAGCATCAGTGGCAACGCGCTCGCCGATCTACGCGACCAGGGGCGCATCGCCGGCTTCGTGCGCACCGTGCACCACCTCGACAGCTTCGACAACCCGCGCCTCAGTGCCTGGCAACACCGCGCCTTCGCCGAGGCCGCGCAGGTCTTGTGCGTGAGCCGCGTCTGGCAAGACTTCCTGCGAGACGAGCACGGTATCACCGCGGGGCTGGTGCACAACGGGGTCGATCTGCGGCGCTACAGCCCCGTGCCGCAACCTGGCGATGCGCGCGTGGGCGTGTTCCACGGCCTGCGGCCGCAGGCGAAGGTGGTGCTGGCCGTTGGCGGTGTGGAGGAGCGCAAGAACACGCGGCGCCTGCTCGCGGCATTCGCCGAATTGCGTGCGCGAATGCCCGATGCGCAACGCGTGCAACTCGTCATCGCCGGCGGTGCGAGCCTGCTCGACCACGATCGTTACCAACGTGAATTCCATGCCGATCTCGCGGCAAGCGGCTTGCGCCAGGGCGCAGGGGAAGACGTGGTGTTGACCGGGCCCGTGGCCGATGCCGACATGCCCGCCTTGTTCCGCCTCGCCGACACCGTGGCCATGCCCTCGCTGCGCGAAGGCTTCGGCCTGGTGGTGTTGGAGGCCCTGGCCAGCGGCACGCCGGTGGTGGTCTCGCGCATCGCACCGTTCACCGAATACCTGGCCGACACCCGGGTGGCCTGGGCCGATCCGCTGGACGTGGCTTCCATTGCCGCGGCCCTGGCCGATGCCTTGCACAGCCCCGCGTTCGAGGTGCCATCGGTGTGCCGGCATTTCTCCTGGGAAGCCAGCGCCGCGCAGCACCTGCTGCAGTACCGGAGCCACGCCGTTCACCACCATCCCCAGTTGGCCATTGGCTGACGAAAACCGAGGAACCCCATGCCTTCCATGCACTACGTCCTGCGCTGGCCCGACCAGACCGAGACCACTTGTTATTCACCCTCGCTGGTGATCAAGGATTTCTTTTTGCCCGGCACCGCCTACCCGTTGGCCGAATTTCTGCCGAGCATCCGCGAGGCCACGCGGATCGCGTCCGACCGCGTCGAAGCCAAGTTCGGCTTCGCTTGTTCAAGGGCCAATGACCAGCTCGCCGATATCGAGCAACGCGCCACCCGCTTCGACCCGCAAGCTTCGGTCGAAATGCTGGCGTTCGAAGACGCCTGAACCCCAACACCTTCTTCAAGGACATTCCCATGCCCACGCTCCAACCCTCTCATCTTCCAAGCCACAGCAGCGTTGCCATCGTTGGTGGTGGCCAGGCCGGCCTGTCGTTGAGCCACCACCTGCAGCAACGCGGCATCGACCACGTCGTGTTGGAGAAGAATCGCGCCATGCACACCTGGCAAACCCAGCGCTGGGACAACTTCTGCCTGGTCACGCCCAACTGGCAATGCCAGCTGCCCGGCCACCCCTACAGCGGCACCGACCCGCATGGTTTTATGAAGAAGGACGAGATCAACGCCTACCTCACGGGCTTCCGCGAGAAGGTCGATGCACCGCTGATCGAAGGCATCACCGTGCGCCGCGTGGCGCCGCGTGCACAGCAAGCGGGCGGCGGCTTCAGCGTATCGACTTCGGCCGGTGATTGCACCGCCGACCAGGTGGTGGTGGCCAGCGGCGGCTACCACCTGCCGATCATTCCGCGCCTGGCCGAACGGCTGCCGGCCGGCGTGGCGCAGATCCATTCCGAGCAATACCGCAACGCCGCCATGTTGCCCGACGGCGCGGTGCTGGTGGTGGGCTCGGGCCAGTCGGGCGCGCAGATCGCCGAAGACTTGCACCTGGCCGGCCGCAAGGTCCATCTGGCCGTCGGCCATGCGCCGCGCTGCGCACGCTTCTACCGCGGCAAAGACGTGGTCGACTGGCTGGCCGACATGCGCTACTACGACATGCCGGTGCACGAGCACCCGCTGCGCGAAGGTGTGCGCGACAACACCAACCACTACGTGACCGGGCGCGACGGCGGGCGCGACATCGACCTGCGCCGCTTCGCCAAGGAAGGCATGGAACTCTACGGTGTGCTGCAAAGCCTGCAAGGCGCCACGCTGCAATTCGCCCCCGACCTCGCGCAGAGCCTGGACCAGGCCGACCAGATCTATAACGGCATCAATACGTCCATCGACAAGTACATCGAGAAACACGGCATCACCACCACCGAGCCCGCTTCGGTCTACACGCCGGTGTGGGTGCCAGCCGAGGAGCGCACCACGCTCGACCTGGCCGCCGCCGGCATCACTTCCATCATCTGGTGTATCGGCTTCCAGCCCGACTTTCAGTGGGTCGAAGCCCCGGTCTTCGACGGCCGCGGCCACCCCGGTCATGTGCGCGGTGTGACGCAGCAGCCCGGTCTGTACTTCCTCGGCCTGCCCTGGCTCTACACCTGGGGTTCGGGCCGTTTCTCCGGCGTGGCGCGCGACGCGCTGTACCTGGCGGAGAAGATCGACGCGCTGCGGCTTAGGGAAGAGGCGCCGAGTGGGCGAGAGGTGGATGTGCCGGCGTATTCGTGAGGGGGCGAGAATGCATGGATGCTTCGGTACCATCTGGAGTCAACCAAGGAGCCCCATCAAATGATCACGTGTCATCTTCGGTATGTTCTCGATCCAACCAAGATCAAGGAGTTCGAGCATTACGGCAAGGTCTGGATTCCGCTCGTCAAGAAGTTCGGCGGAATTCACCACGGCTATCTGCTTCCCTCGGAAGGCGCCAGCAACATTGCCCTGGCGTCATTTTCCTTCCCATCGCTCGCCGCCTACGAGGACTACCGAACCAAGTCGTTCAACGATCCGGAATGCCAGGCCGCGTTCAAGTATGCCGAGGAGACGCGCTGTTTCCTCAGTTATGAGCGAACGTTCTTTCGGCCGGTATTTGAGTGAAAATTTGGGCTGGCGGGTATGTAGCGCCACGCCCGTCAAGTTGACCCTCAAACCTACAGCGTCGAAGCGTCCCGCAACACCGTCGGCTTGTAGACGACCCGGATCGAACACATCGCCGCAGACACCTGCAGATGCGCCGAGACATCGGCATCACCCGCCGTGCCAAACGCATCCAGGCTCGTTGGCGCCACGCCGCTGAGCCCACCGCCATACTGCAGGCCGGTTGCACTCACTACGGTGGCAAACTCAGTCTGCTGGGCGCAAGGTTGCGTGTCGTCGACGCGCAATTGCTCGATGCGCTGCACGCGCTGGCCCTGGAAGAAAAACGTGGTCTCGAAAGGCAGGTCGGCAATGCGCGTGTCGGCCAGCCGCCACTGGCCGCGCAGGCCGTGGGGCGCGACGGTCGGGCGTGCCACGCGCTGCAGCGACGGGTAGGCCGCCTGCAGCTCGGGCAGTGTCATGCCAAGCTGGCTGGCGTTGGCCACCGGCTGCGCATGGGCCGTAGAGAATGCGGTCGCAGCAAAGAAAGCAGCCAGCGCGTTGGCGCTGGCCCGTGACAATCGAAGCATCAATCGATGAGGGGCTGCGCCCGGATTGGGAAAGTGCGCCATGTTAAGTCCACAGCTTCTTCCGACCCGGGCGCAGGGCTTTATCACATTACAGGAAGTGGTAACGCAGGCCCACGTTGAACTGGTTCACCGCGCTGCGGCCGGTGCTGGCGTCGCCCACGTGGTTGAAGCGGTTGTATTCGACCACCGTGTCCACGTTCTTGTTGATTGCGTAGCTCAGGCCGGCGCCGAGCACCAGCGAGGTGTTGTGTCCGGAGCCCGACACCGTGGTGCTGCCGTTGGCGTTGGAGCTCAGGTCGAACTTGGTGTGGAATTGCTCCACACCGAGTCGGCCGTAGACCGACAGGTTCTGGTCGATCGGTACGATGCCCACGGCGTGCAGGCCCAGGCCGTCGGCCTTCCAGTGGCCGCTGGCGGTGTCCGCCGTTGGTGACGAGATGGTCGAGTTCACGTCGTGCGACGAGATGTGGTCGTAGCTGGCTTCCAGTGCGAAATTCGGCGTCACCTTATAGCCCAGCCGCAGGCTCGGGTCGAGGCTCGACTTGTCGGCCGAGCTGCTGGCGCCGATGCCCTGGCTGGCGAGGCTGCTGTCGATCTTGCCACCGAGGTCGGTGGCGCGGTTCACGGCAATGTTGCCGCCGATGTAGATGTCGGGCGCGGTGGGTCCCGCGGCGAAGGCGGCGGGGGCCATGACGCCCAGACCCAGGGTCAGAACGCCAGCCGAAGACAAAACCCAGTTCAACTTCTTCTTCATGAAAACTCCTTGCGCGTTTGGCGCAGATGCGGCGTGGCCGTGATGAGCGGCCCCACCATTCCGTTCGGCGCTGGCAAAGGTTCGACCGGAGAAACCAACCTGTCTTGCGACCCCTGTCGCAAGGCCGCCAGCGCCTCGCCATTACAGGAGCGGCAGGCGAAGCAGCGGTCACTCGGGGGTAAAGCGGCCGTAAAGAGATTGACGGTCTGTATCGCGTTAGCCTAGGAGACAGGCGTCCCAAAATACGCCATACCAGTGATTCGGAACCTAGGCAAAAAACACATACAAAAGGATAAGGACGAGAACCGTGATCAGCGACAGCAGAATGTCCAGATGATCGGCCTCAAGCGCCACGGCATCCCGTTCTTCGGCGCTGACAAAACCAACCAGGCCCGGAAATGGACTGAACACAGAGCCTTTTGTATCGGGCCGTCTTTTGTCAGGGTCAAGTTCCATGGTGTGAAGAGTTCAAGGTGGTTCAGCAAAGCGGCAGGGTCATGTACTGTTATGAGCTTGTCAGGCGCCTGACTGCGCCAAAAAATTTGCGACGCGGCTGCCTGCCGGTGCAGACAGAAGCTCGGAAGGTTTCCCGCTTGCGACAATCGCTCCAGCTTCCATCATGACGACCCGATCGCTGACGCTCATGGCAAACCGCATTTCGTGGGTCACGATGATCATCGTCATGCCTTCGCTCGCCAGCATCTCGATCACACGCAACACCTCGTTGACGAGTTCGGGGTCCAGCGCCGAGGTGGGTTCGTCGAACAGCATCACCCTCGGTTGCATGGCCAGCGCACGTGCAATGGCGACGCGCTGCTGCTGCCCACCCGAGAGCTGATGCGGGTATTTCATGGCATGGGCTTTCAGGCCCACCTTGTCCAGCAGGTTCAGTGCCTGCTCGCTCACTTCCTGTTCGCTGGCCAGTGAGTGATAACGCGGTGCCAGCCTGACGTTGTCGAGGACCGACATGTGGGGAAACAGGTTGAAGTTTTGAAACACCATGCCGATCTGCGTGACCCGCTGGTCGAAGTTCTCGCACACCTGGTGTTGAACCTCGGCGTCGATCCATGTCTGCCCGTCCAGCCTGATGCAGCCGCTATCGATGTCCTGCAGTGCATTGATGGTGCGGATCAGCGTGGTTTTTCCGGAACCGGACGGCCCGATGATGCTGACCACTTCGCCGGGCAGGATGCTCAGCGACACATCGTTCAACACACGCTTGGTACCAAAAGATTTGCTGATGCCTTCAACGGATACCAGAGGGTGTGCTGTGGCGGCAGGGCGTTTTTGGGCTGCCTGCGGCACTGCGGCGAGCTTGTCTGCGGAAGGTGTGGGTTCCATTTCGCCTGGCGTGCGCTTGGTCACATCCAGCCAGTGCTCCGCGCGGCCCACCAGGTAGCTGAATACCGTGACGATGAAAACGTAGTACGCGGCTACGGCCAGCATGGTCTCCATCACCTTGAAATTGCGGGTGTACAGCCGTTGGCCCACGAGCAGGATTTCGGCGAGGGAAATCACGGAAACCAGCGATGTGAGTTTGACGATGGTGACGAACTCGTTCGCAAGAGAAGGCAGGGCTACCCGCAGCGCTTGCGGCATGACGATGTGGCGATAGCGCCCGGCGAAGCGTATCCCCAACGCCCGGGCTGCTTCCAGCTGGCCTTTGGGTATCGAGAGCAGGCCACCGCGGTGAATCTCGGCGATGTAGGCGGTTTCGCTGAGTACCATCGCGATCAGGCCGGCCCAGAATGGGGCCGACAGCAACGCGGCCGTTTGCGGCAGCAACTGCGGCAGGTTGTAGACGAATATCAAGAGCACCAGCAGCGGCAGGCTGCGGAAGAACCAGATGTAGACCGAGGCGATGAGGCTGAGGGGCTTTTTCGGCGACTGTTTGGCCAGGGCCACAAAAAATCCCAATACCGTGCCCAGGACCCAGGTCAGTACGCTCAGCCAGACGACCAGCAGGGTGGCCTCCCAGAAGTCCCCATAGGAGACGAGCCCCCAGACATAGGTCCAATCAAAATCAGTCATCGTGTCTCTTTCCTTGGCCGCTCTCGCCACCAGCGTTTTTAAACAGGCGGGGGTGCGGTGGGTGGCCGGGGTCGATCAAGGCGTGATGGCCGCCTTGAATTCGTCAGCCGTGGGTGCTGCCACGTTGTACTTGGTCAGCAGCTTCTGGTAGTCGCCGTTGGCGCGGATCTTCTCCAGCGCCGTCTGCAGCGCTTCGTGCAGATCCTTGTTCTGCGGGTTGAGTCCCAACCCGACCACCACGGGATACAGGTTGCGCTGGCTGGAGATGACGATTCGGCCGCCGGTTTTACTTGAGGCGTCTTTCAGCACAGCTGAATCTTCCAGTTGCACGTCCACGCCACCGGCGATCAGTGCCTGCGTGGCTTCTGGCGACGTTGGAAATTCACGCACGTCGATCGCGCCCTTGCCGACGCAAGTCGTTTCCGAGACCTTCTTGAGGTTAGCGATCCAGGCGGCACCCTTGATCGAAGAGACCTTCTTGCCGCACAACTCCTCGGCCTCTGTGGGCTTGAAACTGCTGGACTTGGCCACGGCGATCGATACGCCGGTTTTCATATAGGGGATGAAGGTCACTTGTTGTGCGCGCTCGGGCTTGACGTAGAGCGTGGAGGCGACCACGTCGAACTTGTTGCCCTTCACGCCAATGATCAGGTTCTCGAAGCGGGTGTCGAGAAACTTCAGCTTGAGCCCGGCCGCCTTGCCCAACAGGGTCATGAAGTCCACGTCGAAACCGGCGGGCTGCTTGTCGTCGTTGAAGTAGTTGTAGGGCGGGTAGGTCAAGTCGGTGCCGATTTGCAGTGTGCCTCCCTCCACCGTAGTGGCCGCCATGCCCGCGTGAGAAGTGGCGCCGGCGACAAAGGCCAAGGTGACAGCCCGCGCAACGCGGCTGAAAGTGGTGTGAATTTGAATCATGCTTTTTTCCTCTGTTCAGGACACTGACTGGTTTCAATAAGAAGAACTACCGTCTTCTTTCAGGCTGTGACGCTCCTGGCCTTCAATCGGGGGGTTGAAGACGCTGATCAAGCGCATGTCATTTCGCGCGCGCAGGTAATGCTTGTCGTGCTTGTCCAGTGCATAGATGACCCCTGGCTTGATGGTGTGGCGGTTGCCGGCCATGTCTTCCACCTCGCCGTCTCCGGAAATGCAGTAACAAGCCTCCAGGTGATTTTTATATTCCAGCAGTGACTCGGTACCGGCCAGCACCAGGGTTTCGGCTACAGCAAAACCCATGCCGTCGCTTTTCAGCAAAAGCCTGCGGCTCTGGCCGTTGCCCCACGATACGTCTCGGGCAGTGGCAGCAATTTCATCGACTGATCTGACGATCATTTCATCCTCCGGTGTTCATCGCGTTTCGCAGCCGAGTGGCTCATCCAATTCAGCCGAAACATGGATGAGAATTTATTTGCAAATTAATCTCACGTCCACTGACAATAAGTCCAAAATTTTTTGAGTTAATCTCATGTATCGAGACGAATTGGCAACTCGTATGGGTCACCGCGGAGAAAGATATTGAGCATTCCGTCATACAACGCGCTGCGGGCTTTCGAGGCCGTGATCCGTCTTGGGTCCGTAAGCGCAGCGGCCGAGGAGCTCTATGTCACCCAGTCGGCGATCAGCCACCTGCTGCGGCAATTGGAGGATTCGCTGAACATGCCTTTGCTCCAACGCAAGGGGCGTAAGGTCCAGCCGACGCTCGACGGTGAGCGCCTGGCGGGTGGGTTGTCCGACGGTTTTGGGCGTATCCATGCGGCGGTCAGCAGTGTTGCGCATCCCGTGCGCGGCAGGCGCCTGACGGTCGCCTCTCTGCCATCGGTCGCCGCGCGCTGGATGGTGCCAAGGCTGGCCGATTTCCGGCAGAAACACCCCCACATCCAGCTGCATATCCATTACAGCAGCACGGCTTCCGCGCTGAATGCCGATCCTGGAATCGATCTGGTGATTACCTGGTTGGACGGGGACTATCGCGGCGTAGGGCAGGCCTGGCGTTTATTCGATGGGTCAACCTATCCGGTTTGCAGTCCTTTGTACCTGGACCGGTTCGGGCGCATCGGCGAACCGGCGGATTTGCTGAGAGCAGACCTTCTCCATGACGTCACCACATCAAGTTGGCATGCCTGGTTCCGCGCGCACGCGTTGAATGCCCCCGCAAGGAACGGAGAGCCGATCTACGAGGATTTCAATCTAATGAGCATCGCGGTACTGGCCGGGCACGGGGTGGCGCTTTCTCCGTTGACACTGCTCAAACAGGAGCTGGAGCAAGGCATGCTTCTGCGGTTATTCGACACTCCCGTGAATGTGCAGCGCAGCTACTGGATGCTGACACCTGCCAGGCCGCGACCCGAAGCGCAGGCCTTTGTTGAATGGGCATTGGCACAAGTCGAGTCGGGGTGATCGAGCCGGGGTGATGTCGGCTTCAGGTATGCCAGCTTCTGTTGGTTCCCGATATGCGGAATTGTGTTATGTTTTAATACGCTGCGCTAATGATTAGTGCAAGTTGTCGAATGCCCCTGAGGAGAATGTTGATGTCGTCAACCCCCCCCCAAGCCAAGAGCAAGAAGCTTGGTTCGTCGTACCCAACCATCGACCAGAAACTCTGCTTTGCCCTGTACTCGAGCTCTCTGGCCATGCTGCAGAGCTACAAGCCCCTGCTGGCCGCGATTGACCTCACCTATCCGCAATACCTGGTCATGCTGGTGCTCTGGGAAGGAGACGGTATTTCCATCAAGCACCTCTCCGAGCGCCTGGGCCAGGACCCCGGTTCGGTGACCCCGCTGGTCAAGCGCCTTGAGGAGGCGGGCTTCGTCACCCGACGTCGCGACGCGCAAGATGAGCGCAACCTCAGCATTGAGCTCACTGCCACCGGTCGCGCCCTGCAACAGAAGGCAGAGCAGGCCAGCGGCAAATTTGTCACCGCCTGCCAACTGCCACAGAAAGAAGGCGGCGACCTCAGGGACAGGTTATTTGCACTGACCCAAACGCTGCGCGAGCCGGGTTAGAGCCCGTTTAAAAACGAGCGTGCCCCGGTCAAGCCGGGGCACACTTCACGGGACGTCTGCGGTCCGCGCCCGCTCAGGTCTTAGTTTGACTTGGCAGCGACCGCCTGTGCGGCCTTTTCGATCAAAGCCGCGACAGCCTCGGGCTGCGAAACATAGACGGCGTGGCTGCCTGGCACCTCGACCACTGTCGAACCCGCACGCTGCGACATGGCACGCTGCGCTGGCGGTGGAATCATCTTGTCGTCCTTGGCCACCAGGTACCAGCTTGGCTTGTTCTTCCACGAGGCTTGCGACACCGTACCCGTCAGGGCGCCCAGGCCCCAGGGAACTTGCGACGCGGCCATGAAGTTGGCCTTCGATTCGGGCACGTCAGCAGCGAAGGAAGCGGCAAACTTGCTCTGGTCCAGCAGCAGGAATCCGTCTTGGGGCGGCAGGATCGGGGGCACCGAGGCGCCGGGGACCGGGTTCTTGATCAGTGACTCAACCGACTCACCCTGGTCGGGGGCGAAGGCTGCGATGTAGACCAGGCCCTTGACCTTGGGGTCGTTGCCAGCCTCGGTGGTGACGACGCCGCCGTAGGAGTGACCGACCAGCAGGACCGGGCCCTTCTGTTCGGCAACCAGGCGGCGCACGTAGGTCACGTCATCGGCCAACGTGGTCGTTGGGTGCTGGGCGATGCTGACCGAGTAGCCATCCTTCTTCAGGATGTTGTACACGGGCTCCCAGCCGGAGCCGTCAACAAAGCCGCCATGGATGAGAACGATGCTCAGTGCGAGTGCAGTCATGATAATTTCCTTCAGTGTGTAGTGGTTGGGTAGGTAGGGAATGGGTTCAGATGACGGTTAGCTTGTGTACAGAACTTTTTCGAGCTTCATGGTTGGATCCTTGGAAAACAGAGGTTGAAAGATGCGCAGCTTCACGCTGCGCTGCGACGAACTTCGATCCTGGTACCGCGCTCTGCCGGCAGGTTCGTCTTCGCCCTGCTGACCCAGTCGTGTGTTTGGTTCGTGTCCATGGTTGATATTGTATCACGCTAATCATTAGCGTGCTAATTTAATCCTGACAACCATGCAGGGGCATCCTGTCGGGCGTTGGATCAACCGGTGATTTCGGTGTATTCGCGCACTTGGCAGGCCCCGCTCGGCCAGGGCCTTGAACTACGGCTTGACTGCCTGGGAGGCGCCGACGTGCAACCGGCCCGACGCGGCTTGGCGGCGCGGCGCCAGCCTGGCGCGTCGTTTGCGTGCCCAGATGACGATGCCCGTCACCGACAGCATCGCCACCATCAGGCCCATCAGCGACATCAGGATGCGCCCCGGCAGGCCGATGATGCGTCCGCCGTGCAGCGGCAGCTGCAACTGCACGAACACGTCGGCAGCCGTGCCTTCCCAGGGGCGGTTGCTGCCGATCACGTGGCCGTCCTGGCCGTCGAGGTAGAGGTTCGACAGGTCCATGCCGTCGCTGTCGTCGTGGCTCTCGTGGCTGAAGAAAGACACATTGTAGAAGCCGCCGCGTGCGTTGTAGAACACGCCGCCCAAGGGCGTGTCCCAGCCGCGCTGGCGCGCTTGCGCATCGGCCGCCGCCACGATCTCGCGAAAGCCGAGCTTCGGCTCGATGTACGCGCCCAACGGTGCCTGCGGCCGCAGCGCCGACGGGCCGGGGGTGGTCTTCGACACCAGCGACAGCATCGGGTAGAACACCTCCTTGTAGAGGTTGAGCGAGAACGAGGTGAAGGCGATCACGATGATCAGCGGCCAGATCCACAGCCCACCCGCGCGATGCAGGTCGAAGTTCAGCTTGTAGCCACCGGCCCGCCAGCGCACTGCCCACGAGGGCTGCCAGCGGTTCCACCAGCTGCCAGGCTTGCGATGCCTGGCGGGCGCGTCGCGCGGCGTCTTCAGGCGGCGCGGCGTGGTCAGGTAGAAGGCGACGAAGCTGTCCACCAGCCAGATGAGCGCGATGGCACCCATGATCCAGTAGCCGACGCGGTCCTGGCCCCACATCGCCGGCACATGCAGCATGTAGTGCAGCTTGCGCAGGAAGGGCATCAGCGTCTCGGGCTTGAGCGACACCGCCGCCGCGTTGCGCCGACCGCGGATCTCCGCCGTCACCGGGTCGACGAACACCTGGTTGTAGCCGAGCGCGTAGGGCCGGCCGGTGACCGGGTCGGTGCGTGGCTGCACGAAGTAGGTCGAAGTGTGGCCCGGCTCGAAGCCGAGCGGCAGGTAGGCCACGCGCACGCGCGGGTCGTGCGCCTCGACCGCGGCGGCCAGTGCGAACGGGTCCTTGAAGGGCCCGCGCGAGCGCGTGTCGTAGAGCGCGCTGTTGAGCCAGCCATCGATCTCGTGGTCCCACGAGATCACGGCGCCCGTCAGCCCCGAGACGACCAGGAACAGCGCGGTCGCGAGGCCGAGCCAGCGATGGAGCAAGGTCCAGAAAGCGCGCATGCTATCGGGCTCAGAAGTCGATCGAGCCGCTCACCGACAGGGTGCGAGGCGCACCGAGCACCAGGTAGTTGGAGCCCTGCGTTCCGCCGACCGACGCCCAGTAGGCCTTGTTGGCGATGTTGTCGACGCGGGCGCGCAGCGTCAGCAGGCGATTGTTGCCAATGTCAACCAGGTAACGCGCGCCGACGTCCATCCGCGTCCAGCCTGGCACCTGTTGCGTGTTGGCCGCGTTCGCATACTGCTTGGAGGTGTACAGGACGCGCGCATTCAGCGACAGGTTGGCGATGCCGGGAACATCCCATTCGGCACCCAGGTTCAGTTGCTTGTCGGGAACGCCGATGGCGTCGAGCCCGTTGGTGGCATTGCCTTGTGTCTGCCGTTGCTTGGCGTCGAGCAGGGTCAGGCCGCCGAGCAACCGCAGGCCCTTCGCCGGCTGGCCGAACACCGAGAACTCGAGCCCGCGGTTGCGCTGCTCGCCATAGAGGCCGTAGGTCTGGCCCTGGTAGTAGTAGGTCGGCTGGTCGGTCGTGAAGAAGGCCACGCCCGCACCGACGGTGCCGCCGTCGTACTTGACGCCGACTTCCTTCTGCTTGGCCTGGTAGGGCGCGAAGATCTCGCCGGCGTTGGTCACGGGACGGCTGTTCACCGTGGTGCCCGCGACGTTGCCCTTGACCAGTCCTTCGATGTAGTTGGCATATACGGACGTGTTCGCCGTGGCCTTGAACACGACGCCCGCCACCGGCGTGGTGCGGCTCTTGTCGTAGGTGCTGGTCTGGATGCCGGTGGTGTAGGCGAAACTGGTCTGCTCGATGGTCTGGCGGCGCGCGCCAAGCGTGAGCAGCACGCGGTCGTCGGCGAAGGACATGGTGTCCGCCACGGCGAAGCTCGAAGTGTCGATCTTGTCGGTCAGCTTCGGGTCGCTCAGCGCGTTGCCGACGAAACCGTTGGCCACCGGAATGGCCGACGCGAACGGTGCGTAGATGTTGTTGAGCACCGCGCCAGAGGAGATCGTGTACGCGTTGTTCCGGTCGTTGCTGTAGCGGGCCAGCGAAGCCACCACCGTGTGGCCCACCGAGCCGGTGGTGAACCTGCCGCGCAAGCCGAGCTCGCCGGTGTTGATCATGTCTTCACGCGTGTTGCTGAAGCGGGTGTTGCGGGTGGCGCCGGCGGCGCTGGTCAGGGTCGGGTTCGACAGCACGTTGTCCTCGTCGCTGCGGCGGATGCCGCCGGCCGCCCATGCCGTGATGTGTTCGCTGATGTCGACCTCGGCACGCACGGTGGCGAACTTGTCGCGCTCCTTCGAATAGGTCCAGGGCTGCGCGAAATTCGAATCGGCCGAGGGGGCGCCCGGAATCGGCAGGGTGGCCGACGGCGTCAGGCTTGGGCGCCCTTCGCGCAGGTCGTAGTCCTGGTAGCCGATGTCGGCCGAGACGCGGACGTTCCGGTTGTGCCAGTCGAGGCCTACGCCCAGCGCGCTGAGTTCCTGTTTCTCGTTGTCGATGCCCGTGCCGCCGTCGCGGCGCACCGCGTTCACACGGATGCCCGTGCTCTGGTCCGGTCCGAAGCGCCGCGCGATGTCGGCATTCACGAAGGCCTGGCCGCCGGACTGCACCCCGAAGCCGACACGCGTCAGCGCTTCGTTCGGCGCGCGCTTGGGCAGCAGGTTGATGGCGCCGCCAATGCCGCTGCCACCAGGCGCCGCGCCATTCAGGAAGGTGTTGGCGCCCCGGAAGACTTCGACCCGCTCGAAGAATTCGGACGCAATGTACTGGCGCGGCAACATGCCGTAGAGGCCGTTGTACGAAACGTCGTCCGAATATACGGGGAAGCCGCGTACCACATAGAGCTCCTGGAAGTTGCCGAAGCCGCGCGCCTGGCGCACCGAAGGGTCGTTCAGCAGCACGTCGGCCACGCTCCTGGCCTGCTGGTCCTGGATCAGCTCATTGGTGTAGCTGGTGCTGGAAAAGGGTGTCGACATCAGGTCCTGGTTGCCCAGGATGCCGACCCGGCCGCCGCGTGCCACCTGGCCGCCGGCGAAGGGCTTGGTCAGGCCTTCGGCCGAGGCGTCGGCGCTGGCTTCGACCGTGACGGTCGACAAGGTGGGGTTATCGGTGGGGGCGGTAGTCTGCGCATGGACCGCCAGCGTGTGCAGCGTGAGTGCGGCCGCGATCGCGACCGGGCGGACCGGGGAACAAAAGAAGGACATGGAAAATTCGCCCGCTCGGGCTCACAAATGAGAATGATTTGCATTATCTTTGCAGCACTATCGTTGTCAATTGGATTTCTCCGTCCATCGACGGCTGCGTTGTATTTATGCGAGCCGCATCTTTTTAAAGCCCGGCCACCATTGTTCATGCCGGTCAGATGGCAGTTTGGCCTTGCCAGGTGGTTGTCAAATTAAATCAATCGTTTGATGTTGTGCTCTAATCCGCAGCCATGGTCACTGCTTTGAAAAAACCCATCCCCATCGGCGTGCGGAACGCAAGCCCCACCCCGCGCAGCCAGCGCAGCGACGGCGCCGAGGCGCGCATGCGGCTGCTGCGCGCCGCGCTGCGCCTGTTTGCCGACAAGGGTTTCGCCAAGACTTCCACGCGCGAGATCGCGCAGGCCGCCGATGTCAACATCGCGGCCATCAGTTATTACTTCGGCGACAAGACGGGCCTGTACCGCGCCACCTTCACCGAGCCGTTGGGCAGTCCGCGCGACATGATGCCGCTGTTCAAGCAGGCCGGTCTCACCACCCGCGGCGCGATCGAGGCCTTCTTCACGCATTTTCTCGAACCGATGAAGCAGGGCGAGTTGGTGCAGCAGTGCCTGCGCCTGCACCTGCGCGAAATGCTCGAGCCTTCGAGCCAGTGGGCCGAGGAACTTCGGCGCGACATCCAGCAGCCGCATGCCGCCATCGTGGCGGTGCTGTGCCGTCACCTGGGCTTGTCGCGTGCCGATGACGACGTGCACCGGTTGGCTTTTTCGATCTCGTCGCTGGCGGTGATGCTGTTCGTCAACCAGGAGGTGATCCAGACGATCCGTCCCTCGCTGGTGAAGACGGCCAAGGCCATCGATACCTGGACCCCACGCCTGATCGAGGACGCCATGGCGCTGATCGACCTGGAGGTTCGGCGGCGCAACGCGGCTTCGTCGACCCCCGTGAAAGGCAAAGCATGAAGAGTCACCGTCTCCTCTCCACGCTGGCCGTGCCGCTGCTGCTGGCGGCCTGCGCCACGCCTGCGCACCCGCCCGCCGTGGCCGTGGCCGCGCCGGCGCAATGGCAGGCGCCGCTGCCGCACCAGGGTTCGCTGCAGGGCCTGAACCAGTGGTGGCAACAACTGAACGATCCCTTGCTCGTCGAGCTGATCGACGCGGCCCAGGCCGTGAGCCCGACGCTGGCTTCCGCCCGTTCGCGGCTGTTGCAGGCGCGGGCCACCCGCAGCACGGCCAAGGCCGCGCTGGGGCCAAGCCTGGACGCATCGGCCAGCGGCAGCCGGGGCTTCAACGAGTCCCTCGGCGCGCTGGCCACCACGGGCCAGGGCGCGGTGACGGCGAGTTGGGAGATCGATCTGTTTGGCGCCAACCGCGCCACGCTGAACGCAGCCCAGGCGCGTGCCGATGGCGCCGAGGCCGGTTGGCACGACGCGCGTGTGTCCGTCACCGCCGAGGTGGCGGATGCCTATTTCAGCCTGCGCAACTGCGAGCGGCAACTGGCGGTGACGCAGTCCGACGCCGGCTCGCGCAGCGAAACCGCACGGCTGGCCGACCTGAGTGCCCGCGCCGGCTTCCAGGCCCCGGCCACGGCCGCGCTGGCCCGCGCCAGCAGCGCCGAGGCCTCCGCCCGCGTGACGCAGCAGCGTGCCTTGTGCGACGTCGACGTGAAGGCGCTGGTGGCGCTGAGTGCGCTCGACGAGTCGGCGCTGCGGCGCAAGCTCGCGCAAACGCAGGCCCCGGCCATGCCGCCCGCGCTGTTCACCATTGCGTCCTTGCCGGCCAGCGTGCTGGCGCAGCGGCCCGATGTGTTCACGGCCGAGCGCGAAGTGGCCGCGGCCAGCGCCGAAGTCGGCAATGCCTACGCCCAGCGTTATCCACGCCTGAGCCTCAGTGGTTCGGTGGGCACGGCCTATGTGCGCACGGGTGGCGTCGGCACGAGCTTCGACACCTGGTCGATCGGCCCGCTGTCGCTGAGCCTGCCGATCTTCGACGGCGGCCGGCGCGCGGCGGGCGAGGCTTCGGCCGAGGCGCGTTATACGGAGGCCGCGGCCCTGTACCGGGCCAAGGCGCGCCAGGCGGTGCGTGAAGTGGAGCAAGCGCTGGTCAACCTGGACAGCGCGGCCCAGCGCTTCGGTGACGCCAACGCCGCGGTCGACGGTTACCGCACTTCCTTCGACGCCACCCAGGCCCGCTACCAGGGCGGCCTGGCCAGCCTGGTGGAACTGGAAGACGCGCGCCGCCAGGCGCTGGCCTCGCAGACTTCGCTGCTGTCGCTGGAGCGCGAGCGCTGGTCTGCCTGGGTGGCGCTGTACCGCGCCGCCGGCGGCGGCTGGACCGCCGATGCTCCCGCGCCCGGCCCGGTCGGCCAGGCCCGTGCCCAACCCTGACTTCGGAGACTTCATGATTTCATTTCGCAAGCCTTCCTTTGCCTTCGCCCTGGTGGCGGCCTGTGCCATCGCCATCTGCGCCGCGGGCTTTTCGCTGCGGTCATCCGCTGCCGACACCAAGCCTGCCGGCAACCCCAAGCCGGCGATGACGGTGACCACCACGCTGCCGCAAACCGGCGCCTGGCCGCTGCAGCTCAATGCCAACGGCAACATCACCGCCTGGCAGGAGGCGGTGATCGGCTCCGAAGCCAGCGGCCTTCGGCTTACCGAGGTGCGCGTCAACGTGGGCGACGCGGTGAAGAAGGGCCAGGTGCTGGCCAGCTTTGCGCCCGAGCCGGTGCAGGCCGACGTGGCCCAGGCGCGCGCCAACCTGGTGGAGGCCGAGGCCAATGCCAGCGACGCCAGCGGTAACGCCGAACGCGCTCGCACCCTGCAGGCCACCGGGGCCTTGAGCACGCAGCAGATCAACCAGTACCTGACCAGCGCCGAGACCGCCAAGGCGCGGGTCGAGGCGGCCAAGGCCCTGCTTGCCGCGCAGCAGTTGCGGCTGCGCCAGACCCAGGTGCTGGCGCCCGACGCCGGCATCATCTCCGCGCGCAACGCCACCGTGGGCGCGGTGCTGGCCAGCGGCACCGAGCTGTTCCGCCTGATCCGCGGCGGCCGGCTCGAATGGCGCGCCGAAGTCACCTCCAGCGAGCTCGGGCGCATCCAGCCTGGTGGTGTGGCCCTGGTCAGCACGGCCAGCGGTGCGCAGCTGCGGGGCTTGGTGCGCATGATCGCGCCCACGGTCGACCCGCAGACACGTTCGGCCCTGGTCTATGTGGACCTGCCGCCCGCGCCCAGCAATGCTGGCGCATCGGCCCGGCCGGGCATGTTCGCGCGCGGCGCGTTCCAGCTCGGCAGCAGCCCGGCCCTGAGCGTGCCGCAGCTCGCCGTGGTGGCGCGCGACGGCTTCAACTACGTGTTCCGCGTGACGCCGCAGGCCGACAACCCCGCTCAACCTGGCCTGGGCCGTGTGCAGCAGATCAAGATTCAGACCGGCCGCCAGAGCGGCGACCGTACCGAGGTCGTCGGCGGGTTGCCTGCCGATGCGCGGCTGGTGGTCACCGGCGCGGGCTTCCTGAACGACGGCGATCTGGTGCGCATCAACGACGGTGCCGCCGTGCCCGCGCAGTCTGCAGCATCGGCCGCCTCGGCAGCTCGTTAAGGCCAGACCATGAACGTTTCCTCCTGGTCCATCAAGAACCCGATCCCGGCGGTGATGCTGTTCGTGCTGCTCAGCTTTGCCGGCCTGTTGTCGTTCAACGCGATGAAGGTGCAGAACTTTCCCGACATCGACCTGCCCACCGTGACCGTCACCGCCTCGCTGCCCGGCGCGGCGCCGGCGCAGTTGGAGACCGAGGTGGCGCGCAAGCTCGAGAATTCCATCGCCACGGTGCAGGGCCTCAAGCACATCTACACCAAGGTGCAGGACGGCGGCGTCACGCTCACGGTGGAATTCCGCCTGGAAAAGCCGGTGCAGGAAGCCGTGGACGACGTGCGTTCGGCCGTGGCCCGGGTGCGCAGCGACCTGCCCGGCGACGTGCGCGACCCGATCGTCAACAAGGTCGACATGGCGGCCCAGCCGGTGCTGGCCTTCACCATCAGCTCCACCGCGATGGACGACGAGGCCTTGTCCTGGTTCGTTGACAACGACGTGACGCGCAAGCTGCTGGCGGTGCGCGGCGTGGGCGCGGTGAACCGCGTGGGCGGCGTCACGCGCGAGGTACGCATCGCGCTCGATCCGCTGAAGCTGCAGGCCTTGAACGCCACCGCGGCCGACATCTCGCGCCAGCTGCGCCAGGTGCAGAGCGAAAGCGCCGGTGGCCGCACCGACGTCGGCATTGGTGAGCAGCCCGTGCGCACGCTGGCCACGGTGCAGTCGGCCCAGCAGCTCGCGGCCTTGCAACTGGCCCTGAGCGACGGCCGGCATGTGCGCCTGGACGAAGTGGCCACGGTCAGCGACACCATCGCCGAACAACGCTCGGCCGCCCTGCTCGACGGCAAGCCAGTGGTCGGCTTCGAGGTGGCGCGCAGCCGCGGCGAAAGCGAAGTGGCGGTGGGCGCGGCGGTGCAGGCCGCGCTGGCCGATATGAAGCTGCAGCACCCCGACATCAAGCTCACCGAGGCCTTCGATTTCGTGGCGCCGGTGGAAGAGGAATACACCGGCTCGATGCACCTGCTGTACGAGGGCGCGATCCTGGCCGTGGTGGTGGTGTGGCTGTTCCTGCGCGACTGGCGGGCCACGCTGGTGTCGGCGGTGGCGCTGCCGCTGTCGGTGATCCCGGCCTTCATCGGCATGTATTTGCTGGGCTTCTCGGTCAACGTGATCACGCTCCTGGCGCTGTCCCTGGTGGTCGGCATCCTGGTGGACGACGCCATCGTCGAGGTGGAAAACATCGTGCGCCATCTGCGCATGGGCAAGACGCCGTACCAGGCGGCGATGGAGGCGGCCGACGAGATCGGCCTGGCGGTGATCGCCACCACCTTCACCCTGGTGGCGGTGTTCCTGCCCACGGCCTTCATGAGCGGCGTGGCGGGCAAGTTCTTTAAGCAGTTCGGCTGGACGGCGGCGCTGGCGGTGCTGGCCTCGTTGTTGGTGGCACGGGTGCTCACGCCGATGATGGCGGCCTACATCCTGAAGCCCATCGTCACGGCCGAGAAAGAAGCCGGCTGGCTGCGCGTGTACATGCGTTGGGCTGCGGCCTGCCTCAAGCACCGGGTGCTGACCATGGTGGCGGCCACCGTCTTCTTCTTCGGCTCGGTGGCGCTGATCCCGCTGCTGCCCACGGGCTTCATCCCGCCCGACGACAACTCGCAGACCCAGGTCTACCTGGAGCTCCCGCCCGGCTCCACACTCACGCAGACCCAGCAGGCGGCCGAGCAGGCGCGCACCATGGTCGGCCGCGTGGCCCATGTGAAGAGTGTCTACACCACCATTGGCGGCGGCAGCGCGGGCGGCGATCCTTTGGCCATGACCGGCGCGGCCGAGACCCGCAAGGCCACGCTCACGCTGCAACTCGATCCGCGTGGCGAGCGGCCGAAGAAGCAGATGATCGAGAACCAGATCCGCGCCGCGCTCGAACCGCTGCCCGGCGTGCGCAGCAAGGTCGGCCTGGGCGGCTCCGGCGAAAAATACGTTTTGGTGCTGACCGGTGAAGACCCGGTGGCGCTGCAGACCGCGGCGCTGGCCGTGGAAAAAGACCTGCGCACCATCCCTGGCCTGGGCAGTGTGGCGTCCAGCGCCAGCCTGGTGCGGCCCGAGATCGCCGTGCGGCCCGACTTCACCCGCGCCGCCGACCTGGGCGTGACGAGTGCGTCCATCGGCGAGACGCTGCGCATCGCCACCGTGGGCGACTATGACGTGTCGCTGCCCAAGCTGAACCTGTCGCAGCGCCAGGTGCCGATCGTCGTCAAGCTCATCGATTCAGCGCGCAAGGACCTGAGCATGCTCGAACGTCTCGCCGTGCCAGGTGCGCGTGGACCGGTGATGCTGGGCCAGGTGGCCACGCTGGAGATGGCCAGCGGCCCGGCGGTGATCGACCGCTACGACCGTTCGCGCAACGTCAACTTCGAGATCGAACTCTCCGGCCTGCCGCTGGGCGACGTGAAGGAAGAAGTGCAGAAGCTGCCCGCGATCCAGACCCTGCCGCCTGGCGTGAAGGTGGTGGAGATCGGCGACGCCGAGGTGATGGGCGAGCTGTTCGCGAGCTTCGGCCTGGCCATGCTCACCGGTGTGTTGTGCATCTACATCGTGCTGGTGCTGCTGTTCAAGGACTTCCTGCACCCGGTGACCATCCTGTGCGCGCTGCCGTTGGCGCTGGGCGGCGCCTTCGTCGGCCTGCTGATCGCGCAGAAGAGTTTTTCGATGCCGTCGCTGATCGGCCTGATCATGCTGATGGGCATCGCCACCAAGAACTCCATCCTGCTCGTCGAATACGCCATCGAGGCACGGCGCGGCCACCCGGCCCGCGACGGGCACCCCGCCGTGCCCGGCATGAGCCGCCTGGACGCGCTGCTCGACGCCTGCCACAAGCGCGCCCGGCCCATCGTCATGACCACCCTGGCCATGGGCGCGGGCATGCTGCCGATTGCACTCGGCCTGGGCGCGGCCGACCCGAGCTTCCGCTCGCCGATGTCGATCGCGGTGATCGGCGGGTTGATCACCTCCACCGTGCTGAGCCTGCTGGTGGTGCCGGTGGTGTTCACCTATGTCGATGACCTGGAACAGTGGCTGCGGCGGATGATCCGCAAGCTGCGGGGGCAGCCGCCGGCCGGGACCGCCGAACGGGAAGCCGCGCCAACGGCAAAGGGCTGAGCGAAAGCCGGCCCGGGTGCTAGTATCTCAACACGCAAGTTTAGGAACGTAGTGTCGCCCCATCTTCTTATCTGCGTCCTGTCGAGTGAAGGTCCACTCGATGGTTCTCTCCTGCGCATTTCTCGCTTGCTGCCAGGCATCGACCTCGCTGCGCAGGAGCTCCCTGCTGCCGATCCGCCTGTCCAGGCACTGACGGCTGAGGACGCCGATTTCGATCTCCGCCATGTTCAGCCAGCTTGCATGCTTGGGCGTGTAGTGGAATTCGACGCGCCGCAAGAGTTTTGTCGCAGCGCGTATTCCCAGCACGTCTTCGAAACACTTCCTGAAGTGGGTGTTCAAGTTGTCCACCACCAAGTGAACACGGCGCGCCTTGGCATAGGCCCCGGTGAGCAGCCCGCTGACGAAGGCTACGAAGTCGATCTTGCCTCGACGCTCGGTGACCGAGACGATCCGCTGTCCGGCCTTGGGCTCCACGGCCACGAACAGGTTGGTCGTGCCGTTGCGCGTGTACTCGTAGTCGTGTTTGGCGGGAACTCCCTCGGTCATGGGCAGCGGCTCGCGGCTGTGGCCAATCAATTGCAAGCTCTTCTCGTCAATGCAGACGACGGGTTCAGCCGCAGACAAGGGCCGCGCATACAACTCGAGCAAAGCGTACATGCGATGCCGATACTCTTGTGTCAGCACCCCGATGCACCACATCAGCTTGCGCCAGGGCTTGAGATCGTTTTTTTGAGCATGCGTCGCACGGTCTCCCGGCTCACGCCGTGCAGTCCCGGCTCTTGGCGAGCAACGCGTTCGAGTTCGAGCAGTGTCCAGCGCTGCCGGCCCTCGGGAGGGTTTGAACATGCCAGCGCCGCTACCCGTGCTTCGGCATCGGTGTCGTACTGGCGAGGTCGGCCCGACCTCGCAACATCGAACACCGCCAGATCGACGCCTCCTTGCAAGTATGCTGCACGAGCGCGCCACACAGCCGTGCGCCCCATTCCAAGCACCGACATGATCTGCGCCTCAGGAATGCCCCGATCCAGGCACGACAGTACATGCGCTCGATTGACCTCCCGCGACGCATGAACACCCTTGCTGCGAATCTCGTCGATGACCAAGCGGTCCTCGTCGGTCAAGTGCAATTCCGTCTGACGCATGACAAAACCTCCGTTCATCTATTGGCGATGACGAGAGTGTATTCATGTTCCGCTATTTTAATGTTTCAATACTAGGTTTGCTTGATCTTGCGTACCAGCGCGGTCGTTGAATAACCGTCGACGAAAGGAATCGCCAGCGCCCGGCCGCCATAGGCTTCGACGACCTTGGTTTCCGCCAGCTTCTGCATGTCGTAGTCGCCGCCCTTGACGAGGATGTCGGGCCGCAGTTCGGTGATGAGTTCGAGCGGTGTGTCCTCGTCGAACCAGGTTACCAGGGCCACCGATTCGAGCGCGGCCATCATGATGGCGCGGTCCTGTTCGGTGTTGAGCGGGCGGTCGGGGCCCTTGCCCAGGCGGCGTGCCGAGGTGTCACTGTTCAGCGCCACCACCAGGCTGCCGCCGAGCGCGCAGGCCTGCGCCAGGTAGGTGACGTGGCCGCGGTGCAGGATGTCGAACACGCCATTGGTGAACACCCAGGGGCGCGGCAAACTGGCCAGCTGCGCCGGCGCGTCGGCGCGCAGGCAGATCTTCTGCAGGAAAGCCGGGGCGGCAGGAGGGGCGGAGGTCTCGGTCATGGCGCGCATGCTAGCAGGCTCAAGGCGGGGCCGATTTGGGTCGACAATAGGGTTTTGCGCCAATCGGCACGCCTTGCTCTCATAATTTGCGCTGAACATGAATCTGATCGCCGTCAACATCGATTCCATCCGCCTGGGACACCCGCTGCCCTTCGCCTTGCTCAACGAGCGCGGCGTGCTCTTGGCGCACAAGGGTTATGTGATCACCGAGCGTGCGGAAATCTCCTACTGGACCTCGCGCGGCATGACCCTGTGCATGGATGTGGACGCCTCCGACGACCACCACCGCGCCTATGTCGGCAAGCTGCATGAATTGGTGCGCGCCGACCGGCCGCTGGCCGACATCGTGAACGTGAAGATCGGGCCCGGCGACGTGGCCCGTGCCGAGCCCCGCGAACTGCCCGACGTGCCCGACTGGACCGCGCTGCAGCTCAAGGCCAACGCCCTGCTGCGCGACACCGGCAGCGAGCAGTTCCTGCCGCGGCTGGACAAGCTCTACAACGAACTGCACCAGCTGGTGCTGAACCACCCCGACGCCGCGCTGTTTGCGTTGATCCACCTCTCGGCCACCGAGATGCGCATCTACAGCGCCACCCATGCCATGCTGGTCTACGTGGTGTGCAGCCTGGCCGCGAGCGAGGTGCTGGGCTGGTCGGCCGAGCTCGACGCCAAGCTGGGCAAGGCGGCACTCACCATGAACATCAGCATGACGGCGCTGCAGGACCAGCTGGCCATGCAGTCCAAGCCGCTGACGGTGACGCAGATCGAGGCCGTCGAGCAGCATGCGCAGCGTTCCTTCACGATGCTGCTGGCCATGGGCGTGAACGACGAAGACTGGCTGCTGGCGGTGCGCCACCACCACGACCGCGCGCCCGGGGCCCTGGCGCCCAAGACCGATGCCATGCGCATCGCCCGGCTGATCCAGCGCGCCGACATGTTCGCCGCCCGGCTGTCGCCCCGGCTGGGCCGGCTGTGCATGCCGCCGTCCGCCGCCATGCAGGCCGCGTATTTCGACGAGGAAAAGAAGGTCGACGAGGCCGGCGCCGCGTTGATCAAGGCGGTGGGCGTCTACACGCCGGGCACCCTGGTGCGGCTGGCCAGCAACGAAATCGCCGCGGTGATCCGCCGCGGCCTGAACACCACCACGCCGCACGTGGCGGTGCTGATCAACCGCCAGGGCATGCCCACCGGCGAATGGATGATCCGCGACACCAGCCAGCCCAGCTACAAGATCACCGGCCACGTCGCCCACCGCGACGTGAAGGTGCAGATCAAGCTCGACAGCCTGCTGGCGCTGATCTGATCACGCGGGCTTCGTCCGCTCCTCGGCCACCGACCTGAACGCCGCCACGGCGACGTCGATCTCGCGCGCACCGATGTGACGGTGGGTGACGCAGCGCAGCCGCTGTTTGCCCCAGGTGCGAACCAGGACACCCAGCGGCTTCAGCCTGGCTTCCCATTGGGCCGCGTCAAGCCCCGACCGCGTCACGTCGACCTGCACGATATTGGTCTGAGGGGTGTTGGCGGCAAGACCCTGCATATGGCCGATGGCCTGAGCGAGCCGTCGCGCGGCCGCGTGGTCGTCCGCCAGCCGTTCCACCATGGACGTCACCGCCACCAGTCCGGCGGCGGCGGCGATCCCCACCTGGCGCTGGCCGCCGCCGAGCAGTTTCCTGAGCCACCGGGCACGCCGCATGGTGTCTGCCGAGCCGGCGAGCACGGCGCCCATCGGGGCGCTCAAGCCTTTTGACAGGCATAGCGAGACGGTGTCGGCATGGGCCGCGATCCGTGCCGCCGGCACGCCCAGCGCCACGGCCGCGTTCATGAGCCGCGCACCGTCGAGATGCACACCGGCCCCGGCGGCTTTCGACGCGTCGAACACGGCCTGCATGTGGGCGAGCGGCAGTACCGCGCCGCCGGCGTTGTTGTGAGAGGTTTCCACGCAGACGAGGCCCGTGCGGAGCTTGCCGCGGGCTGGGGCCAGGGCCTCGTGGAGCGTATCCAGGTCCATGGCACCGTCGATGCCGGCAATGCCCTGGTAGAAGGTTCCGGTCAGGGCGGCCGCGCCGCGCTCGGCCATGTAGATGTGCGACGCCGCCTCGGCGAGCACCAGCTCCTGGCGCTGGGCCTGCGCCAGAATGGCGAGAAGGTTCGCCATCGTGGCGCTCGGCACGTACAGCCCCGCCTCCTTGCCCAGCAAGGCGGCGGTTGCCGATTCCAGCGCTACCGCGGTCGGGTCGCCGTCGATGCCGTCGTCGCCGAGGGGGGCGGAGGCGATGCTTTCATACATCTGCGGCGTGGGCCGCGTCACGGTGTCGCTGCGCAGGTCCACCGGAGATGGTTCTGTGGATGCCTTGGCCATCGTTTGGATTTCTGTCATGGAATGGCTTGTTCGCGCGGGCGTCATTCGGCGGTTGCGCCGGAGGTCTTGACCACCTGGGCCCATTTCTTTCGCTCGCTGTCCAGGAAGGTGCGAAACGCCTCGGGTGTGCCGGTCCGAACCTCGATGCCGCGATCGGCCAGGCTGGCCCGCACCTCCGCCGACTCCAGGATCCGGTTGATCTCCTGGTTCATGGTCTGGATGATGTTCTCCGGGGTATGCGCAGGCACCACGATGCCATAGAGGGTGTAGTACTCGAAACCCTTGAAACCGCTTTCGATGAGAGTGGGTGTCTGAGGCAGGGACGCAACCCGCGTTCCCGACGTCACCGCAAGCGCGCGCAGTTTCTGTGCCTTGATCATGGGCAGCGCCGACACCAGCGACGAAAAGTAGAAATCGACCTGTCCTCCAAGCAAGTCCGTCATGGCCGGTCCCCCACCCTTGTAGGGCACGTGCAGGAGGTCGGCGCCCGTGGTGACGCGCAGGTTTTCGGCCACGAGGTGTCCGAGGGTTCCATTACCGGACGACGCGTAGGCCAACTGCTTCTTCTTGGCGCCCGCCAGCAGCGAGGCCAGGCTGTCGTAGGGGCTGCCGGCATTCACGACCAGGACCGAAACACCCGTGCCGACCAGTGCGACCGGCGCAATGTCCTTGACCGGATCGAAGCTGAGTTTTTTGTAGAGGAACTGGTTGACCGCCAGATTGCTGGTCTCACCCACGACGGCGGTGTAGCCGTCGGGTGGCGACTTCGCGCCGAATTCCAGGCCGATGTTGTTTCCCGCCCCGGCCTTGGTGTCGACGACCACCTGCCATTTGACCGTCTCGCCCAGCTTGGTGGCGATCACGCGGGCGACGGAGTCGGTACCGCCGCCAGGAGGGCTGGGCGAGATCAGGTGGATGGTGCGCTCGGGAGTCCACGGCGTGACGGCATGCGCCTGCATGGCCGCCAGCAGGATCCCCAACATGCAGGCCAGCTTCCTGGTGGATGAAATGAATGGGCGTCGGACGTGGTTCATGCGGGGGGCTCCGGGCAGGTTGAATGAAATGGGGCGAAGTTTCTCGGTGGCGATGAGGCCATGTTAGGAGCGCCATAAAATGAGTAAAGCGATATATACAAATACCAACTGTGAGTATTTCTCATGAATCTGGCAACACTGGCCACGCTGCAGAGCATCCTTGAGCAGGGCAGCTTCACCGCTGCCGCCAGCGTTGTGGGTTGCAGCCCGAGCGCCGTGAGCCTGCAGGTCAAGCAACTGGAGCAATACTTCGGAAAGCCGCTGTTCGACCGCTCGACGCGTGTGGTGGCGCCAACCCCTTTCGCCCGCGAAGTCGTGGATGCCGTGGGGGAGTTTTCCCACGCGCTTCAGATGCTGCGATCCCGCCCCGCCGTGGCGGTGGCGGGCCGGATCAGGGTTGGCGTGATCACCAGCATGCAGAGTGACGTGCTGCCACAGGCCCTGGACCTGCTTCGCCAGCGGCATCCCGCGCTGGAGGTCGTCATTCCGCCCTTGAACGACAGCGACGAACTGCTGACGGAGCTCAAGGCGGCGCGGCTCGAGATCGCACTGCTGGTTCAGCCTGAATCCGGTGGCTCGCGCCGCCTGGTCTGGCGGGAGCTGCACCGCCAGCCCTATGTGATGCTGGCGCCTGCGAAAGCGGCGGAGAAAACGGCAAAACAACTGCTGGAGGCACACGATTGGGTGGGCTACGACCTGTCCCTGCCAGGGGGCCGTGTGGCGGCACGCTACGTGCGCAGCCTCATGCCGCAGGCGCGCTGTGTGATGGAACTGCGCTCGATGGATGCCATTGTTGCGATGGTGGCGCAAGGTCTCGGAGTGGCGGTGATTCCCCAGCCGAGAAGGCCCCTCATCGAGGCTTACGCCGTGCGCGAAGTGGATCTCGGCATGCGCGCCCCTTCCCGAAGGATCTCACTCGTGTGGCGCAGCTCGGACGAGGACAACCGCAATGTCGAGGCGGCTGCGCAGGCCTTTGCAAGTGCTTTTGCTGCGCGCTTCGGGCAACAGCACAAATAACACCTGCGTCGGGCGTTTGGTCAGCCGGCCGTGTCCGGTGCGGGCGTAGGCGCCAGCCCGTCCGCAATTTCCTTGGAGAGTTCCTTGCGGTAGCGGTTCAGCTCCTGCACCGTCTTGAAGCTGCGGTCCATCAGCAGGCTGGTGTTGTGCAGGATGCGTTCCACCACCTTGTTTTCCCACACGGCGTCGAAGTTGATCTGCTTGTCGAGCCAGTGCTCCAGCCACTCGGGGTTGGGCAGGCGCGACTGGATGGTGTCGCGCGGGAACAGGCTCTCGTTCACGTGCAGGTTCGTGGGGTGTAGCGCCTGCGCGGTGCGGCGCGCGCTGGCCATCAGCACGCCGACCTTGGTGAACGCTGCGCGGGCCTCGTTGCCCAGGTCGTTGATGGCGCGCTTCATGTAGCGCAGGTAGGCACCGCCGTGGCGCGCCTCGTCCTGGCTGAGCTTGGTGTAGATGTCCTTGATCACCGGCTCGGTATGCCATTCGCTGGCGCGGCGGTACCAGTGGTTGAGCCGGATCTCGCCGCAGAAGTGCAGCATCAGCGTCTCCAGCGCCGGCGCCTTGTCGAATTCGAAGCGCACGTCGTGCAGCTCTTCTTCGGTGGGCATCAGGTCGGGGCGGAAGCGGCGCAGGTATTCCATCAAGACCAGCGAATGTTTCTGCTCTTCGAAGAACCAGATCGACATGAAAGCCGAGAAGTCGCTATCGTGCTGGTTGTCGCGCAGGAACATTTCGGTGGCCGGCAGGGCCGACCACTCGGTGATGGCGTTCATCTTGATGGTCTGCGCCTGCTCGTCGGACAGCTTGGCGGCGTCGAACGATGACCATGGAACGTCTTTTTCCATGTTCCAGCGCACGGCTTCGAGTTGTTTGAATAGTTCGGGGTACAACATGGCAAATCCTCCGGTAGCTGGCTTCATTCTAGGTGCCGTAGCATAAAAGAACACGCCATGTCGCCCGCTTGCGGTCCGTTCCCTTGTACGGTTGGGTCGCAGGTCGCACCGGGCGATTTTGTGCTTCACATTTATTTACCCGCTGGGCCGGTGCGTCATCGGGAACTTTGCGCGGCGGCGCGGGGTCCATGGAATCGTTGCGCCGCGATCGTTGCGGCCCCTTTTTCTGGCAGCGGAGCCTTCCCCACGTGCGTGGTCTGGAAGTCCCCCCGGGGCGGTTCTCCTCCTCCCTCCCTCCCTCGTTCGCGTCGGGGTGCTTCGCAGCCTTTTTCCTTTTCAGCCACGTGGCCCACGTAGCCCATGCGGCCCATGCGGCAGGCTGACCACAGCGGCCAGCGGCACACGTTCGATGTGTTCGCTGCTGGCCACCAGCACGGCCCGGCCCGTGCCTTCGGCCCACGCGCTCAGGCTGGTCCACAGCGCGCGCACAGAAGGCCCGTCCAGCCCGCCGGTCGGCTCGTCGAGCAGCACCAATGTCCGCCCCGAGGCCAGCCCGGCCGCCAGCCAGACCTTGCGTTTGCTGCCGGTCGAGAGCATGTACATCGGCTTGTCGATGTGCTCGACAAGGCTGAAGGCTTCCACGAGCGTCTGCCAGCGCGTGGCGTCGAAACCCGCGTCGCCGGCGCTGAGCGTGTCCGTGCAGGCGCGGCCGGTGACCTGGTCGAACACCTCTGTGGTCGGGTCGACGTAGAAGACATGGCGCCGGTAGGCTTCGCGCGCGGCGTCCTGGCGCAGGCCTGCCAGCGTCAATTGGCCAGAGGCGGGCAGCGCGCCGGCGATCAGCCGCAGCAGCGTCGACTTGCCGCTGCCGGTGTCGCCGAACAACTGGGTCACACCCGGGCCGATGCTGCAGGCCCAGTCGCGCAGCAGTGGCGGCTCGCCAGGGTAGGCGAAGTTCAGTTTCTCGATGTGCAGAAGGGGGCTGGGATGCATGCCCCCGACGTTAACTCAGGTCTTTACGGTTTCACGCACGTCCGGGTCGCGCAGCATCACTGGCTCGACCGAACCGGTGGCGACGCGGCGGCGCACGGCCTCGTCGATCTCGGCCGCGTTGGCCAGGTAGGTGGCCAGCGGCTCGTCGTCGTTGCGGGTGGGCTGGTAGCGGTAGTGCAGCGTGGCCTTGCCGATGGTGGCGCCGACCCAGTCGGAGCCGACCAGCACCCAGAAGCGCACCGTGTTCGATGCTTCATGGAAAAACGGTTCTGGATTGGACATACGGATCTCGGAAAAACGGAAGGAACGCGTAGCGTGCGGTTTTTTCGGCGCCGCGTCTGTGCGCTGGCGCACGTGGGCCCACCGCATCAGGCGGGCGCCAGCGGCAGCACGAAGCAGGTCTGTGCCGGCAGCGTTTGCCAGTGCAGTGTTTCCCCTGGCCGCAACACCTGCACCGGCTGCTCGGGCGGCAAGCCCGCGGCGGCGGCCAGTGCGGTCTCAGGCGCGCTGCGCAGCAGGATGAAACGCATGCTGCGCTCGCCACGGCGCAGCGTGAGTTCGGCCTGCGGCCAATGCGCCGGCAGACAGGGCGTGAAGCACAGCGTCTCGGCGGTTTGCCGCAGGCCGAAGATGGATTCGATGGCGGCGCGGTGCATCCATGCAGCCGAGCCGGTGTACCAGCTCCAGCCGCCGCGGCCCACATAGGGCGGCTGGGTGTAGACGTCGCCGGCCATGACATAGGGCTCGATGCCATAGGCCGCGCCGTGTGTGGGGTGACGCGCGCGGTGTGCCGGGCTCAGGTAGGTGAAATAGCGGTAGGGCCTGTTCATTTCGTCTTGTGACTTGCCATGCGGCGTCGCCAGCGCAGCCCACGCCATCAGCGCCCACACCGCGCCATGCGAATACTGGCCACCGTTCTCGCGCACCCCGGGCGGATAGGCCTGGATGTAGCCGGCGCTCGGCACGGCCTTGTCCAGCGGCGGGTCGAGCAGGCGCACCAGGCCGGCCTGGTGATCGACCAGATGTGCTTCCACCGCGGCCATGGCCGCGTGCTGTTGGGCGGGCGTGGCGGCCTGCGACAACACCGCCCAGGCCTGGGCGATCAGGTCGATGCGGGCCTCGGGGTTGGCGTGTGAACCCAGCGGCTGGCCGTTGTCGAAGAACGCGCGCTTGAACCAGTCGCCGTCCCAGGCCGTGCCCTGCAGCGCCGCCTTCCAGCCGTCGGCCGCGTGTTGCCAGCGCTGGGCGCGGTCGGTCTCGCCGCGTGCCGCGGCCACCGGTGCGAAGTCGTCCACCAGCTTGCACAGGAACCAGCCCAGCCACACCGATTCGCCCCGCCCTTCGATGCCGACGCGGTTCATGCCGTCGTTCCAGTCGCCGCTGCCCATCAGCGGCAGGCCATGCGCACCGACGGCCAGGCTGTGGTCGATGGCGCGCGCCGCATGTTCGAAGACCGAGGCCTGCTGCGGGCTGATGTCGGGTGCGTAGTACGCGTCTTCGGCGTGTTCCGGAATAGGGGGGCCTTCGAGGAAGGGCACGCTTTCGTCGAGCAGCGTGGCGTCGCCGGTGGCCTGCAGGTAGTGGTGCGTGGCATGGGCCAGCCACAACAGGTCATCGGAGAAATGCGTGCGCACGCCGGCGCCGGTGGGGGCGTGCCACCAGTGCTGCACGTCGCCCTGGGGGAACTGGCGCGAGGCACAGGCCACGATCTGCGCGCGCAAGGTGGCGGGCTCGGCCCAGGCCAGGGCCATGGCGTCCTGCAGCTGGTCGCGGAAACCGGTGGCGCCACCGGCCTGGTAGAAGCCGGCCTTGGCCCAGAGCCGGCAGCTCACCGTCTGGTACAGCAGCCAGCGGTTCACCATGGCGTCGAACAGCGGGTCGGGCGTCTTCACCGTGGTGGCGCCGAGCAGCGTATTCCACTGGCCGCGCACGGCCTCCAGGCGGGCCGCCGCGCTGGTGGTCGCGGCATGTGTTGCAACCGCACGCGCCGCCGTGGGGTTGTCGCCGTAGCCGAGCAAGAAGATACGCTCCACCGTTTCGCCGGTGGCGATGACCAGGTTCGTGGCCAGCGCGGCGCAGGGGTCGAGCCCGGCGCCGCTGTGCTCGCCGAAATGGTCGGGCAGCACCAGCCGGCCGCGGGCGTCGAAACATTCGCGGCGGTCGCAGGTCCAGTCCACGGCGTCGGCGGCATCACCTGCCTCGCGCGCGAGCGCAAGAAAGGCCGTGCCTTCGCCGAAGCCGGCCGAGCGGTCGCGCTGGGTGCACAGCAGGGCCGTGAGCCGGCCATCGTTCAGCGCGGCATGCGCCGTGTGGGTGCTGCCGCGGTCCGAGCGGTTGGCGCCCATCAGCCATTCGGCGATGCCGACCAGGCGCAACTGCTGGGTGCGGTGGCCACGGTTCACCAGCCGCAGCCGCACCTGCTTTACCGCGCTGGCCGGGTCCACGCACCAGGTGGCGGTGACTTCCACGTCGCCGCGTCGATGGCCGATGCTGCTGTAGCCCTGGCCGTGGGCCACGCGGTAGACAGGCCGTGCACCGGCAACATCGGCGGTGGCGTCGTCGAGTGCGCCCCAGGCCGAAGGCGCGATGCTCCACACCTCGCGGGTCTTGCGGTCCTGCAGCAGGAACCATTCCGAGGGTGTGTCGGCCACCGGGTCGTTCGACCAGGCGGTGAGCTGGTTCAACCGGCTGTTCACCGCCCAGGTGTAGCCGCCGCCGGCTTCGGATATTTGCGCGCCGAAGCCGCGGTTGGACAACGCATTGATCCAGGGCTTGACGGGGCGCAGGTCGCCGCCCACCTGGAAGCGGAACTCACCCGTGCCGGGCGCGAAGTCGCCGCTGCTGGCCGCGGGCGTGGTGGCCAGGCCCGGTGCGAGCGCGAGCGCGACGGCGGTGCTGGCGATGCCGCTGCGTTCTTCCAGAGCCTGGGCCTGTTGCTGGTTCCATTCCTGGATGTGGTGCAGCAGCGGCCGGCCTTCGGCTGCGAACCGCATCCGTGCCAGGCATTGCAGCGTGCTGATCTCGTCGCGTGACAACTCTTCGGTGCGCAGCAGGTAGAAGCCGATGTGGGCCGAGCCGGGTTCGCCGCTGATCTCGGCCAGCGTGCGTTCGCGCAGGGCGGCGATGTCGCGGTGCAGCGCCATCAGGTAAGAAGACGGCTCCGAGTTCAGCACCACCAGGTCGCAGGCCGTGCCGCCCCATGACCACAGGCGCAGCGCCTGCGCCAGCGAGCGCAGCAGGCCCAGGCCCTGTGACACGCCGGCCGACACCAGGATCAGCGGGCGGTCGCCGGAGATGCCGAAGCGCCACAGCAGGCGCCGGTCGCAGACTTCGATGGCGGGTTCGGTCGTGCTTGATGTGACTGACGTGCCTGGTGTGTTGGGAGGTCCGAAGCGCGGCCGCGTGAGGCTCAGCAGCAGCGCCGTGGTCACCGATTGCGCGGCGGCGAAATTCTCGCTGCCGATGCCCAGGCTGCGCAGCCGGATGCCGGTGAGCGTGGCCGACATCAGCGAGGCGCGTTGCACATGGCTGTGCTGGCGGTATTTGTCGATCACCGCGCGCAGCGTGCCGGCGTTGTCGCAGGCGGCCGTGGCAAAGGTCAGCCGGGCCTTGCCCTGTGGCGCGATGCGCAGGCGCACGGCCAGCACACACACCGGGTCGAGCCCGGTGTCGAGCACCATGCCAGGGCCGTTTTCATCTGGTGGTGACATGCCGTCCGATGCCGCTGGCACGGCGTCCAGGTCCATGCGCGGCTGGCCGCTCGCCTGGTTGCGGCCCTGCCAGCGCTGCCGGTCGGTCTGCACCCGCAGGCCGGTGATCTGCGGATCGGCATCGGTCAGGAAATGCGCGGCGCGCAGCGCCTGCTCGGTGGGCAGGCGCGGCTTGCGTTCGAACACCAGCGCCTGGTGCGCCACCAGCCATTCGGCGCGCACGAAGAGATTGGTGAAGGCCGGGTGCGCCTCGTCGGCACGTGGCTCCGACAGGGTGACTTCGAAGGCCGAGATGAGTTCGATGTCGAGCGGCGCGTCACTGAGGTTGCGCAGCTCCACGCGGCGGAATTCGATGTCGTCTTCCGGGCTGACCCAGACCGTGGTGTGGGCCTGCAGCGCGGGCCAGGCTGCGTCGAAGCACACGCGGTCGGCATGGTAGGTGCTGTGGTAGTGGGCGGCCGGGTCGGGTGCGGGATGCTGGGTGATGGACACCGGTGCAGCGTCATCGCCGGGCCGGCGCAGGTAGAAGAAGCTGCCGTAGGCGTCGCGCAGCGCGTCGTCACGCCAGCGGGTGATGCCGGTCTGGCCCCAGCGGCTCCAGCCCGCGCCGTTGGCGCGCAGCGAGACGTTGTAGCGCCCGTTGGACAACAGATGGGTAGGCTCCACCGCCGATGCACCGGGGACGACTTCGCGCAGCAGGCCGGGCGCGCGGTGCAGCAAGGCCAGCGCCGGCGGCGTGGCCGAAGGCGCGTAGAGCTTCGACACCTCGCGCGGCGCACGCTCGTGCAGCAGCGAGGCCACGGCTTCGATGCTCGGGTTGGCCATGCCCCAGCGCTGCGCCGGGCCGCCGAGCAGCACGTTGGCCAGGGCCACGATGCTCATGCCCTGGTGATGGGCCATGAAGGTCTCCACCGGGGTGAATGGGCCGCCGCCGGTCTGCCGCGCCCGGGTGAAGTCGAGCGCCTCGATGAAGCCGTAACGCGCGCGCGGCGCCATGGCTTCCAGCGTGGTGAAGTTGAGCGCGGCGCGGTGCGGCGCGATCTGCGCGGCCAGCGCCGTGGCGTAGGGCGCGATCACCAGTTCGTCGGGCGGCGTGCGGCGCAGTGCCAGCCGGGGTACACCCTGCGGCGCGTACTGGTAGGCCAGCGTGTGGTCGCTGCCGGCGTAGGCCGATTCGGAAATACCCCAGGGCACCTGCTGCTCGGCGCCAAACGCCACCTGCTCGTGCAAGGCGGCGCGGCAGGCCTCGCGCAGCACGCTGCCGTGGGGTTCGTCGAGCACCAGCGTGGGCATCAGGTATTCGAACATCGAGCCCGACCAGGAACGCAGGCCGGCCACCGCACCCACGGCATAGAACGGGCGGCCGAGCGAGGCCCAATGCGCCACCGGCACGTCGCCCTTGGCGATGGCCAAAAGGCTGGTGAGGCGCGACTCGGAGGCCAGCAGGTCGTAGAAGCCGGCGTCGCGCTGCTGCTCGGCCACGCGGTAGCCGATGTGCAGCAAGTGCCGCTTGGGGTGGTAGAGGAAGGCGAAGTCGGCCTGCCAGGCGAGTTGCTCACAGTCGTGCGCCATGGCCTGCAGCCGGCGGATGGCCTCTGCCTGCCCTGCTTCTTTTTCGGCCAGCCGGTCGCGCCAGGCCGAACGCAGCGTGCTCAGATGGTCGGCGAGGCGCCAGGCGAAGATGTCGTCGACGGTGGTCGGCGCGGGCACTGCGGGCGGCTCGGTGGAAAGAGGCCGCAACGCCACCAGGGCCCGCACCGCTTCGTCCAGCAGGATGCCGAAGGACGGCTCGGCCGGTACTTCGTTCATCGGCAAGGCCAGCAATGCCCCTACGGCGGTGTGGCCGTGCAGGGCGCGCAGCAGCGGGGGCTCCGGTGTCAGCACCTCGGCCAGCCGCTGGCGCGAGGCGTGCAGCCCGCGCCGGGTCGCTGCGCCGTCGAAGGGGGCATGGGCCAGCTCGCGGCAGGCCTGGGCCACCGCCAGCAGATGGCCGCTGAGGTTGCCGCTGTCCACGGTGGACACGTACATCGGCAGCAGCGCCTCGCAGCGCTGTGTGTCGTACCAGTTCAGGAAGTGGCCGCGGTGGCGCGGCAGGCGGTGCAGCGTGGCCAGCGTGGCTTCGAGCCGGGTCAGCAGCTCGTCGGTGCCGATCCAGCCGAACTGGCGCGCGCAGGCGCACGAAAGCAGGTACAGGCCGATGTTGGTCGGCGAGGTGCGGTGCGCCACCATGTCGTGCGGCGAGGTCTGCAGGTTGTCGGGCGGCAGGTGGTTTTCGGCCGGGCCGACGCAGCGTTCGAACAGGCGCCAGGTGTCGCGCGCAATGCCTTCGAGGTAGGCCTGTTCCAGGGCCGGCAGGGCGTCGGCCTGCCGCGCCGGGTTCGGCCGGCTGACCCACCAGGTCCACACCGGCGCCGCGGCCCAGACGGCGCACAGCAGTGCGGCCAGGGCCGGCACCAGCATCGGCTGGGGCAGCAGCCCGATGGCGCCGAACAGCAGCACGGCGGCCACCGGCTCCATCCAGTGCCGCCGCCCCAGCGCGCGAAGGCTGGTCTGGGCCGAAGCCTGGGCCGCGGCGGCGGTGGTCCATTGCAGCAGGTGGCGGCGGCTCACGGCCATGCGGTAGAGCGCACGCACGATGGCATCGGCGGTGAGCAGCGCGTTCTGCAGCAGCTGCGCCAGATGCCACAAGCCGCCGCAGAGTGCGCGGACCAGGTCGGTGGCGGCCTGCCGGTAGAAGTGTTCCCGGGCCAGGTCGTCGCGGCTTGGCGAAAGGCCCGCCACCGCCCCCATCAGCGGGCCGGCCAGGAAGGCCGCCGCCACCAGCGCCAGCGCGGCCCAGGGCGAGGGACCGATACCGCTCAGCGACACCGCGAGCAGCACCAGCGACATCGGCGGCACCAGCGAGCGGCGCAGGTTGTCGAACAACTTCCAGCGGTTGATGGCGCGCAGCGGGTAACCCTGCTCACGTCGCGCATTCAGCAGGAAGGGCAGCAGTTGCCAGTCGCCGCGGGTCCAGCGGTGCACACGCGACGCGGCCACGTCGGCGTGAAACGGCGCATCTTCGATCACGGTGACGTCGGTGACCGCGGCGCAGCGCGCGATCGAGCCTTCGAGCAGGTCGTGGCTCAGCACCCGGCCTTCGGGCAGGCGGTTGTCGAGCACGGCATGCAGGGCTTGCACATGCAGCAGTCCCTTGCCGCTGAAGCTGCCTTCGCCGAACAGGTCCTGGTAGACCTCGGAGCTGGCGGCGCTGTAGGGGTCGATGCCGCACTGGCCGGCGAACAACCAGTGGTAGAGCGTGAAGTCGCGCGGCGCGGGCAACGGCGTCACCACGCGGGGCTGCAGGATGCCGTAGCCAGCGACCACGCGGCGCAGCACCGTGTCCACACGCGGTAGGTTCTGCGGGTGGGCGGCCACACCGACGAGTTCACGCAGGCGCCCGGGCGGCAGCTGGGTGTCGCTGTCGAGGGTGACGATGTAGGGCGTGCCGGCGGCGATGCGCGAGGTGGCGCCAAGGTCGAGGAAGACCGCGTGTTTGCCGGTGGCCAGTGCTGCGATGAGCTGCTCCAGCTTGCCGCGCTTGCGCTCCCAGCCGATCCAGCGCTGTTCGGTTTCGCTGAAGCTGCGCGGCCGGTGCAGCAGGATGAAGCGCGGCGTGGCCTCGTCTGGCGCCAGGTCGTTGTGATCGCCGTGGGCCGCATAACGCGGGTCACGCGGATAACGCGGATAACGCGCATCAAGTGCGCGGATCCTGGCCGCGGCGCTGGCGAGCAGGGCGTCGTCCGTGGGCAGGTTGGGGCTGTCGGCATCGGCCCAGTCGGTCAGCAGCGCGAACTGCGCATGGTGCTCGGGGTTGGCCAGGTAGTGCAACTGCAGCCGGTGCACCAGCTCGGCCGTGGTGGTCTCGCTGGTCAGCATCGCCGGGATCACCACCAGTACGCGGTGTTCGGCCGGAATGCCGCTGGTCAGCGCCAGCCGGGGCAGGTGCCGCGGCCGGGCCGACTCGCTGATGAGGCGGTTGATCAGCGCCACCGCCGCTTCGGAGGCCGGAAACAGCATCAGCAGCGCGGCCATCCACACCAGTCCCTCCGTGGCGTAGGCTGTCCCCAGGCCAGGCGCATGGCGCAGCAGCATCCAGGCCACCAGGCCCAGCGTGGCCAACGCCAGCGAGCCCAGGTACACCGGCAGCGTGAGCCGCCGCGCGGCGGCACGCCACAACGCCGCCACGGGCTCGCGCAGGCCGAGCGCCTGCAGCAGTTGCGGCCGGCCGTCGCCGCGCAGCCAGTAGCTGGCGCTGATGCTGGCCGGGTCGGTCGGTTGTCCGCGCGCGGCATGTGTCGTATGTGCCATGTGTCCCACATGTCCCACGTGCCCTTGCATCAGGGCCAGCAGCTTGGTGGCGATGTCGACCTCGTCGCGCTGGTGGCGCCTGGCCAGCAACTCGATGCCGTGCAGGCTCTGGTCTCGGGTGGCCGTGTGTTCGGCTTCGAACAATGGCGAAGTCAGCATGACCCGCATCAGCGCGCTGGTGCTGGCGATCAGGTCCGGCCAATCGGCGTCGCCGATGGCGCGCAGCGAAGTCAGGGCATTGCTCACGCTGAGGTTGTCGGCGGCCTGGTCGGCGGCTTGCTGGGTGCGGGCCGCGGCCAGGTCGGGCAAGCCGTGCTGCAGCCATTCGCGCAAGGCCGGGCGCGGCGTCTCGGGCTGGGTGCCGAGATCCTGCTGGCGCTGGCCCATCTGCGCCAGGAACACCCGGCCCACACCGCGCTGGTTCAGTACTGCGAGCAGGCTGTCGAGTGCATCGAGGCTGTAGCTGTCGATCTGGTCCCAGCACAGGTTGGCCACCTCGCGCGCGGCCTTGTGGGTGGCCACGCGTTCGGCCAGGCGGCGCAGGTCTTCCACCAGCACCACCCGCAGCGTGGTGGGCAGTGCCCACAGCTCGTTGAGTTGCAGCCGGCGCGTCTCCTGGTAGGCGTTGAGAAACTGCACCAGCAGCGCTTCGTTGAACGCGCCGTCGGTGTGCGCCACGAAGGCCCAGGCCACGCCATAGATGCGCGGCAGGCCGGCCAGCGGCTCGTCGATGAGCATCGGCAACGCGCGGAAATAACTGCGCGGCAGGCCTTCGTGGATCTCCTTGAGCTGGGCTTCGATCAGGTGGAAGTTGTCGAGCAGCCATTCGGCCGCGGGGCTGATGTCGTAGCCGGTGCTGGCTTGTTCGCCGATGTAGCGATGCGCCTGGCGCAGGGCGCGGATGTTGTCCTTCAGCCGGGGCACGAAGGTGGTGGCGTGCGCGCTGGCGGTGGCCGCGGCGTGGTGGGTCAATCCCAGGCTGCGGCCGTGTTGCGCGAAGCGCTGCAGGCCGAAGATTTCCGAGCGGATCGGTGGCTGGACGGCGCCTTGCGCCCCGTCCAGGATGGCACGCAGCGCGGCGGGTGCGGCGGAGACGAGTGTGGAGAGTTCTGCCTGGGCCACCTGGGAACGTTCTTACAGCACTACGGCGCAGATGCCGATGAGCACGGCGGCCACGGCCAGCGTGGTGAAGAGGCGCGGCGCGACGAAGCCGTTGGCGCTCTCGGCCAGGCAGCGCAGGGTGAACAGGTTGCCACGGCTGCCCTGGCAGTGGTGCAGGTGTTCGCCCAGCGCAGCCAGTTCGACCGGGGTGGTATCGGCGTTGTCACCGAACGATGCGGTGCTCCAGCGGGGTGAGGTGATCAGTTTGATCTTCATCATGGGGGCTCCGCCCGCAGGCCGGAGGCCATGCGGAAAAATGGGTGGGACGGTGCGCTTTCGGGTGCTGGCCCTGAGGCCAGGCGATTCCGATTCAATGCTGGGGGCGGACTGCTCCGGCGCCTGTCGGCCGAAGGGCGCGGTTCGGTGTAGGACGACCACGCGGTGCGGTCTGCAGTGGCCTTGGGCGGACGTCGGCACACCCGGCCACGCTGTCGGTGGTCATCGGGTCTGCCGTATCTGTTAAAACACTCAGTGCGCCATCATGTGCCATGGCGGCGGTTTCGTCTGTGCGCCAGCGCACATGGCCCCGTCATCACGTTCATCACATCATCCAACCGGGGAATGCCATGAGCGAATTAGCGACCCTCTCGAATCCGCGCAGCAACCACTTGCTGGCGGCATTGCCCGACGCGGAGTGGTCACGCTGGCAGCCTGAGCTTGAACTGGTCGAGATGCCGCAAGGCCAGGTTCTTTACGCATCGGGCCGCACGCTGGCCCACGTCTACTTTCCGACCTCGGCAATCGTCTCGCTGTTTTACGTGATGCAGAACGGCGCCTCCGCCGAGACCGCGGTGGTGGGCAACGAGGGGTTGGTCGGCATCTCGCTGTTCATGGGCGGCGAGTCCACGCCGAGCCGGGCCGTGGTGCAGAACGCGGGACTCGGCTTCCGGCTGGCGGCGCAGCGCATGAAAGACGAGTTCAATCGTGCCGGTCCGGTGCTGCACCTGCTGCTGCGCTACACCCAGGCGTTGATCACCCAGATGGCCCAGACCTCGGTGTGCAATCGGCACCATGCGCTGGACCAGCAACTGTGCCGCTGGCTGCTGCTGCGGCTGGACCGGCTGCCAGGCCTCGATCTGGCGGTGACGCAGGAGGCCATTGCCGGCATGCTCGGCGTGCGCCGCGAAGGCGTGACCCAGGCCGCGCTGAAGCTGCAGGAAGCCGGTTTGATCCGGTACGCGCGTGGCCACATCGAGGTGCTCGACCGCGAGGGCCTGAAGGCGCGCACCTGCGAGTGTTATGCCGTGGTGAAGACGGAGTACGAGCGGCTGCTGCCGAACCTGCCGGCCACGTAGCCGGGCCGGGGACGGCGCTTCAGGCGATGGCGGCCTTCACCGTATCGAGTGCCAGCCCGTAGTCGCTGGCGAACTGCTCCGGGCTCAGGCCGCTGGCCTCATAGGCGCGGCGCAGGGCCTCGCGCTTGGCACCGCTGGCACCGTGTTCGGCATAGGCATGGTCGAGCAGGGCGTTCCATTCCTCGATCGGCGGCTTCACGCGTTCGGCGTACTCGCTGCGGCTCAGGCCCGAGGCTTCGAAGGCGTTCTTCAGGCGCAGGCGGACCTTGGCCTGGGCGGCTTCACGCGAGCCCGAGCGCTCGCGGCGCGACATCTCCATGATGGCCTGGTGCACGTGTTCGGGCGCGAGGTCTTCGACCGGGTTGCCTTGCAGGTCATGGCGCTTGACGCCGGTGGCAACCTGCTCCAGGTAACGGCTCGAACGGGTGTGCTGGCCCAGGGCTTCGCGCAGCGCCTTGGCGTCGAAGGCCTCGGGATGGGCGGCGACGATGTCATGAAAGCTGCCGAGTTTCAGCGGCAGCGGCTTGGCGCCGAACACCAGCGGATAGAGCTCGCGCAGGGTCAACAGCACCGGGTGGACCTGCGGTTGCGGGCGGGCCGGAGCCTGCGGTTTTGCGGGTCGGCGGCCACCTGCGGGAGCAGCTTGTTCGCCTTGGGCTGCACGGCCGCCCTGCCCTCCTTGAGCGCCTCGGCCACGCCGTCCGCGTGGACTGGCGGGCTGGCCTTCGCGCGGCGCGCGTGGTGGACGGGCGCTCGGTGTGTCAGGGGCGTGGGGAGAGGCCGCGGCAGGGGCCGCGTTGGCCGTGGTCTCGGAGACTGGGACGGCAGCGGGTGCGGCTGTTTCGATGCGGGTGGCGTCAGCGGCCACGGTGGTGGTTTCGGTCATGTTCGGAGCCGGCGGTGTGCCACAGGGCGTGGCCGGACGGTGCAAGTGCAAAGGGCGCATTGTGCCCGCAAGCGCTGGAGAGCAGTCTGGGGGTGTTTGCCGATGGGCTGTACAGGGCAAAGTTTGCGCCTGGCCGTGGGGTCAAACCGAGGCCGTGGGCGCACCGCTTGGCGATGCTGCGACAATCGGTGCCCCAAAACCTAAGAACGTTCCATGACCAAGAAAGTTGCCGCTGCTTCCGCTACCGTTCCCGCTGCCCGTGCCGAGAGCCCACGTACCCAGCCATTGCCGATTCCCGAAACCAAGTTCAAGACCATCTGGCAGGTCGTCACGCCGATCGAAACCACCGGCAAGGCCAAGCCCAGCAAGAAGTCGGTGACGGCCTAAACAAAAAAAGCTGCGGGTGTTTTGAGGCGCATCGCCGCCGCCCCGCAAGGCCTTTTCAGGCCCCGTCCAGCACCACCTCCACCAGGCAGTCATAAAACGTCGGCGCCCGGCCCATGTCGGTCAGCCGCTGGCTGGTGAGCTGGTTGACGTTGCTGCCGTCCATTCCCAGTTTGCGCCACCAGATGCCCATGCCGTGCACCACGCCGTCCCTGGCGCGTGCCGTCACCTTGGCCCGGCAGCGGTAGCTGCCGCGGTCGTTGAAGACGCGCACCGTGGTACCGGTGGCGATGCCGCGCGACAAGGCGTCGGCCTCGCTGATCTCCAGCAGCGGCTCGACTTCGATGTCGCGCAGGCTGGTCACGTTGACGAAAGTCGAATTCAGAAAGTTGCGCGCCGGCGGTGAAATCATCGCCAGCGGGTACGTGGCCGAGCCCCCGATGGGCTCGTAGTTGGGCAGGTGGTCGGGCAGGCCGTCCTGGCCCTGCGCGGCCAACCGCGCGCTGAAGAATTCGCAGCGGCCCGAGGGCGTGGGAAACCCGCCTTCGGCATACGGCGCATCGGGAATCGGCAGCGTGGCGAAGCCGTCCTTGAGCAGCGTGTTGAAGTCCACCTGGTCGCCGAACGCGGCGCGGCACAGGGTCTCGTCGCTGTCCTGGAAGCAGGCATCGGTGAAGCCCATGCGTGCGGCGAGTTCGCGGAAGATCTGCGTGTTGGTCTTGGCCTGGCCCAACGGTGCGATGGCGGGCCGGTTCAGCAACGCGTCGGTGTGGCCGTAGGAGCTGTGCACGTCCCAATGTTCGAGTTGGGTGGTGGCCGGCAGCACATAGTCGGCGTAGTCGGCGGTGTCGGTCTGGAAGTGCTCCAGCACCACGGTGAACAGGTCTTCGCGCGCAAAGCCCTGCACCACCTTGCCCGACTCGGGCGCCACCGCCACCGGGTTGCTGTTGTAGACCAGCACGGCTTCGATTTTCGGCGCGGCTTCATCAAGCAGTGCGTCGCCGATGGTGCTCATGTTGATGGTGCGCGGCTGGCGGCCGGCCAGCAGGTCGGGGCGCTGCAGCGTGGCGCGGTCCACCGGGTATTGGCCCGAACTGGACAGCAGCAGGCCGCCAGCGCGGTGGCGCCAGGCGCCGATCAGCGCCGGCAGGCTGGCCACGGCGCGGGTGGCGTTGCCGCCGCCACGCGTGCGCTGCATGCCGTAGTTGAGGCGGATGGCGGCTGGGGTGCCCTGCATGAAGCACTGGCCGTAGTCGTGCGCCAGCGCGCGGATCTGCGCGGCCGGCACACCGCAGACTTCGGCGGCGCGCTCTGGCGTCCAGGTGAGGGCGCGTGTACGCAGCGCGTCCCAGCCCAGCGTGTAGCGGGCCAGGTAGTCATGGTCGAGCTGGTCGAGGGTGATGAGCTCGTGCATCAGCGCCAGGGCCAGCGCGGCGTCGGTGCCGGGGCGCAGCGCGATGTGTTCATGGCACTTCTCGGCGGTCTCGGTGCGGCGCGGGTCGATGCAGACCAGGCGCGCGCCGGCGCGCTTGGCCTGCTGGGCGTAGCGCCAGAAATGCAGGTTGCTGCCGATGGAGTTGCTGCCCCAGATGATGATGAGTTTGGCCTCGGCGAAGAACTCCACCTTCATGCCGACCTTGCCGCCGAGCGTCTGCACCAGGCCTTCGCCACCGGCGGCCGAGCAGATGGTGCGGTCCAGCAGCGAGGCGCCAATTTTGTGGAAGAAACGCGCGGCGATGCTTTCGCCCTGCACCTGGCCCATGGTGCCGGCGTAGCTGTAGGGCAGGATGGCCTCGGGGTTGCGCGCGGCGATGGTTTTGAGCCGGGCGGCGATGTCGTCCAGCGCCACGTCCCAGCCCACCGGCTCGAACCGTCCCGAACCCTTGGGGCCCACACGTTTCATCGGCGTGAGGATGCGGTCCGGGTGGTAGGTGCGCTCGGTGTAGCGCGACACCTTGGTGCACAACACGCCATCGGTGTGGCGGTGCGCCGGGTTGCCCTGCACCTTGAGCGCCACGCCGTTTTCCACGGTGGTGACCAGCGAGCAGGTGTCGGGACAGTCGTGCGGGCAGGCGCCGAGTACTTGGGTGGATTCCGCGGTGTGGATGGCGATGGTGTTGTTCATGGTGGCTGGCCTGAAGGCGGGCTGGGTGGGTTTACACGAGCGCGGTGGTCGCCGCCAGCCCGCGCATGAAGTTTTCGCAGCGCTCGAGCTGCGCCAGGCTCACGAACTCGTCGGGCTGGTGCGCCTGGTGGATGCTGCCGGGCCCGCACACCACGGTGGGGATGCCCGAGTTCTTGAACAGCCCGGCCTCGGTGCCGAAGGCCACCAGGGTGGTGCCGGCCTCGCCGGACAGCCGCTGCGCGAGTTGGGTGACGGCATCGCCCGCGGAGCCGAGGAAGCTGGGGATCTCGCAGATCGTCTCGAAGCGGAAGCCGGCGTCGGGGGCGATTTGCTGCATCGCCGGGGCGGCCTGTTCGGTGAAGGCGATCACCTCCTTCTGCATGGCCAGCGCGTCGGCGGTGGGCAGGTCGCGGAATTCGTAGCGGAACTCGGCGTCGCGCGGCACCACGTTGTCGGCGATACCGCCGTGGAACTGGCCCACGCTGGCGGTGGAAAACGGCACGTCGAAACCTTCGTAGCGCGGTTCGTGGGCCTGCATGTGCTCGGCCATGTCGCGGATCTTGCCGACCACGCGCGCGGCCATTTCGATGGCGTTGACCGACTGCGGCGTGAGCGACGAATGCGCTTCCTTGCCGCGCACGCAGCACTTGTAGCGGTACACGCCCTTGTGGGCGATGGCCGGCACCATGCTGGTGGGTTCGCCCACGATGCAGGCCAGCGGCTGGATGCCGGCCTCGCGCATGTCGGCGATCAACTCGCGGGCGCCAAAGCAGCCCACCTCTTCGTCGTAGCTCAGCGCCAGGTGCACGGCAAAGGGTGCGGGGCTGTGCATGAAGTGCTCGGCATGGGCCAGCGCGATGGCGATGAAGCTTTTCATGTCGCAGCTGCCGCGGCCGTAGAGCTTGTCGTCCCGCACCAGGCCGGCGAGCGGGTCCATGCTCCAGTCCTGGCCGTCCCAGGGCACGGTGTCGGTGTGGCCGGAGAGGATGATGCCGGCCGGCTTGCCTTCGCCCAGGGTGGCGAACAGGTTGGCCTTGGTCTTGTCGGCATTGAAGCTGAGGCGGCTTTTCACGCCGAGTTTTTCCAGCGTGTCGCGCACGAAATGGATGAGCTCGAGGTTGGAATTGCGGCTGACGGTGTTCATGCGGACCAGCGTCTGGGCCAATCCGAGGGCATGGGTTGAAATCATGTTTCTATTCTCGTGTATCCCGATGGGGAGCGCCGGGCATTGCTAAAAGCTAGACTGTTGGCTCGAAGCGTGCATGCCTGGCACAGGCCACGGCCCGCTCGCCCGGTTCTGGTTCATCGCCACAGGAAACTTCCATGAAAGTCATCGACTCCATCGTCACCCAGGCCGCCGGCATTGCCGCGCTGCGACGCGACATCCACGCCCATCCCGAGCTGTGTTTCCAGGAGGTGCGCACCGCCGACGTGGTGGCCGGCAAGCTCACCGAATGGGGCATTCCCATCCACCGCGGGCTGGGCACGACCGGCGTGGTCGGCATCATCAAAAACGGCAGCAGCAGCCGTGCCGTGGGCCTGCGCGCCGACATGGACGCGCTGCCGCTGCAGGAATTCAACACCTTCGCCCACAAGAGCCAACACGACGGCAAGATGCACGCCTGCGGCCATGACGGCCACACCGCCATGCTGCTGGCCGCGGCCCAGCACCTGGCCAGGAACCGCAACTTCGACGGCACCGTCTACCTGATCTTCCAGCCGGCCGAAGAAGGCGGCGGCGGTGCGCGCGAAATGATCAAGGACGGGCTGTTCGAGCAGTTCCCGATGGAGGCCGTGTTCGGCATGCACAACTGGCCGGGCATGAAGCTGGGCCAGTTCGCGGTGAGCCCGGGGCCGGTGATGGCGTCGAGCAACGAATTCAAGATTACCATCCATGGCAAGGGCAGCCACGCGGCCATGCCCCACTTCGGTATTGACCCGGTGCCCATTGCCTGCCAGATCGTGCAGGGCTTCCAGACCATCATCACCCGCAACAAGAAGCCGGTCGACGCGGGCGTGATCTCGGTGACCATGATCCACGCCGGTGCCGCCACCAACGTGGTGCCCGACAGCTGCGAGCTGCAGGGCACGGTGCGCACCTTCTCGCTGGAGGTGCTCGACTTGATCGAAGAACGCATGCAGCAGGTGGCCGAGAGCATCAGCGCGGCTTTTGGCGCGCGCTGCGAATTCGAGTTCAGGCGCAACTACCCGCCCACGGTGAACCACCCCGAAGAGGCGGCCTTTGCGCGCCAGGTGATGACCGGCATCGTCGGCGCGGACAACGTGGTGGCGCAGGAGCCGACCATGGGCGCCGAAGACTTCGCCTTCATGCTGCAGGCCAAGCCGGGCGCCTATGTGTTCATCGCCAACGGCGACGGCACGCACCGCGACATGGGCCACGGCGGCGGCCCCTGCACCCTGCACAACCCGAGCTACGACTTCAACGACGACCTGATCCCGATGGGGGCGACCTACTGGGTGCAGCTGGCCGAAGCCTGGCTGGCCCCAAAAGCCTGAAGCGGGCCGGCATGATTGGCGTTACCGCTGCGTTTTCCCCGAGCTACGCCCAGGCGCGGCTCAAATTCCTGGAGGCTGCCGCCAGCGCGGGTCTGGCCGTCGTGTCCCATGTGCATCCCGAATTGGGACGCGAGGGTGAAGCCCTGGCCATGGACGTGGCACTCGACGGCGCTCACGACGCGGATCGGCTGCTCATCGTCACCAGCGCCTGCCACGGCGTGGAAGGCCATGCCGGCAGCGGCGTGCAGGTGTTTGCGCTGCATGACGCCGAGTGGCGCGACAAGGTGCGCAGCGCGGGCGTGGCGGTGTTGTACGTGCATGCGCTCAACCCCTACGGTTTTTCGCACATGCGCCGGGTGACGCAGGAAAACGTCGACCTGAACCGCAACTTCCATGATTTCTCGCAGCCGCTGCCGGTCAACGTCGCCTATGCCGACGTGCACGCCATGCTGCTGCCCGCCGAGTGGCCACCCACGCTGGCCAATACCGCGGCCATTGGTCTCTATGTGGCGACGCATGGCCCCAAGGCGCTGCAGGCGGCGATCTCGCAGGGCCAGCACGCATTTGCCGATGGCCTGTTCTATGGCGGCGTGGCGCCCACCTGGAGCAACCGCACCTGGCGCAAGGTGCTGCAGGCTTATGCGGCGCGGGCCCGCCGGCTGGCCTGGATCGACCTGCACACCGGCCTCGGGCCGACCGGCATTGGCGAACGCATCTTCGCCTGCCGCAACGAACCCGCCGCGCTGCAGCGCGCCAGGGCCTGGTGGGGCGACAAGGTGACCTCGATCTATGACGGCTCATCGACCTCGGCCTTCCTGACCGGGCTGACCTTCAACGCCGTCTACGAGGAATGCCCGCATGCCGAATACACCGGCATCGCGCTCGAATTCGGCACCGAGCCACTGTTGCAGATGATGCAGGCCCTGCGCGGCGACCACTGGCTGCACCAGCATCCCGAAGCCCCGGCCGCGCAGGCGGCCGAGATCAAGCGGCATCTGCTGCAGGCGTTCTACACCGATACCGACGCGTGGAAGGGGCAGTTGATCAGCCAGGCGCGGCAGGCGATGTTCCAGGCGGTGGATGGGCTCGAAGCTGGCGGCTGAATGTTTCTGTTCCGTTCGGGCTTGTCGACGGACTCAGCCAGCGTTCGGATTTGTCGAAGTATCCCCACTCCGTTCGGGCTGAGCTTGTCGAAGCCGCTGACGTCTACCGGCCCTTCGACAGGCTCAGTGCGAACGGGGCGAACCGGGTTTTGGAGTCACTCGCCGAACCGGCGCTGCGCCATCTCCAGCAACCCGTCGAAGATCAGGTTGTCCACCAGTTCGAAAGCTACCGACATGCTCGGCGCCATCTTCCAGCCCGCGCCGCCGGTCATGGTGCAGACCGGTTCGGCGCCGCAGTGCATGCGCACGTGCTGCACCATGCGTTCCACCGCACCGGCGATGGCATAGGTGCCGCCGCTGGTCAGGGCGTCGCTGGTATTGGTGGGGAATTCGCGCACCTCGCCGGTGGGCACGTGCAGGCCGGCCGTGCCGGATTCGAGGGCGCGCAGCATGATGCCGTGGCCGGGCAGGATCAGCCCGCCGAGGAACTTGCCGCTGGCGTCGATAGCCTCCACCGTCACCGCGGTGCCGACCATCACCACCACCATCGGCCGCGCCGGGCCGCGCGCGAGCATGCGGTGGCGTGCGCCGATCATGGCCACCCAGCGGTCGGCGCCCAGGCGCGTGGGGTGGTCGTAGCCGTTGACCAGGCCCGCCTCTGCCGCGCTGGAGACCACCCATTGCGGCGCCACGTCCCACATCTCCATCTGCTCGTGCACCCGGCGCTTCACCGCGTCGCCGGCGACGATGCAGCCCAGCATGTGGGTCGGCGCGGCGAGTGAACTCCAAGGCCCATCGGCCAGCTTGTCGATGTTTTCCAGGAACTCCGCGCCATGGGCCAGCAGCGTGGCGCCAGGGCGGGGCTCGGCGTATTGCGACCACTTCAGCCGCGTGTTGCCAATATCGATTGCGAGGAAGGTCATCTCCGGTGTCTCCGTATTGGCTTGAAACCCAGAGAGTGTCTAGGCGCATCGCATTATCATCAAACCCATGTTCCCCATCGTACAAACTTCTGGCGAGGCAAGTGCATACGATCGCGGCGTGGCCTACGGCCGTGCCGCGGCGCCGCAGGTCGCCCACAGCCTGGCCACCTATGCGCGGCTGTTCGCGTTCTGCGGCATCGCCTGGCACGATGCGCGGGCCATGGCCATGCACTACCTGCCCGTCATCGAGGCGCTCGACGACAGCCTGGTCAGCGAGCTGCAGGGCATTGCCGAGGGCAGCGGGCAGCCGCTCGATGCGATCCTGGCGCTGAACTGCCGCACCGAAATCCTGCCGCCGAGCTACCTCAACGGCGAGCCGCAATCGGCCGACGCCGCGCTGGCCGCCAATGCCGCGGCGGGGCTGGAAGACTGGTCCGAGTGCACCGCGATGTGCGTGGCCGCCGAGGCCAGCGCCGATGGCCATGCCTGGTTCGCGCAGAACTGGGACTGGATCGGCCGCCAGCGCGCCGCGCTGGTGCTGCTGAAGACGGTGGACGCCGCCGGCCAGGGCATCACCACGCTCACCGAGGCCGGCATGCTGGCCAAGATCGGCGTGAACCAGGCCGGCTTTGCGCTGGGCCTGAACATCGTGCGCTCGCTGCAGGACGGTGCCACGCCCGGCCTGCCGGTGCATGTGTTGCTGCGCCATCTGCTGTCGTGCCGTTCGGTGGCCCACGCGCGCGAACGCCTGGGTGCGCTGCAGGCCCTGGGCTTCGGCGCCGCGTCCAACATCCCCTGCGCCGACGCGACGGGCGAGGTGGCCTGCTTCGAAGTCGCGCCGGCCGGCTGGGCCGAGTTGCGCCCGGTCAATGGCGTGGTGGTGCACACCAACCATTTCGTGTGTGAATCGCTGCTGCCGCAGCAGGCGCCGATGGGGGCTTTCGTCTCCAGCGCACCGCGCCTGGCCACCGCCGAAGGCCATGCCGCGCAGGGCAAGATCGGCCTGGATGCGTTGCAGGCTTTCCTGCGCGACGACAGCGATGGCTACCTCAGCATCTGCCGCGGGCCGAATCCTGAATGGCCGGTGCAAGGCCGCATCGAAAGCGTGGCCGGCATCATCATCCACCCGCACACGCGCCAGATCTGGATCGCGCCCGGTGTGCCGAACCAGGTGGATTTCGCGCTGGTTTGACGTGGCTACAGGCCGCCGCGCAGGCCCATGAACGCCACCATGCCGTCGTAGTCGCGGTCGTTCTGGACCAGGTCGCAGTCGTTGTGGATGCACCAGGCGCCGACCAGCAGGTCGATCGGGCTGCGCACGGTCCGCCCTTTTTGCCGCAGCGCGCGGTAGATGTCGGCCGCCAGCAGGGCCACGGTTTCACCGCCGGCCGTCACCACCGGCAAGGCCGACAGCGCCTGTTTTGCCAAGCGCAATTCATGCGGGAAACGGAAGCCGCGCAGCACTTCCATCAGCACTACGTCGAGCAGCACCAACTCTTGGGCGCTGTCGTTCAGCACCGTGTCCAGGGCTTCGGTCTGGGCGGTGGCGCCGCCGCGGAAGTAGTCGATCCAGATGCTGGAATCGGCGGTGATCACTTGGGCCGAACCTTGTACTCGGCCACCGGCGACTGCACGCGGTGGCCGTCTTCGGTACTCCAATCGCCGTCCAGGCTCCACTGCAGCTTGCCGCGCAGGGCGCGCAGGTTCTGGTAGGCCGCGCGACGGGCCAGCAGGCGCAGGCCTTCCTCGACCGCGTCGCGCTTGGTCTTGAAGCCGCCGGCCTGCATCGCGGCGTCCATCAACTGGTCGTCGATGACGATATTGGTTCGCATGGGGGATGAAGTGTGTATGTTTAAATTAAATCATACACATAAAAATCAAATGGCGATCAAATGGCGAGCAGCGCTTCAGGGCACGTTAAATCCCCCTTAATCCACCCCTGGCATCATCCCCTGTCCCGAACCCGAGAAACCCCCACCCCATGCACCTGCTGCTGGTCGAAGACGATGCCATGCTGGCCGAGGCCGTGTGCGACGGCGTGCGCCAGAACGGCTGGCAGGTCGACCATGCGGGTGATGCGGCCGCGGCGCGCGTCGCGCTGGTCGACCACAGCTATTCGGCGGTGCTGCTCGACCTGGGGTTGCCGGGCGAATCGGGGCTGTCGGTGCTGAAGACGCTGCGGGCGCGGTTCGATGCGACGCCGGTCCTGATCCTCACCGCGCGGGGGCAACTCAGCGAGCGCATCCAGGGCCTCGACGCTGGCGCGGACGACTACCTCGTCAAGCCTTTTCAGTTCGACGAACTCTGGGCGCGCCTGCGCGCGGTGGTGCGGCGCAGCGAAGGCAGCGTGGTGCCGCTCCTGAGCTTCGGCGAGATCCAGCTCGACCGCGCCAAACGTTCCGTGACACGTGCCGGCGTGCGTGTCATCCTGAGCGCCCAGGAATACCGCACCTTGCTGGCCCTGTTGCAGCGGCCGGGCCACACCGTCACCCGCAGCCACCTCGAGGACGTGGTCTACGGCAGCGCCAGTACGGTGGAGAGCAACACCATCGCCGTGTTCATCCACCAGTTGCGCCGCAAGCTCGGCGAAGATGTGATCCGCACCGTGCATGGCCAGGGCTACATGATCGGCGAGGCGCTTCCTTGAACAGCGCTTCCTTGAGCGGCGCTGGCGCATGAAGTCGCTGCAGGGCCGGCTGATGGCGGTGCTGGCCGTCACCATCATGCTGTGCTGGGCCGGCGCGATCGGTGTGTTGATGACCTACACCCAGCACAGCCAAAGCAGTCTCTGGGACAGCAAGCTGCAGGCCATCGGCACCAAGATCCTGATGAGCATTCCGGGCAGTTCCGAGTTGCGTTCGATCGGCCCGCGCCTGCAGCTGCGTGAAGACGCGGTGCGCCGCAACCAGGGTTCGCGCGCGCAGGAAACGCGCGACGAGCACCTCACGTTCCAGGTCTGGTCGCGGCGCGAGGAACTTGCCGTGCGTGCGCCCGGTGCGCCGGAGACCCCGTTGCAGCCAACGTTCTCCGAGGGGTTTTCCACGCAGATGGTGGCCGGCCAGGCGTGGCGGGTCTATTCCATCTCCGACAGCACCGGCCGCATCACGGTGCAGGTGGCCAACCTGCAGGGCGCGATCGATGCCGAGTTGCGGCACAAGGCATTCACGGCGCTGGGCATCACCACGGTGCTGCTGTTGCTGGTGGGTGCGCTGATGTCGTGTGCGGTGCGCAAGTCGCTGCAACCGGTGGCGTCCATCGGCGCTGCCTTGCGCCAGCGCCGCACCTTCGACCTCACCCCGCTTTCCGCGACCGCCCTGCCCACCGAGCTGCGCCCGATGGTCGACTCGTTCAACCACATGCTCGAACAGCTCAGCGAGGCGGTGGAAGGCGAGCGCCGTTTCATCGGCGACGCGGCGCACGAGTTGCGCACGCCCTTGTCGGCGCTGTCGGCCCAGGCCCAGGTGGCGTTGCGGGCCACCACGCTGGCCGAGAAGGACGTGGCCCTGGTCAAGCTGCAGGCCGTGGCCGAGCGCAGCGCCCGTCTGTCCGAGCAACTACTGGACCTGGCGCGGCTCAATGCCGGCGCGCATGCGCCGGACCGGGTGGTGGCCGAACTCCACGGTCTGGTGCAGCACGTGGCGCGCGAGTTCGAGATCCATGCGCAACAGCATCGGCGGCACATCGTGCTGGAGACCGAGCCCTGCCAGATCCTGTGCAACGTGGACGAGATCGGCATCCTGCTGCGCAACCTGATCGACAACGCCTTGCGTTATACCGCCGACGGCGGCACCGTGCACGTCGGCTGCGGCATGCGGCAGACGATGGGCCGCTGGCAGGTGTTCCTCGAAGTGGCGGACGACGGTCCGGGCGTGCCCGCAGCCGAGCGCGAGGCCATCTTCCGGCGTTTTCACCGCGTGGCGGGCAACGGTGGACGCGGCAGCGGCATCGGGCTGTCTCTGGTGGCGGGCATCGCGCAATTGCACGGCGCGGGCATCGAGACCTGCGACGGGCTGGGCGGGCGCGGCTTCTGCGTGCGCGTGGTGTTTCCACTGCCTGGGAACTGAAGGCCCGCCAGTTCCCAGGTCAGCGCTGGACCACGCCGCGCCATCGGTCCAGCGTGCCCAGTGCCTCGTCGAAGCGGAAGTCTTCCACCGCCTGGGCTATTGTCTGCAGCTGGGTTTGCGCCGGACTGTTGTCCTGCGCGGCGCGGCGCAGCGCGGCCACCAGGCTGACGGCTTCGGGGTCGGATTCGACCAGCAAGGCACGCAGGCGGTGGATCAGTGGGTCCAGCGCCACCTTGGCATGGGCCGAGCCGCCGCCGGTGGGTGCGGCGGTGTCCTCCAGCGCGGCCAGTGCTGTGAGGATTGGCGCCAGTTCGCGGCGCACCGCGGCGAGCAGCGTCAGCTGCAAGGCTCTGGGCCGGCCCTGGTTGCAGGCCAGTTCGAGTTCGGTGGCGGCCTGCCAGACCGCATTGGCGCCGATGGTGCCGGCCGTGCCGCGCAGCGTATGGGCCATGCGGGTGGCCAGCGCAAGGTCGCCGTGTTCCAGCGCGGCCGTAAAGCCGGTTTCGAAGTTGGCGTGGCCGGCGGCGAATTTTTGCAGCATGCGGTGGTACAGCGCGCGGTTGTGCTGCGTGTGGCGCAGACCGGCCTCCACGTCGATGCCAGGCAGTGCAGACAGCGCGTCGGCCGGAACAGCCAACGGGGCTGGCGAGGCGGTTGGCTGAACAGCGGGGATCGCTGCCGCGGTCTGGGCCGCCGGACTTTGCGGGCGTGCCGCCGGCTTGATCCAGCGGGCCAGCACATTGAACATCTCCTCCACGTCGATAGGCTTGGAGATGTGGTCGTTCATGCCCGCGCCCAGGACCCGATCACGGTCGCCGGCCATGGCGTTGGCGGTCATGGCCAACACCGGCATGCTGGCCAGCCGGGTATCGGCGCGGATCGCCCGTGTCGCCTCGAAGCCGTTCATCACCGGCATCTGGCAGTCCATCAGGATGCCGTCGAAGGCGATGTCGTGCCGCAGGATGTCCAGCGCTTCCTGGCCGTGGCTGGCCACCAAGACCAGTATGCCGGCCTCGCCGAGCAGTTCCACCGCCAGTTCCTGGTTCAGCGCGTTGTCTTCCACCAGCAGCACACGTGTACCCGCCAGGCTGCGCATGGCTTCCCCGCTCGGTAGGCGTTCGCCAGGCCGCGGCTTGAGCGATGCACTCCGGCCCAGCACCTCGGCCACGGTTTCGAGCATGGCGGAGGGCGTGACCGGCTTGCTCAGCACCGCCTGCAATATGACGCCGGCGGCCTGGGCCGAGTCCATCACGTCGTCGCGTTCATAGGCCGTCACCATGATGCTGGCCGCCGCGTAGCGCACACGCAGGGCCTGCAACTGGCGCAGGGCTTCGACGCCATTGATGCCGGGCATCTTCCAGTCGACGAAGAGCAGTTCGTAGGGTCGGCCTGCGCGGGCAGCCTGGCTGGCCATGGCGACGGCCACTTCGCCGCTTTCGGCGAGTTCGACCGTCAGGCCCATATCGCTGGCGATGGCGGCGGTCACGGTGCGCGCGATCTCGTTGTCGTCCACCACCAGGGCGCGCCGGCCCTTCAGTTCATCGGCCTGCAGCATGCGCGGCGCGCCGGGTTGTGCGGCGACCTCGGCCTGCAGTCCCAGGGGCAGGGCGAAGCGGAAACTGGAGCCCTTGCCGGGTTCGCTGCTGACTTCGATCCGGCCGCGCATCAGTTCGACCAGGCTCTTGCAGATCGCCAACCCCAGGCCGGTGCCGCCGTATTTACGCGAGGTGGAACTGTCGGCCTGCGTGAAAGACGCGAACAGCCTGCCGCATTGCTCGGGCGTCATGCCGATACCGCTGTCACGCACCTGGAAACTCAGCGTCACGCCCTGACGGTGTGTGCCCAGCTTGCGCACGACCACGGTGATCTCGCCGCGCTCGGTGAACTTGACGGCGTTGTTGCCCAGGTTGATCAGCACCTGGCCGAGCCGCAAGGGGTCGCCGATGAGTGCGGTGGGCACGTCGCGGGCCACGTCGAAGACCAGCTCGAGGCCCTTGTCCTCGGCCTTGAAGCTCACCTGATTGGCCAGGTTGTCGAGCACGTCTTCAAGGCGGAACGGGATGTCTTCCACCACCAGCTTGCCGGCGTCGATCTTCGAGAAGTCCAGGATGTCGTTGATGATGCCGAGCAGGCCCTTGGCCGAGCGATGTACCTTGTCCACGTAGTTGCGTTGGCGCGGATTCAGGTCGGTTTTCAGCGCCAGCATGGACATGCCGATGATCGCGTTCATCGGCGTGCGGATCTCGTGGCTCATGTTGGCCAGGAAATCGCTCTTGGCGCGGGCGGCTTCCTCGGCCTGCTCCTTGGCGGCGCGCAGGTCTTGCATCAGCCGGGAGTTCTGTTCGCCCATGCGCGTGTCCATCACTGTGATGAGGATGGTGAAGCCGAGGATCAGGAAGGCGCAGCCGCTCACCGCGGCCGCCAGTCCGTTGGCCGGCAGGCCCCAGGCGCTGGGCTCGCTCACGCAGTTGTCGGCGAAGTGCGCCGCCGCCATGCCGGTGTAGTGCATGGCCGCCACCGCGCAGCCCATCACCGTGGCACCCAACACATGGGTACGGTCCGAAGCCTGGCCGCCGGCCTGTCGGAAGGCCAGCCATACGCCGACGCTGGCGAACGACACCGCCACCAGCACCGACAGCGCCACCACGTCCAGGTCGAAACGCAGCGGCGGGCTCAGTTCGATCGCGGCCATGCCCGCGTAATGCATGCCGCCGATGCCGGCGCCGAGGATCAGGGAGCCGAGCGCAATGTGGCCGGCATGGGGCTGGCGGTGGCGCCGGATCAGGTAGAGCAGCAGCCCGGACGCGGCGATGGCCGGCAGCATGGAGGCCAGGGTCAGCGGGGCGTTGTAGCTGAGGTGCAAAGGCAGGCGCAGCGCCAGCATGCCGATGAAATGCATGGCCCAGATGCCGAAGCCCATGGCCAGCGAGCCGCCGGCCAGCCAGTAGGGCCATGCCGCGTCGTCGTTGGAGGCCACGCGCCGTGCCAGCCCCAGCGTTGCGTACGAGGCCAGGATGGCGATCGCCACCGAAAGCAGGACCAGCCAGGGGTTGTAGCTGCTATCCACGGTGCCTGGCTCCGACGGTGGCGCGGACGAGCCTAGCCGACGCAGTCCTGGATGGCCGCCGCGACCGTAGCCGCCGCTTTGCGCCGCGCCGGACCGGACAGGGCTGGCGACTGCAGGCCGTGGTGCATCGTCGCCAGGCCGATCAGGTAGGACGCGATCAGCGTCGCGCGCAATTCGGCATCGCGCCCGCGCAGCCGCTTGGCGAGCGGGCGCACGAATTCGGCCTGGAAGCGTTCGGCCACCATGGCGGCGATCGGTGAGTTGCCGGTGGCGCGCAACAGCACGCCGAGCGCATCGAACGCGGTGGCGTCCTCGCCTTTGGCCGCCGCCTTGGGGCTGCCCAGGGTTTGCTGCACCAGGGAGGCGCCGAGGGTGTCGAGGTCCGCCAGCAGTGTTTCCTGGATCAGGAAGCCGCCGTGGATGACTTCGGCGAACAGTTTTTCCTTGCCGCCGAAGTAGCGGTTGACCAGCGCGGCGTCGACCCCGGCGTCGCCCGCGATCTCACGTGTGCCGACGGTTTCGTAGCTCTGCTGCGAGAACCGGCTGCGGGCAGCGGCGAGGATGCGTTCGCGGGTTTGGGCGGCGTTGCGAGGCGGATTCGGCGCAACGGGGGGCGGGGCGGTCTTTTTTTTCACAGGAAACTCCTGTTCACGAAAGTTCACTGTATTTTTTCATCGCGCGTTGACAAAGGCAATAGCAGGACTATGGAGGGACATCGCCCATTCACAGCCCTTGCAGCAGTTCTTCGATGTCCGCGGCCAGCCAGTCGCTGTCCGGCGTGGGGGCCGCGGTGCCTTCGAGGTGCACCACCCATCCGTCTGCCGCGCTTTCCACCCGCACCGGCTTGCCCCAGGCCAGCAGCCAGCCCAGCCAGAGCACCTGGCCTGCCAGCGAGGCTTCACCGGCGGCGCCTTCCAGCGGCCAGGTCAGCAGGCTGCGGTCGCGCACCGTCAGTCGCCCGTCCTGCAGCGTCACTTGCTGCGGTGAGGCCTTGGCCAGTGCGGACACGGCTTCTTCCGGCCCGGTGAGGCTGCCGAGATCGGTCTGCCAGGCGGCGAGCGCCTGGCCGATGGCCACGCTGCGCTGGGCTTCACCCTGCATCAGGTCGGCATGGTCCATGGCGCGCCAGTCGATGGCCGGCGCGGCACAGCCGGCAACGGCGGCGGCGCCGAGAAAGCCGTGCAAGCCCACCTCGAAGTCCGGCCGCACGAAGCCGGCGCACACGGTGGCCAGCTGCGACACGCGGCTGGCCAGCAACTGCAGCTGCTGCACCGCCAGCTTTTCGCGCAGCATTTCGTCGCGTTCGCTGCGCAGGGCCGACAGCTCGAGCGCGTTGCGCAGGTCGGCGCGCAGGTTCTCCAGGTCCCAGGGCTTGGTGATGTAGCGGTAGATCTCGCCGGTGTTGATGGCTTCGATGGCTTCGCCCAGCTCGGAATAGGCGGTGGTGAGCATGCGTACCATGTGCGGGTGGTGGTCGCGCGCATAACGCAGCAGCTCGTTGCCATAGGCCGTGGGCATGCGCTGGTCGGAGATCAGCACCGCGATTTCGTCGCCCCGCTCGCGCAGGATGGCACGACCCTCTTCAACCGACAGCGCCGTGAGTACCGGTGCGATCGGGCTGACCAGGCGTTCGAAGTATTTGAGCGCCATCGGTTCGTCGTCGACATACAGAATCTTGTCAGGTCTCATACACGGTTCCCACCAGGGTTAGCAACATTGGAAGACTGGAAATACAGGGTGACTGCGGCCCCCTGGCCTGCAGGCGAAACAATCGTGATGGCGCCACCGATGGACTGCACGACACGACGGCAGAATATCAGCCCCATGCCATTGCCGCCATGGCCGTCGTGCGCGCTGCCGCCCCGTCCGTCCTTGGTGGTGACGGGCTCGACGGTGAGTCGGCTCAGAATCTCGGGGGCGATGCCCGGGCCATTGTCTGCCAGGCGGATCCATGGGCGGCCCGCATCGGTGGCGGTGGCGTCCTCGCGGCCGAGTTCGATGCGCAGCGCGGGCTGTGCGCGCCCGCGCAGCGCCTGCAGCGCATTTTTGGTCAGCGTGCACAGCACCAGGTACAGCAGGTCGCGCCGCCCGGGCAGCACGAAGTCTTCGCCCAGGCGGCAACTGACCCAGGACAACTCGTCGTCCTCGAAGGGATATTCGTCGAGCAGGGCTTGTATCAGGCTGCTGGCCGTCACGGTCTGCACCGTGCCGCCGGGGTAGGCATCGCGGGCCGACTGCACGAAGGTGGCCACCAGCGACTGGCAATACAGCGCGCGGCGCTCGGCGGATTCGATGGCGGCCAGCACCTCGCCCGGCGTGCCCTCGGCGAAGCGCACCATGCCGGACTCCTGTGCGGTGGCGCCCGGCATGGGCGCCTGGTGGCGGTGCTTGAGCGCGTCCATGAAGCCGCGCACGGTGGACAGCGGCGTGTTGAGCTCGTGCGCCAGAAAGCCAAGGGTTTCGCGCATCGCGCTCACGCGTTGCTCGTGCACGGCGCGCTCCATCGACCTCAGGTTGTACAGGGCCAGCGCCTCGCGCAGGGCTTCGCGGGTGCGCTGTTCGTCGAGCGGCTTCTCCAGGATGCGGAACACCTGGCCTTCGTTGATGGCCGCGATGGCCACTTCTTTCTCGGCGTAGGCCGTGACCAGCAGGCGCACCAGGTGGCGAAAGTCGCGCTGGGCTGCGGCCAGCAGCTCCATGCCGTTGCGTTGCGGCATGCGGTAGTCGGTGAGCAGCACGGCAATTTCTGTCGGGCGCTGGTGCAGCAGCTGCAGCGCCTCGTCCACGCTTTGCACGGTCAGGATCCTGAATTCGTCGGAAAACATGCGCGCGAACCACTTGCAGGCCTGCGGCTCGTCGTCCACGTACAGGAAGGTGGTGGCGTCGGGGCCGGCGGTGGCTGCGGCGATGGTTGTGGTGGGCGAGCGGTCAGGCATTGTCGGTCGCCAGTTTGAGGTCGAAGCTGAATTCCGTCCAGGCGCCAGCTTCGCTGCTGACGCGCAACTCGCCGCCGTGACGGTGCACGATGGCATAACTCACGCTCAGGCCCAGGCCCAGGCCCTTGCCCACGTCGCGGGTGGTGAAGAAGGGTTCGAACACCCGGAGCAGGTTGGCCGGGCTGATGCCGGTGCCGTTGTCGCGCACGGCCACCTGCAGTCGTCCGTCCATGCGCTTGGCCCGCACCTCGATCACCGGCTTGCTGCGCTGGGCCTTGTGCAGTGCCAGCGCGGCATTGCCCAGCAGGTTGATCAACACGCCGATCAGCGCCGGCTCGTCGCCGCGCACATGGGTGTCCATCGGCAGGTCGACGCTCACCTGGATGCCCTTGAGCTCGAAGCCCGTGAGGCGCAGCGCCGACCTCAGCGCCTTCTCGAACAGGAAGATGCGGCTCGCGTCGTCGCCGGGCTTCTGGTAGGCAAAGGTTTTCAGGTCGGAGACGATGCCCTGCACGCGCTGCATGCCCTCCTTGGCGTCGGCCAGGCTTTCCTTCAGATCGGGGCTCGCCGCCACCGCCGGGTCCATCTGCGCCATGTTGAGCGCCATCAGGCTGTAATTGACCGGGTTGTTGACCTCGTGCAGCAGCCCGGCGGCGAGGGTGCCCAGCGCGGCCATTTTTTCCTGCTGCATCATGTGGCCCTTGATTTCGGCGAGGGCCTGGTTGGTGCTTTGCAGCGCGGCGTTCTTTTCGGACACTTCGTGCTGCAGCTGGAACAGCTGCAGCCGGGCCCGTTCATTGAACCAGGTACAGCCCGCGGAGATGGTTGCGGAAAACAAAAGAAAAAGCGAGTTGCCCGCCATCACCGATGTGTTGTCCGGCGCCTGGGATGGGTGCGCCACGCAGGCGACGATGTAGGCCACGCAGGTGAAAACGCCCAGCGCAATCCCTTGCAGAAAGCCGATCGGCATGATGATGCCCGCCGCATACAGGGCCAGGCTCAGGCCGAACACATAAGGCGACGCCGCGCCCTGGGTGTAGTAGATCATCCAGGCGATCATGATCTGCGGCAAGGTCAGCCAGACCAGGGTGATGCTGCGCACATGCACGCTCGCCATCGAGGTGAACAGGGCACCGAGCAGCAACGCCAGGACCACGCTGGTCAGTAGGCGGACCAGGCCCAGAATCTGCGCCTGTTCGGGGTAGAAGCTCTGGTCGAGTGCTACACCGCCGAGCACCAGCACGAGGGCCAGCGCGCAGCCGACACGGCTGTACCCCAGGCGAAAGTTCGCCAACTGGGCCTGATACCCCAGGTGGATCTGCGGCGGCACGACGCGTGGCTTTAAGCGGCGATCGCCTGGGTAGGCGGGGTGTTCTGCAGTTCGAGGAATACGTTCACTCCGGTTTCGTCGGTATAGATCTTCTGCAGGCTGCAGTGAATGGGGGTGATGCGCCGCATGGCGGCTTCGTCGCGGTAGATCAGATGCCATTCCAGCAGATGCTCCATCGTATTTCTTTCCGGGTTGCTGCTGTGCACATTGGTCACCAGTATGGTCCCGTTCGGTTTGGTGCGGGCCGCAAAATATTGCAGCAGGCGCTGGCAGACCTTTTCGGAAAGATAGTCGAACAAGCCGGCGCAGTACACGAAGTCGAACTTGCGGTCGTCCAGGCGCCTTGCGGCCGAGCCCGAGGCACGTTTGAGCAGGTTGTGCACCGATTCGTTGACCCATTCGACCTGAACCTGAATGCCGCGCTTCGCACAGGCTTCGTCGATCCGGGCCCGCGTATAGGCGAGCGTTTCTTCGCTGAAGTCCATCAGCGTGAAGGCGAACCGCTGCGGCGCCGGGTGGGTGGCGATCAGGCGTTGGATCTCGATGGCCGGGCCGCAGCCGACGTTGAGTACGCGGATGGGTTCGGCTGCATCTTCGGCCGGCGTCGGGAAACGCGCCAGATAAGCATCCAGGATGTCGATGCGATTGCGGTGGGCCCGCGCGACGGCGGCCTGCAGGAACAAGGTGTTGACGATCTGGAAATAGGTGCTGCTGCCTTCGCGCGGATCGGACAGCATCTGGTTGACCATCTCATAGTCGCCGGCGTAGCCCATCGGCTTGGCGAAGGTGCGGTAGACGAAAGGTGCGCGCAGGATCAAGGGATGGATGGCCGCTTGGGCGAACACCCGGTGGGCCGCCTGGCGTTCGGGTTCGATGCCATTGGCCACGGCTTCGAAGCGGTCGAAGTAGTTGCGCGCCTTGCGCATCAGGGGCTGGGCCAAGCCCATGAACACGTCTTCCTGCAGGCGCCCGGAAGTCTCGCGCGGCAAGGTCTGCACCAGATCGGCCTGGTCGACCCAACGCGCCACGTCGGAGAGGTAGGCCCGCAGCTCGCTGACCGCCACCTGATAGTCCTGCCCGATGGTGAAGCGGACATTCCAGTCTTCGACAAAAGCGGCGGCCTGCTCGGCAAACGACGCCGGGTCGGTCTGGATGCCGAGGACTTCGTTCCAGTTGTCGGTCAGGGTCACCGACACCACCGTCATGAGCCCGGTGTTCACCAGGCTGACCACGACCGCCTTGCCCTTGTAGATGTTCTTCTCGCCAGCCCGCACCGTCAGGTCATGCACCACTTCACTGACCTGCACGATCGAGTTGGGGTTGTAGACCTCCATCACCAGCGCGCGCAACTGGTAGCTGGTGAGTGTCCCGCGCATGGTTTCGCCATGGCTGTTGCGAAACGAGATGACCGGGTCAATGGATCTGAGTGGCTGCACGGAATTGAAACTCACTGTGGACTGGCCGGAACGGGAAGGCGACATCGACGAGAAACCGCTGGCGTCTCATCACAAGGCATGTCCGCGAGGAACGCGAACCGGTCCCAGGTAAGCCTGCATGGACACCAACTTCATATTCTGGCATTGTTGAGCGACGAACGATGCCGCGTCTTTTCGTGTCAAGTGTTTCTGGTCATCGTCTGCGGACCGATACCGCGAAGCGCCGCGGCGTTGTGGCCAAATGCAACTTTTCGTAACTCTCCCCGCATGCACCCCAACCAACAAACATTGCAGACGTTTTACACAGCATTCGCTCATCTGGATGCCGAAACCATGGGCCGTTGTTATGCAGAAGGCGCACGGTTCGAAGACGAGGTGTTTGTGCTGCAGGGCCGGCGCGAGGTGGCTGGCATGTGGCGCATGTTGTGCATGGCCGCCCAGGCCAAGGGGCGCGACGTGTGGAAGCTCGAAGCCAGCAACTTGCAGGCCGATGCGCAGACCGGTAGCGCCCATTGGGAGGCCGACTACCGCTTCAGCGCCACCGGCCGCCTCGTGCACAACGTCATCGACGGGGTCTTCACCTTCGATGCGCAGGGCCTGATCCTCACGCACAGTGATCGCTTCAGCTTCTGGGCCTGGTCGCGCCAGGCGCTGGGCTTGCCGGGCCTGCTGCTGGGCTGGACGCCGTTTCTCCGGGCCAAGGTACGCGCGCAGGCCGCCGCCAACCTGTGGAAGTTTCTCGTTTCTCAGCCGCAGTGAACGGAGCGCGTGAGCCGCCATCGTCGCGAGCGGGTCGAGGTCGTATCGAGGACCGGAGCCGTACAAGCGGACGGAGAGGACCGCAGATGCGACCTCGGCCCGCGCAGCAGATGGTGGCTCACGCGCCGTGGCACTTCTTGTACTTCTTGCCACTGCCGCAAGGGCAGGGATCGTTACGGCCCGGGGAGGGTTCGACACGCACCGTCTCCACGCGCGGGCCGATGGCGCGCCACAGGTCGCGTATCTCGTACACCGCCCACAGCGCCTCGCCGAAGGCTTCGAGCCGCGCATGCGACATGCTGGGCGGCGGCGCTTCGCCGTCTTCCTCGTCATGGGCGTAGGGTGAAATTTCGGCCGGGCCGGTGTCGTCTTCGCTGAGCGCCACGATGGCGTCCAGCGCCTTGTCGAGTGCCTTGGCGGCCTCCTTGTCGCGGCCGGGCGGCGTCCACTCATCGGGCCAGGACTCGACCGCGAACATGAAGCCCAGCGCCCACACCTGGGCGAAGGCGGGCAGGGCCTCATCTTCATCTGCGCCGTTGCCACCACCATCGCCGTCGCTTTTCAGGGCCTCGGCACGTTCCTCGGCCGACAGTGCGGCCATCATGCCGCGGACGTCCATCACCTCGGGCATGTAGGCGTGCTCGTCTTCCAGGTTCTCCACCGGTGCGTCGAGCGCGGCGACGACCTGGTTCCAGCGCCGCGTCCACAGCGCCATGAACTGTTCGGCCTGCGCGGCATCGGCAAACGAGCCTTCGCCCTCTCCGCCAATGTCGAGCAACACCGGCAGGTATTCGCTCGGCGCAATCACGCGGCGGCTGCAGACCAGCGCGGCCATGAAACCTTCGCAGAATTCCCACTGCGGGGTTTCGTCGAAGCGTGTGCGCAGGTCTTCGAGCAGGTCTTCGAGGGTGTCGAAGTCCTCCGGCTGCAGGGCTTCGGAAGAGAGAGTGTGGGCGGGTGTGATGGTATTCATGAAAGTCGACCCTATGCGGGCGAACGATGTAACAAGGTCAGAGTTTAGCCAGTAGCATGTGCCGGATTCGAACCCCCGCGAATGCCACCTGGACTGCCCATGCTGAAGTACCTGAATTCCGTCTACCCCGTCCGCTACACCGTGTTTGGCCTGTGCTGCTTCGGCCTGCTGCTGAGCTTGTTCAGCCTTTTGGCGCTGGGGGCCGGTTTCTGGTTCTTCCTCGGCTTCGGGGCGCTGGTGTTGCTGGGCGTGTTCGACATGCGCCAGAGCAAGAAGTCGGTGCTGCGCAACTACCCGGTGATCGGCCATTTCCGCTACATGTTCGAGTTCGTGCGGCCCGAGATCCGCCAATACTTCATCGAGGCCGACAACGACGCCACGCCGTTCTCGCGTGCCCAGCGCTCGCTGGTCTACCAACGCGCCAAGAGCGAGCCCGACAACCGCCCCTTTGGCACGCAGCTCGACGTGCTGGCCGAAGGTTACGAGTGGATCAACCACTCGGTGGCGCCCTCCCACCTGCCGACCCACGATTTCCGTATCACCATCGGCCATGTGCCGGCGGCCGGCGAGCCCGCCGTGGTCTCGGGCTGCACCCAGCCTTACGACGCGAGTGTGTTCAACATCTCGGCCATGAGCTTCGGCGCCCTGTCGGCCAACGCGATCCTGGCGCTGAACTCCGGGGCCCAGCGCGGCCGCTTCGCACACGACACCGGCGAAGGCTCGATCTCGGTGCACCACAAGGTGCACGGCGGCGACCTGATCTGGGAGATCGGCTCGGGCTATTTCGGCTGCCGCAACGAAGACGGCACGTTCAACGCCGAACGCTTCACCCAGGCCGCGCTGAACCCGCAGGTGAAGATGATCGAGCTCAAGATGAGCCAGGGTGCCAAACCCGGCCACGGCGGCGTGTTGCCCGGCTCCAAGGTGTCGCCCGAGATCGCCGCGGCACGCGGCGTGCCGATCGGGCTGGACTGCATCTCTCCATCCATGCACAGCGCGTTCCGCACGCCGGTGGAGATGATGCAGTTCATCGGGCGGCTGCGTACGCTGTCTGGCGGCAAACCCACCGGGTTCAAGTTCTGTATGGGCCACCCCTGGGAATGGTTCGCCATGGTGAAGGCGATGCAGGTGACCGGCATCACGCCGGACTTCATCGTGGTTGACGGTGCGGAGGGCGGCACCGGTGCCGCGCCGCTGGA
>Ga0307515_10000752_pt1 | contig 74925 bp, 96 predicted proteins | sample 17_EM_MG_FD_194513 | JGI IMG/M metagenome (GOLD analysis project Ga0307515, IMG submission 194513) | Populus trichocarpa ectomycorrhiza microbial communities from riparian zone in the Pacific Northwest, United States - 17_EM | ecosystem: Host-associated > Plants > Roots > Unclassified | place...
CTGAATCGTTGACTAATAAACAATATCCAAGGCTGGAGAACGACGAGCCATCTTCTTATGCTCCCTGCTGGTGCTAGCGTACTTGCTTCAGATATTCGTCTAGCCCGATTACTCAGGTGTTCACCGGCCACCCTTAAGTGCAGGCTCGAAATCGTCATTTGGAGGGTACCGTCCTTGATTGGGAGCGCCGTGGCGGTCTCGATTGTCGGTGTCCTCGTACGTTTGAAACCATGTCCGAGGTCAAGTCCGTGGGTTACTCGACATTGATTCGTGAACCTCAGTTGGGCCCAATTTACCCCATCGTTAAACCACGCTGGTCACATCCTACCGCGTCTGCTGTTGATGGGTCATTCCCGCTCCCAACATCTCCCCGTGATCGCCTATTTTCTAACCGTCGGTTCTTAGGATCGACTGGTGGATCGCTGGCCTCGGTCAAACCGGCTCTGCGGCGATCCCGCTTATGGCTGGAGCGCTTGCGGCCAGCCCAGGTATCTGGACTCTAAACCCTCTGTAAGTTCATCGTGGTCCGGCTCCTTGCCGTCATTCTGAAATTTATTCCAAAGATGACCGGCCTCCCTCTGGTCCCTTGGTCCCTCGTTCCTGGAAAGAGACGTACTGATTAGGCGTGTAGTGCACAGGCATGGGAAGGAGCGGGAGAGTATTGTTGTGAAGCTTGTTGGGTGAAGCCCGGGAACCAAAATACTGTGATTCGATTCCCCGCCCCAAAGTTCGTTTTTTTTGTAAACCTGAAAAAGCATTTGCGGGATGGATGCATCGACACGGTCGACTCACACAATACTCCCAAGACTTGAAGGGGATCAAGCGAGGGTCGAATTGTCATCCTGTCGCAATTAGCGACTGCCGCATTAGCGCGCCGAATTTCCAAGTGGTGTATGAGGCGACTGATAATGTGAACGATCGACTACGGGAATGCTTTCTTTCTTGTCTCCGCTCCTTGTTTTACCCCATCATTCTCGTCGACGACACTCCGCCGGAGCTATTCGCACCACCGTCGGATCGCAGTCCCGTCCTACGACCACGATCTCGCCTCCCCCGCCTGCGATCACAAACCTAATATCTCTGACCCGACGAGTGGCCAGACCCCCCGTACGATGCAGCACGACCCATTTCTTCGATCCCTTTGTGAGAATATTGACTCATTAACATCAGCGCACGATCAAGTAAGTGATGTTGTATGCTGCTCCCGGCATGCTGACCGATCCCATTTCCACAGACTTCGCCATCACAGATAAACGGCCGGTGCATACCTCAAAGGAAGTATGAGAAGGGAGCTGGTCGCGGTGCTCTGACCAACCAGAACCTAGTGCTCTTTATCAGACAGGACGACTCATACATTCCAGTGAACGCGGCCCTGGCGAGAGATTACTCTGGCTTGATCGCCCGTGATCTTCCGGCGCTTGGTGAAGCCGGCCCCACGATAACTTTGCGATTTGAAGTGAGCATATTATCCAGTTCCCGGTGAGACAACGGACCTCATCGGTTGCACAGTGGCCTGGATACCCGTCGTATGACTTCCAGGTTGGGTTGACTAATATGGTGCGATAGATCTGGATGGGACTGAGCTCTATGAATTTAGTTACGGACACATGATTGGCGTACACCCCCCCAGAATATCACGCTCGCCGCACTCGCCACTCAGGTGGCCAAGATCATCAAGCAGCTTGTTGAGGTACTCTCCCATATCCTGCTGGGCCAAACAGCATACCAACCCCCCATAGAAAATGGAAAAACAAGATGCCGCCCCGGAATATCGACAATGGAGAGTCGGGCCGAATGGAATTCGGTTGGAGGACCTGCGCCTTGCTGCCCTTGAGCAAGTTTCTACTCGTAGCTATCAACCCCGACTGTTTTGGAAACCGTAAATTTTGACACCCAGCTCGCCTATCCCTGCCCCCCTTACACAACAGGTATATCGATTCACCGCTCCTCCTTGGTCTTGTTTGATGCGAACAAAATACTTTCACAAAAACTTGATCTGAACACACAATTATTTCCCTCCCAATTTTTGTAGAGTCCGTACCTATTGATAGGGTAACAATAAACCGAAAAAGAAAATCAGCCTTCATGCCACCAAGCTCCTTGCTTCTCAGATAGGTGGCAGGGATAGTTACCTTGGGCCACGTTTCCTCTAGAGTGACTGCAATGTAGCGTCGGTGGGATTCCTCTCGTTTGCGTTTATCCCCAGTTCTGTAATAGCCGTAGGTAAAGGTTACACTTCCGCGATGCCCGTGGACAGGACAAACTCGGACGGATCGCCCCTGGCTGGCTAGGTAGACGAAAAATCGGGATCCTCGATCAGAGTTTCGCATGAACGTACACCCCAACGGCCTTCATCCGCTCGAAACTGTTACCGCGAGGGGATCACGAAGAAAAGCGTCACTCTTCGCGAACACCCCGGGAGGTTGCGTAAGGCCGGCGCTTGGATCGATAAGAACCTAGGTCCTATTGCGAGGACCGGAGGTACCCCATTCCGATGTAGTCTGGGGTCATTGATCCCCAAATCAAAGGTGGTTACAGCGCGGTAGGAAGTCCAAGTGAGAGACGTCAGGATGAGATGGAGTGAGAGGATCGATTTTTAGAGACAAATTTACAGGGGTTGCGGACTAATACCGTTATGAACGGTCACAGCAAAGCCGTGGGCCGTCAGCCCACAAGTAAACAGCGTCGCCTTTTCAGCTTCCCCGCACTCGGATCGGATGAACGGAATTGACCAGACCCAAAGTCGGGCTCCGAGGCAAGCTGCATTACTGGGCGGTAGGTCAAGGTTCCCAGAGTCAAAATACTCACTTGGATAATGGATTGCGGTCTCTTGGTTGATGACGTACGGTGGAGGGAGTCTGGGGTCCCATGGTGACGGCCGAGGTAAAAGTCCTAACGTCTCTCCACTGACGCGCGCATAAGTTACGGTATGGATCAGGCCTGCAGCCCTCCAAGGGGATTCCACCGGTCATCCCGTGCCACAAAAACCCCCAACACGAAACCACGTCTAGTTTCCCATGGGCTAACGGACCCCTGCATTCAGCTCGTGCGTTCATACCCGTAACTCTTCCATCCGGTGACGCAGCGCATGGATATCGCGTCCGGTTCTAACCTCAACTCGCATACAAGACGAAAGACGGACACAGTAGGCGGCGCAGCAGAGGAGGGCAACCGTGGTATTGCGAAGATGAGTGCTGTGCTGAGAAACAACTCTCCGCAAGAGGTTCGGCGAAGGTGAAACTGGGCTGCTGCTCGTTTATTACGGGACCTGCTGTATTTCTCCCGTATCCCCAGACATCCCTGCTCGTGTCCTGTAACCCAATACCAATTGAAATGCTGGCAAGACGTTTGCTCGCTACCTGACAAGCCGGCGTTGACCAGTGACCTCCCGAACAAAATCCACCGCTTTCCGGGGTTTGCAGGAACTGATCCGAGCACGGCGCTCAACACCGCAGGTCCGTCACGGCGGGGACAGTTTACGATCCGAAGTAGTACTAACGTACGTTACTTTTGTTGACAGGACGAACCCTCGGTTCTCCAGGGCCGGACGTAACGGGGGGCCGCGAGGGTGGGGGAGGGGGAGGGAAGTTCCAGAACGCCAAAACGTTCTTGACAAAAAAAAAACCCTCGGCGTTTAAAATTTAATTGTTCGCTTCCCCCTATAGCCTCCTCATCTCTAAGGACACTCTCTGATCGGTTCAGCGGCGTATACACTTTTAAGTAACTCCGCCGCGAACTCTCACCACGTACGCACGCGTACTGTACTTACCTTATCATTCCCCGCGAAGCGAAGCAAAAGGTCGACCCCAAGGCCAGTCTGGGTCTAGACCTTTCTTTTTTTTTTTTTTGCAATTCAAAACCACGGGCGACTCGAGCAATTGAAAGAAAAAAGGTAAAGGAGGGCTAAGCTGGACAATGCATTTCCTCGGATCAGCCTGAGCTTGTCCCACTACTCGGACCCGCAGCTGAGTTGTACTTGTTCTATCCAAATGTTTTACGTTCTCGGGGCGATGCAACAAAGGTTCTATACAACGGGGAGCACCCTGATCTTCACAGACTGACCCCGGGAGCGCTGAGGGGTAAGCGGCGTACGTACCGGCGTCGCAAAAAGAGAAAAAAAATTCTTTCAGCCCAACCTCGGAAAGGAAGATAAAGATGTGTACACGTAGCATCTGCACACGAGGCAACGGCGTCCACTCCAGGGTAGATGCTAAACCGAAGCCGGTATCCGTCTGTCCGTTCTCACCGTATCCGTTATAATCTTTTCGCGTGTTCGGCACCTGATTTGCCTCCACTTCTTTGTTCCAGATAAGTGGTGATAAACCGCTCCCTGGCCAACACGTTCCCTCCTACCGATCAGAAAGGCCAACTATCCCTATCATTCCCGTTACGAAAACCGAAAAAAAAATAATCCGCGTGCGAGCACGTCGATTTCAACATCGGGGAAAACCTCGCGGATTCTGTGGCTGCCGGACATCATGGACATCATGCATCAAGCTTCAAGCTTCAAGGATCATCGGTCACCGGTCATCGGGCAGTCTCGTGGAATCCGTTGCTGCGGTCGTGAGAGAGTACCGAGGGCTGGATCAGGATCCACGGCATATGTACTCCCCACCAATTGGCATTTCGGCTTTCGATCGGTAGCTAAAAAAGAGGGTGCACGCAGCAGGTGAGTTATGTAAAGTGCGGTGAGGCCGCCCGCCGTTCCGGTCCAGGCAGCACGGTCTAGACCTGGATAGACTTTACTGAACCCGCTTGCGTGCTTATTATGAAAACCAGTGTCGGATCATCCAACAGACACCGATCAGCCACCCATCCGAATCGGAAATAGAGTGGCTGGAAAGCGCACAAGACACACTTGCATGTCAAATTTCTCAGCCGCTGGACGGTCTTGCTGTATAGTTGATAGTATACAAGAGAGAAAAACTACAGTGGTGGATGTTTCGATTGAAGCAATGGATGCGAGTAACGAGGGAAAAAAAGGGGGAAAGAGACTAAGAGATGACGTGAAGAGAAAGTGCACAAGCACACGGTAATGAACGTACTTGCAGGTCAACGGGATCCTGAATTGGTTGACAAGGGCATGACGTGCGTGAAAGGGAGGGGATGGTGGGGATGTAACGGGGAGAATTATAACTAGAGAACGAATGATCCACCTTCAGAAAGGCGAGGAGGGAGAGGGTGGCACGAATGCACGCTGGGGTGAGTAGGACCGCCAGCTCCGGATACCATTGGAAGAGTGTGGTCCATCGCTTTCGATGTGCGAACCCTCTCGACTCAAAGGCGAAACGACCAATGAAGGAGTTCTAATCATCCTCGTCTTCCTCGGTTATCCGACCCTGGGCTTTAGCCTCTGAGTACCAATTTCTGAGCCAAGCCTCTGCCTCCTTGTACTGTTCCTTGGCCTCTTTCAGAGCGGTAGAGATCCTAGACAAGGCAACTTCGGGTGTGATGTCTTTTCCGGTCTTGTCGTCCTTCAATTTCCCGTAATGCTGTATCGACTCGCACGCATTCTGCACCGCAGTCACGCCTAACGTGGCGGAAGAACCCTTGAGGAAGTGGCCCAAGGAAGATAGTAACTCGCAGTCCCCGTCATTGCTGTAGGTCACAGTCCGTTCAATGCCGCAGTCCAACAAAGCCCGAGGACGGATGTTCGGGAGACTCACATCGCCGTTTCCATCTCCTCAAAGGTGGTTTCGGCTTGGTCCAAGTACGCCGAGGCCATTTCCCAAGCGAAATCGTAAGTTTCACCGTCCTCATCCAGGTCCAGGATCTGTTGGAACGTTTCCATATCGATAGGCTGTATAACACGAACGGAAGGGCATGAGCGATCCACATCCCCACACACCGGAGTGAGAGAAAAAAAGATGAGAGGAGAGGAGAGGGAGAGGAAAGGATGGGAGCTGGAAACCGGCATGTTCAACACTCACCTCCGATGCCCGGGATCCGTTCTCGGTCTTTTGGTCATGAAGCTGCTGCGGGGGCGTGGGGATACGCTGGGGCGGGGATGACGGAAGAACAGAGCCTGATCTCTGTTGTCTTGGATCAACGACCTTCGAAGAGAGGACGGGTGACCTCTGGAGTGGTTCGATGAGGGAAGAGGGAGGAGGTCGTGGCGGTAGATTCGTCGCTATCGCTGTCGTCTGAGGCATGACTTTTTGGCGGCAAGCCTAGAGAGGAGAGGGTGAGGGTGAGGGTGAGGGTGATGGGAAGAGAGCAAGGAGCAAGCGGACCTTGGATTGGAGTACACTAAGGTTGACGACATTTAGATTCGACGTCATGAAACACGCTTTTTTCCTATTTCCTCCTGGAACTCAACGATCATCTAAAGGGACAGGGATGCCTAGTATCTGTAGACGAAGCCTAGGTCCAACCCAGTCCGCAGTTTGTCATCGCCCGCGAGGTGGAGGAGCCACTTTTCCAAGGATCTTGTTGACGGCGCTCGCTGGTCTCCTGCCCTCACCCCACTCCCTCGATTTCTTTTCCACGCCTTCATTCAGCCTTTAAATTTTTTTGAGGATCAACGGCATGCATTGATAACTTATCGGATCTGTCGGCTGAATGGAAATAATGATACACATAGATAACACGACCAGCTCAAATCAAGAAGCCACCTCGGCATCATCCTCGCCTTGTTCCTCCCGGTGCGCAACCAACAGACGGTCCAGCGCCTCCTTTTGTCCCACAGCCAGCTCTCCAGATTGGATTGCGGCGTGGTAGACCCGCAGCAACGAGTCGACGTCGTCCATCGATTGCGTCCTCACGTCTGCCAATTCCTTGATTTTTGCCGTCGCATCCTTAACCTGGGAAATAAATTTTTCGTCGGTTAACTATGACGTAGTGCGGGGTCATAGTGGAGCACGACAGACCTCATCGTCGGTTAACGTTAGCCCGAGCTGCTCCACTCGCGACTTGACCGCGTTCCAGCCGGTGAGGCGGTGACTAGTACAACAATGTCAGTATCAGAATGTCCGCCGGAACTAAAAACTGACCCAATCGAGACATATCTCGTCAATCCAAAGTCTTCTGGCTTCAAAATCTCGTACGTGCTCGGGTTATTTAGAATAGCTTTTGCGTGGATACCGGCCTTGTGGGTAAAGGCACAGTAGCCGCTGTAATGGGTGGAAATTAACAATCAGTCATGATGAACAGCGGCGCAGCGCGGATAAACCTACGTGATGGGATTCATGAAGGGAACATTGACCTCAACAGCCTCCGCAACCAAATTTTCCACTTCTCGCAGCATCGGCAGCTTATACTTGGACTTGACATATTCTGGGTTAGCAGCGTACAAACACGCTACCAATCCTCCGAGCGGCGTTATTCCTACGCGCTCGCCGATACCCAAGACCGCTAGTGATTTCATTTCCGTTAGCGGTCATCACATCGGTGATCCGGGAACTCGGTAAGCTCACAGGTGTCGATGTGTGTAGCGCCGGCCTCGAGCGCAGTATAGGCGTTCGCAATGGCCATGCCCGTATCATTGTGTAAGTGGATCTCGATGTCACAAGCGACGACACCTCGGAGCGTCCTCACAAGCTCGTACACTTGACGAGGGTTGGCGCATCCCACAGTGTCAGCGATTCCCACTCTGTTGACCCCGATCTTGTCAACAGTCTGGTAAATCGAGAGCAGATCGACCAGGTCCGAACGGAACGAATCTTCCGACGAGAATCGAACCTCGATCCCCTTGGACTTGACGAAGTTGATGACTTCGATAGCCGTTCTGCTGATATAATCCATATCCTTGCCGTGAGAGAATTCACGGAGGAAGGAAGACGTCCCGATGACGACGTCAACACCATCAACACCTACCCCACACAAAAGGAGAATAAGGTCAATAAATTTTGCCCTGTTTTACCCTGACCAATGGCAGAAGGGGGAAAAGCCCATACCGGTTTCGACGGCGATTCGAGCATCATCCATATGGCACCTGATGTGCGTGAGGATTTTTGCCTTCAACCCGAGCTTGCAGATAACCTCGCAGTCCTTACGAGACTGTTCCGACGCAGCGGGTGAAGTGAGTTCGATGTATTCGACACCGAAGGCATCCAATGCCTTGGCGATGGCAATTTTGGTTTTGGTATCGAAGAAAGCATTGGCAAACTGCTCTCCCTCTGTTTTCGGGCGGGGGAACGGGTCAGAGCGGTTGGTAACGAGTGACTCGGCGCAACGGAAAAACATGCCTCTGAGGGTGCTTTCTATAATTTTGAAGTTGGAGACATTGTTGAGGAAGTCAGAGGCCCTGGCAGCGTAGGGGTTTCTGCGTTGGGTGTGAGTGGACGCAGAACCGTTTGTCCTGGGCTCGACAGCGACTGGGGCCATGGTAGAGTTTGGAGAAGATGTTGATGCCCCAGTAAAAAACCTGATCAAAGTTTTAAAAAGCAGATCGAGTCACAGCCACTCGCTCCGTGGGAAGGGATCACTCAGATGTCATCAGAGGTGATGATTGCTCGAACACATCTGGTCGACATTCTTGTCCCACAAACCTGGGAGAAAAAAAAAACAAGGGAAAAAGACACTTTGGACATAGATTACGACCGAAAAATTTACCCCCCTCCGCTCTTCCTTAATAGCTCCTTTGCGATCTCATCTGTTTCTCCCGATTGATCAGGTAACCAAAACGCCTGTAGAACGCGGGGTGTTAGCCATCTCGCCCCCTGGTGACCGCGAACCTAAAATGCTTACTAGTTCGGCCCCGGCGGTACAGAGCATAGCAAACCGAGGGTTAAACCTAACGCACCGAGATGGTCCCGGGTGACCATCTAGTGTCGCAACTGGATTTAACCTCAGCGGCGAGTTGCTAGGGTCCATTTCCTCCGCGCGCGCCGGCAAGGTTTGGACATCCCAAACACAGACCTTCCCGTCCAGACTCCCGCCTACTATATATTTGCTATCAGGAGTCCATGACACCTCTTCGCCGCTACAACCCTTTGATGGCTGGAGGTCAACCGGTGGCCCCATCATCCGCCGTTCCAGCCCTACAAACCCTTCCAATTTGGCGAGGAGGTGGCCCTCGAAAGAGTCGAGGATATAATGAGCATCTCCCGAACATCCGACTAGGATATATTTTCCGTTTGATGAGAAAGAAAGTGACGTCATGTAAATCGGTCTCGGCGGGAATGAAATCAATTTCAGTGTTGGGTCGTCGAGAGTGATCACCAGGAACGGGGCCTTGTCATAGTTCGCGAGGTCGTAGAGGAGAATTCGGGAATAGTGGTTGACTGCAGCGGCGATCACGAGCCCTGTGGAGTCGTATGCCACGATTGGTGTCTGGGGAAGACTCAACAGACCGCGACAATGGGGACTTCGGAGATCCCACAAGCGAACGGTTCGGTCTACTGATCCAGAGATGAACCCATCGTCTACTGGGGAAACTTCCAGTGATATTACGCGGTCCTTGTGACCCTTGAAATACTGGAGGTACTTGTTGTCGTGCAGGGAGTGATACCGGATCGTGTCGTCTTCTTTTGTGGAAGCGTGAAGAATGGTAGAGTTCTTGTGTGTGAACCGCGGTAGGTCGATGCCGTACTTCTTAGAGTACAGAGTTTTTGAGTGTCTGGGACAAAAAGGGCCGTAAGTTGGTCCCGTGAAATGGAACGAGGGATCAATGGACACACTTTCCGGTCTTACAGTTGTACAGCCTGAACGTCTCATCGTCTGCAGCTGTCAGGACGAACTCGCCCCGATCATCAAAACTAACACCAGTGATATGTCTTGGTCCCTGCGTTGGTCCTCGCGGGGTACCGAGCGAGGATGAGGATGGTAGTGGGCCGGGTTCCACAGAGCCTTTGAATATCTTCGCTGGCTTCAGCTTAGTCTATTTCGTTTCCACATCAGTTACGACGCGACTTCTGGTGCTACAGACAGTACATCTGCCTTACCATGAGAGGATTCGCGAGCGCGAGCGTGGATGGCGGCTCATTCGTGGTCGGCATCGGAGTTGTTGGTGGCGGACGCAGAGGTTCCGTGAGAAGATCGGTCTTTACGTTTCTAGCCCCGATCCCCAAGTTCCCCTCAGGGTTCTCTCACCTATCGGTCGCGTCGCCGGTTCACAATGGCTGAAGAAGAGTCTGCTAGGCTGTGGCAGGTTAACAGGACGATCCACGAAATGGTCAAAGACAGAGTCAGCACACGAAAACTACGCCTCGAATTCGATCGCGATCTAAACTTGTGAACGCCTCTTTTTGTTCACCAGGGATTCCAAGTCTCGGACGAGGAAATCGAGATGGACCTCACGCAGTTCAGGGAGTTGTACGCGAACCAGATGGGCGGCGTAGAGTACGCTCGATCCTTGTCAGTTCTTTATGGGAAATACTGACTGGGTTCGCCCCCTCTGGTTCGCAGTCGGAATCAACTCAACTTCTTCACTGCAGCAAATGAGGACCCATCCGACCAAATTTTTGTCTTTTTTACCGACGAACGGAGCGTTGGTGTTAAAACTATGCGGAAGTGGGAGAACCCTCATCAGATTTAATGAACCCTCGGGCTCACGTACCATTCAACCCACATAGGCTCCTCAGCATCTTGGAAGAGAAGAGCATAAAACGGGGCATCATCATCTTTCCCGGAAATATGACGCCCTCAGCTCGCAAGGTCAGTTGCCTCCGTGACTGTTGCCCGCTGGAATAACCTAGAGCACCGTGTCGAAACAGGTTATTGTGGCGATGTCAAACCAGTTCCGACTGGAAGAGTTTTCCGAGGCTGACCTCCTGGTGAACATCACGCACCATACATTGGTGCCGATGCACCAAGTCTTGACATCAGAAGAAAAGAAAACACTCTTAGAAAAATAGTCCGTCCATTTTTCGCCCTCCCTGGGATTTACGACTCATCTTGTATGGGTGGCTTTCCACTCTGATAGCCGACTGAAGGAGACTCAGCTACCTCGAATGCAACTTGCTGATCCTGTTGCAAGGTATTACGGTTTACGGAGAGGTCAGGTCGTCAAAATCACGCGACCCAGTGAAACCGCCGGACGATACGCGAGTTATCGAATCTGTATCTGATCCTGCTTGTCTGTCCGGTTCCTCTATTGGGTCACTAATTATCATACTCTTATTCGTCCGTCTATGCACCGTGTTGCAACGGCTACTCAACCGCTGGAACCCGTACTGTGACTGCTGAAGTCGCTCCCAAGAAACTGGATATGGAGGGTATCTCCAAGTCCGTCACATCGTCCAGAGATGCAACGTCACCTTCCTGGCCGCGCTGTGGGTCTACAAGCCGTCAGATCATTACATCAAAAACCGATGGACCCGGCTCCCCAGCACTTACATTGAACATGAGCAAGTTGTCTTCGGAAAAATTCCAACTCGGGGTACCGGCCTGCTTCACCACACGTCCCGCTTTCACGACAAGATCTCTCACCGGAGGCCTGTCGGGATACCGTCGACCTCTTGCGCCAGGACTGAAGTCGTAAATCCGCAGGAGTGTCACGTATGCCGTATACGAAACCCCTCCAACCACGGCGAAGAACCGGGATCCCGAAATACAGGCAACCGTCGCGATCCTCAAGTTCATCCTCACAATGGTTGTGGATGGTTGCCACTTTTCCCAACATATCTTCTGTTCTCCCCCGCTTTGAGTCGACGCGTGCGCGCATAGATCGGCAATGCTGATGATTATCATGTAGTCGTCATCAAGGGGGGCGTTCCCGTATAATCCCTGGCAAACCATCCCGACGACTCCTTGATTCGGGTCGGCACGGTGCAATCCTGTGCCGCTCTGCGCGGATGCGGAGCTCATGAGCCGCTGTGGCACGTAGACAGCATCGAGACTATCCGAACGCGTTTCGAAAAGGCATCGCCGTGGCTGGGGTCCGGACGTATCCCATAAGAACAGTAACCCATCGTTGCTGATCTGAGGGTGTTTTACCACCCCCAGGATCCGATAGTCATCGATGATTTGCGCCTCGTGGAACCCAGAGGATTTCTTCTTTCAACAAATCAGCTCACCGGTCCCTTTACTCGGAGTCGTAATCCAAGGACACTCACCAATACCATATTGCCGTTCCTCCAATCCCACGCAAATATACCGCCATCTTTCCAGGATGCCGGGTGGACGGCCGCCACGGCCACCAGTCGATGTTTGCCGATCAAGGCGGTCAGTTCCGTGATCGTCTTCCCTTCTCCGTAGTCGACATGAAATGCCGTCTGGTCCACCGTTGCAAGGGGGTGCGGTCGCCCATCGGAAAGCTGCAAGAGGTGGATCTGGAAAGCACTCCTGAACCAAAAATTAGGCTACGCGACACAACGGTGCAGAAACAGTCGTAACCCACCTCCCATCAAGGATCTCAGGTATGACCAGCATATCCAACCCCGGATGCATCTTCAGGTCAGAAGCATTCTTGGGCAACCCCTTCACGACCCAGTGCTTCTTCTCTATCCCCCTCAAGATCGACGGAAGTCGTACGAACGTAACGTCGATCTTATCGCCCGCGGCTTCCTGAATGCACGCCAACACCTCTCCGTCGATCACCCGTTGAGTATGAGGTGGAAGATCAACGGATGACTGTTTCGCTTGGTCGTGTCGATCCCATCTCGAGCGGTATTGCTCCAAGTGCTCGCGGCGATCCGCCAACACAAGGGACGTGTCCGTAGGATCATCTTCCAACGCAGCCGAGAAAAGATCGACGCGGTATTGCACGGCCGGAGAGGCGTCGATTAAGTCGCAAAATATGCTATTGAGCTGGCAAGACACGAGGGAAGAACGGGGGCAAAATGCACAATCAACATTGGCAGTTCAAAGCCACCGAAGACCGCAAGAGCAAAGGAAACGACATTACAATCCTCAGTTTCAAAATCTCCTGTGCGCGCAGCCGCAGCACTACGTTCTCCAGGATTTCAGTAGGTAAATCCAGAAGGCTCAGCGGGGGGTTGCCAGCAGTCATCCAAGCAGGCGACCTAAGAGCGTGGTCGGCGTTTGCCGATAGACGGAGCGTTTTGATGCTCTGTGTCAACATCGTCGTCTCGGTGAAGGGTTAACTATACAACTTGGGCGGCTACGTGCTATTGAATCGTTGGACGAAACTCCTAACTTCTGTGGGCAAGCGTGAAACATGCCGGAATCCAATTTCGGGGGAGTTCCCGGGTGGGCGCTGCGGAGGCGGCCGCGCGGGAGCCGATGGTGTCTCCGTCTCAAGACTGCTCATGGCCGCAACGATGCGGATCCATCCGTTGAGCCCTGCGGGTGGCATATGTGAGATTGTGCACGCTTCACACCAACAGTGCACTCACAGCCGGAGCAGGGATGACATCCTCCGCGGATCGGAAGTCGCTCAACGGCCCACCTTCTGCATTCAGCAGAAATAAGAGTGCCCGAGTCTCCGAAGTCCTTGTATGTCACCGGGGTTCTCGAACGTCCGGTTTGAGTTCCATCGGGATTGCAGAGTTTTCCCACACCCCCCACTGAATCCGTAACTTCTTCATGGAGGCGGGTTTTACAAGGTCCCCGTAGCAGGTTACCAGGAGGACGCTTTAGCCCCTGCGGAGGAGGATCCTGAGGCGGCCGCGCGGGTACCGACCGACTACCTCGAGCCGTCCTCGTGGAATGGGATTGAAGTAGAACGGATTCCCCAAAGTGGTGTCGATTGTGTAGCCCGGTCCGAGTCTAAATTCGACGGAGTGAGAGGGGTTATTCCAGGCCTGCGCAGGGATCGTGGTATCCCACAGTTGGGGTGTTGCGATCCAGCTGACCACTGCGGTAGGGAGGCGGTAGTCGCTTATGAGTTTGGCCTTCACGCAGCGTGGGTTCATAATTCCCTGTGGGCTCGGAACAGTAGGATCGAGCCGCCGTGAGATGTAAGCAGACGAGGGGAATCCCCCCGATCCTCCGATCCCTTATGAGATGCTCGGGATTACCCGATGGTTCGCGGAGTACAACTCTGGCAGCGATACTGTAACCGGACAACTGCAGCTCCCCGTCAACGACATGCGTGCCGAAAGGGGACACCGGGCCGGTGATACTCGAATCAACAGCCTTCGGATGAGGTCTTCCATCGCTCATCCGCAGCGAGTGAATCCGGAACGACCTACCCACCGATTAAACGGTACTGTGATGATCATCTCATAGCTGCGTGCTAGTACTGACTTCCCTTCATCAACTACCTGAAGTACGGCCAGAGAGCCGGATGGTGGGTGAATGGCAAGTTGGTCGCATGGACAATCAGGAACCACACGAACGACCCATTCCTCCTGTGATCCGCCGGTAAAACCCACACGAAGTGAATTGTTCTCGGTCCCAGGTCCCGACCTCGTGTTATAAGCAATGCGTCCGTGTTCCATTGCGAGTGCCGAATCGTTGGAAAATGGCTGCACGAGCGGTCTCTCCCAAGCGTGATCGAAGTGGTTCCACTGAGAGCCTCGAGCAATTTCCCGCGGTGGTCAAGTTGTGTTAAGCATCCACGGTTCCCTCTTCCGGCTCAGACGAGCAGAGCTCAATTCGGTACTGGGCAACGGAAGAGGTGTCAATGAGGTCACGGAACTCGCGATTCAGCTGACGAGGAAAACAGGTCGTTAGCATTTCACCCATCCTTGGGGAGTGGATTCACTAGCGAGCCCTAGGGATAAGATTTCCTTAACGTCAAACCTGACAACGCGTTCTCCCAAGGTTCAGCGGGGAGCTCAACGCAGTGTGACGAATGGGCCGGTGGCATAGTGGTCGGGGGTCAAGGCAAGGCGGCGGTGCACCGACACCCGATTCGTAAAGGGCTTTCAAATCGTGTCAGGGTCCATGATGGGTGTAATTATACCACGCCCACGTTTTGATGCTTGTAAGTACCTAATCGGTCTGCGAGAAACAATTACATAGTAGTCTTCTAACCACCCGAGCCATAGAATACAGAGGTCCACCTCCTCGTACCTTGCCTCGATCATGATCTGGGCTGTCGATCACGTAAGATCATCAGTAAACGGCTTCGTGCGAATCATTTCGCCCTTGATATTTCCTCGTGAGCGCCGCAGATCAGAGTGGGGGAGCGCAAGGGCTCCTGATGATCTTCCCGAAATGTGTGTGAAAAACGGGTCGAAAGCGTACCTCAAAACACTCAAATGCACATCAACATCAAACCGAATACCATGTCAATGTGTCCGGGACTTACGAGGCAAGAATTACTTACCTTGTGTGCTGGCGGCAGAGTCAAGGATCAGTAGGCAGGGGATAACCAATCACCGCCCCTAATGATCTCGCAGTGGGCTTATGTACCACCATAGATTCCTCCGAACAGTTCGCTGCTGCGTCCAAAGCATAATCTAACGCTTTCCCGGAAGTTGACAGGGAGCGCCCCAAGCACGAGATGCACTAGCGGCAACGTACGTCGGGCGCCGAACCAGATACACCCGATGCCCCTGGGCAAGTTCACGACATATTCATTTTCCGTGCGGGATGTCTATTCTTCTTCCTGTTATCCAGTTGAAGTCAACCCAAGGATATCTATCCCACGTACAACGCCTCAACACTAGTTGTGAAATGTTAAGTCATATTCCCCAGGGCGACGCAACGATGGGGGGCGAGCTTAAAGCCGTCCTGCAGACTCGGGAGCAATACGAGATTGTTCGGCAGTTGCCGCGCCTGCAATCGCAGCAGTACCTCGGGTGCCCAGCAGATAGGCATTGTAGGACTGAGATACGGTAAATGGCGCGCACAAGTAGTTGGAATAAGCGAGAGTATTACACAACCCACGCCTTTCGGTTCACGACCAAATCCGAATATCTCGTGCTGATGAATCGGAAAGGCCGTGCGGAGACGGTTCGAATTTCGTAGGGCTAGTTTAGTCACTACACATTTCCCCACGTCTTGAGGGTATAAAATACGGCGTACGAGGCAGTAGCTTACCGCACGTTGAGAACGAGGTGCTAGTAGTTGTTGGACAGGCTTTTGGAACCCTCGCCGCCTTCGGTATCCACGTGCCGATCCCGCCACCTCAAGACGCCTCCGTTCCTCCTCCGACCTCCGATCCCACAAATCCACCATGTCCGCTAACGAAACCAAAGCCGCGCTCATCGAAGGTAAATAGATAACCCACCTCCACCGTGTCCACCCACACGCCTCCCCAACACGTACCCCGGCCGGTCATTCTGCTTTGCTGACGCATCTACTTCTGCGTTCGGGCGTTTCGTTCGGCGACAATATAGCGAAACTGAAAGCTCGTGAGGAGCACATCCGCGAATCGTGGGTCAAGGCTATGGAAGCTCGCATCGTCCGGGACAACCTCTCCAAATGTCAAAAGGTCGAGGGCGTGAACCACTACGAGAGTTGCAAAAACTTGGCTGAGAGGTATGTCGATATGTTGAAGGACAACAAGGTACGTGTTTTTCCATTTCCTTACCCCTCCCTCACTCCCCGCGTCGCCTTTGGGTCTAAGCCGCCCGATTTTGCGTGGATGTATGCTGACAGTTTTGGCTGCTTATAGGTCAAGGGTTACAAGACGATCGATGTGTAGTCTACTCGTATTCCTCATCCGAATCATTCATTACCGCTATGTGCACGCATCGTATAGACCGATCCTCCACGCCTAGACTCTGCTTTTTCGTGCCCCAAACCTCGCGTTACAATCACTCTTAGCCCAGAAGAGTACGATCTCGCCGTTCCGATTCATCCCATGGCCTCCACGTCAGAACGGCAACACAACATCGTGCACGGACCACGCAAAAAATGCGTGACCCGATAGACTGTCAACGGGGCAGAGTCATAAATTAAAGGGAACGCGGCGGGTCTATGTCTATCTAATCCTACGAACCCCATTTGAAGAATGATACAAAATAGCCAATGTCAGTGTGGAAGAGCCGGGGGGAGCGTACAACCAGTAAATGGGAGGGTTCAGAGGATGGGTAATCAGAGCGTAAGATACAACAGTAAAGAGTGACATTACGAAAGTTGGACTGAGCCAAATGCAAACCAGACGACGACCTCACCGTTTCCAAATACCACGTATTCCTAAAATGAAATCCGAATGACCCCTATGAAATCTTATCCATGCATCGATAACGACGGCGATTTCTCGTAAAAGGCAAAAAAGCGACGAGCCCCGGTTGACGACCTCGAGGCCAGGGTTTGGGAGGGGTACGGTACGATATGTGGTAGACGATCTCGTGGCGATCAATGTGCAAGGAGAAAGCAGGACTTGAAAAGGGAGAGGCTGAGCGCCGAATAGGGTAAGGGTAAGGTTCAGGCGCAAAAAAATACAAGCTATCGACGCTGCTTGCCGGGCTTTTTCGATTCTTTGGAGCGGGCGGAAGGTTTCCACATGCTTCTGGGTTCGGTAGCCAAATTCTAAGGGAAGGCACGGGTGACCGACGGGGAAACTAGGTGACGCTGATATTTGTGCCGTGGGAGAGTGACGTTGAAGGAGTTCCCCGCTTCGGGTCCGTCGACCTGTGGGACCAAAATCGATTTGCCGCCCACGAACGCATATCTGTGGTCAGAGAGACGGAAGACGAGTGATGAGAAAGTTTGTTTGAACACAATCATACACATAGAGGGAGAATAGGGGGAACGAAGCACAACACACTTGCAAGTGAACGGAAGGGGGTGGGGGGAGGGGATTAGAGGGGTTTGCTTCATGCCAGGAAGTTGAGACGAGGAACGAACAAGGAAAGTATTCTGCATGTGCAACGAAAATAAAAAGAATAAGAGAGAAAAATGACTTGCGAGTGAAAAGAAAGTGCCAATAAAAACCTGTACAAATTAGCTCGTCGACCTGACGAGGTTTGTTAGGGGGATGCAGGAGTGGGCGATGACGGGAGCGGATGACGATCTGAAGGGAGCATGCAATTCCAGGAAGCACTAACAAACCAGCAAAACTTGAAAACAAACCGAGAGCGAGACGAGAGACGACAGCAAAGCAAAGATAGCGAACCAGCCGCCTCATCAAGTCTCGTCTGGGATGCTCAGCTGAAAGTAAGGGTGGTTCAACGCTTCCCGGACGGTGATCCGCTGTGTCGGGTCAAAGGTCAACAGCTTGCGTACGAGATCCAGGAAGTGCTTGTTGATGATGTCCGTGGGAGTGATGATCTCCTGTCGTAGATGTGAGGAGGTGTATAAGGCGAAGGGCCGGTGCATACTCACAGACAATGCACGGCACGCACGTACATCCTTCTTGCTTTGCCTGGAAGCCTTGGGCTTTGGCCAGTCCAGTCGTGGTCCTTCCTTGAAGTATTCAGGTTTTGAACGAGCGCCCTGACGGCCGAAACGCTCAGGCATTCGCCCCATCACTGTTTCCATCATAGCCAAGTGGTCGAGGTTGTCATGAGTCTGGAATAGAGCGACACCGGTATAGAATTCGACCAAGATGCAACCGAGCGAGAAGGCATCACAGGGGTATGACCATCCAAGACCTTGGGAAGAGCGTTAGGGGAATTCTCACTAGTATCTGCATAGGGCAGTACCTAGGATGATCTCTGGCGCACGGTAGTGGCGGGTAGACACAACACTCGAGTGGTATTCTTCCTCAAACGTGGCAGATCCGAAATCAATGAGCCTAATTTCCGTCGATTCTAGAATCTTCTTATGCCGGGACTGGGGGGTTCGCTAACGTTTGAGTGCGTTAGTGAAAGGAATAAACGGCGGAAACCGTGAAGCGCATACCTTTCCTGGGATAGGGACCTGCTTGATGGTGGACTCATTGTGAACAAGTAAAATATTTTCTGGTTTTAGATCTGTGTGAATGAGATGGAGGTCGTGGAGGACTGGGATAGATAAGAATCAGTGATGCCCTGGACGGGTCTAGATGAATCAAAGGCGCTCACAGGCCACGCTGCCTAGTAGTTGGCGGGCAAAGGACTGGATGTGATGGCGGGGAAACGGCGCAAAGTCGTTTTCCTTCAAGAAATCGTACACACACATCCCTAGCAACTCAGAGACTATACAGATGTGGTTGCGATGGTCAAACCATTGCAGTAGGTGTATACATTTGCTAAGGTGACCGTGAGTCAGCTGCGATCAATTTTACGATTGCAAGGGAAACCTACTTGCGGTTCAGGGGATCCCTCTCCTTGAGTTTCTGAAGAACCCTAACTTCAATCTTGCTCGCATCGCGGTACTTGGGAATTGCACGGATGATCTTGATGGCGACCCTCTTGTTGGTTTGAGTGTCAATGGCTTCCACGACCTTGCCGAATGTTCCCTGGCCCAAGAGTCTCACGGTCCGGTCTGAATCGAATAGGCGTCAATAAGGCAGACGTGGTAAGAGGCTTTAGGGCTCACATCGACGCGCAATCATGTCATCTGGAACAATGATGTAGTGACCTTCCTTGTCATCGCAAGAAGGGTGGCCGTTGGGAGACTGCGGTGGAGGGAAATACGCGCCGGTCAGCAAAGATGGGACGATGACGTCGATACACGATGGGTACGCACATCCTTTGCGACGACGCCGTTTGTCGACGCCCATTGCTTCGAAGTCGTAGAGGTATTCACGCCGTTCGTAATCGGTTTCTTGACAGAGCGAGGCGTCTCGTCGACAGCCTCCCTTCTGCGCTTCTTGGATGGAGGAGGAAGGATAGCCGTCGACGTGTTCGCAGATAAGTTACCCTGGGCTTCTGCAGCGGCCCTAGCCCTGGTTCGGACTGGGGCTGAATATACTGGGGGCTGATAAGAGGTGGAATACGCCTGGGTTCGTGATGTTGCTGGGGATGCGGTTGAGGGCGGGGGAGTGTCTTCGATGACGATGACTTCTCGGGCTACACCTTCGCGATCTATTTCCTGAACCTCGCTGTAGCTGACAGTGTACTGGTGGGCTCTCTTGCGTTTGCGAGAGGCCACAGGAGGGGTGGGGAGGGCATTTGAGGTTGAAACGCCGTTCATTGGCTGGCGAGTGTATGAGGACAACATTGGCGGTAATAGGGGGGACTGCAAGAGCGTCGCAGTCTGCATAATCCTTGATGGGAGAGCTGGTGGTGGTAGCGGACGAAGAGATGGATACACGTCCAATCTGCGATACCCAGCCGGAGCGGGTCAGTGAGGGAAAGAACGGCTATTGTTTGGCTCTGTTTGGTCAGCCCAATGTGCCACCCTCGGCCACGCCTCTCCCAGGGCCACGGACTACGTAAGGGAATAATTCTCTGTTTTATTTTTCGGTAGCCTAGGTCACGGTAGAAACACTCCGGAACTTCAAAACCGCAAACGCCTGCACTGTGTCTCAAGGGAGGCCCATTGATCGCCGGCCGACTGCCTCCGTCACAGCCGAGTCCTCACGGAAGCTGCTGCTGCTTTGGGCTCCGGCGGCGCTCTACTGGGTAACTCGAACGTACTAATAGCGTCTCGATAAAGATCTGCCTGTAGATTTACTTGTCAGTTGTGCGCAATACGAGCTGTCGCGAAACGTTGTATCCACCTTGATAAGGCCCCATGCACTACCTTTCGCAAGGGAGTCCACTGACTCGGCCAGTTCGCGTGCCTTGTCAAGAACAGCTTCCGCCGAATCCCCCGGAACAATGTGATCCACGAGTCCTGCCGCTAGAGCCTCCTTCGGAGTGAACCTGTGGCCCTCCAGGGCAATCCTCCGGTGTAGATTCGCATCACCGATCTTCACTCTGAGAGTGCTTGTAAAAGATAGTGGCCAGGGTGAGCCAAAGTGGATCTGGACTCGACTGGAGCGTTAGGATATCGGTACGGTCCCCGAATGGGGCAGGGCTGGGGGTGCACGGACCTCGTTCATACACATCCATGCATTACGTTTCTCCCCATCAGTCATCACCCGGTAATCGCAGCACAGTGCGAGCATCATGCCACCTGCAAAACAATGCCCATTGATTGCGGCCACAGTCGGGACTAATTCGGAGACGAGTCAGTGAATCTTCGCTCCCGACCTTCCAGAAAGTCCGTACTCGGGAATGTGAGTAGTCGTTTCATCATCAGATTGTACCCTCCTGCAAATAGATCTTTGAGCACGGTAGCGCGCCGTGGCGACAAAAGTAGCCCTACCGACGAAGAACGACGCAAGGTCACGAATAGCGTTAGCAAAGTCAATGCCTGTGTTTGATCCTTCAGCTGGGCCCCGAGAGCGTAAATAAGTTGACCTTGCCATTGCTGAAGAATTTGTTTTGGCCGCGCTTTCCGACGATGATGACGGCACCCTTGCCCTCGTCGGGCGCAGCGGACTTTCCTTTCGCCTTGGCAGCTTTGACCGACTTTCTCCACTCCTCTTCAACGACATCTAGTGCGGGACAAACTGCGTCATTTATAAACGCCAAAGTCAACACATTGTCCACCCCGTTATGGAGCTCGATCACCCAGAGCTTCAACGTCGCTACAACCATTCGTCAGCCCCGAAAATACCACAAAAAGCTATTCATACGCCGCGTCAAGGTGAGCATAGGCTCCTTAGCCCCGGCTGGGAAGTATGTTGGGTTTACAGGCATGGTGGCACGTTGTGACGGTGGGTCTGATAGCCCACACTTTAAGGGAGTCGGCTACTATGGGGGTTCGCTGGGGTGTAGCCGGAGAGCATTATCACGTGTCTTCTGACAGATCCTGATCGACATTGACGCGACACGTGACATTGATCGCGGATCAAGTAAAATGATCGGAGGACGGAACTCTTTCTCGTTCGTCAGATGCACAAACGTGCTTCGCAGAGCCTTCCGACTACCCACACTATTCTCGGTACCGGGAACCCGACATCATCCCACTGGAAACAAGATAATTTTTTCAGCGTCAATTATTGTACAGGCGTGGCCCGGGGGGGACCTTGTATCGGACCACATGGTTACCGTTTCGACCACCCCGAATCAAAAGATCACGTTTCGTGGTCTATTCCGAGTCGGCCCCCTCACCACGGACTCGCGGTGTACCGCGTGTATTTACCTATCGGTGGGTATGCACAGCCCTTATGGCCTTCCCATTTTTAGGGCAATCTATGAATTTTTTATCATCGACATTGGTATCGGTATGTCCCTCCATGGTCACAAAACTCGCACTTCACTGAGATGAAAATGCGGTCCGATGTAAAACTCTGAGCCCCTCCAGAAAAATCCCACTTGTCGTGGTGAGCACTACTAGGCGGGAAACCCATCTTATCTGTGGGTCTCTCCGATCAACCCGAACGTGGGATGAATCATTCATGCCGTTCCCTGGCCGCCATGCTAGGGGCTAGACTACCCAACGCAGGGAAACTTCCCTCAGAGGTCGCGTGTAAACGCAACATAAGGCATCGATTACTGAATATCCGAATCCTTGTTTCACAGAAGCCCCTCGTCCCTATGCGCGAGTGGTGCGGGACGGGAACTAACTATACGTCAATCTTTCTTCAAGTTCGCCTTCCCTAAGCCCAGGAAGGTTCCCAAAACTCCACCAAGCAACCATACGAGAATCGTCCCAACAATCTTTGGAAAATACTGGAACTTTGGAACGAAATTCCCGCTTTGATACCAGCAAGTACACATCTTCAGCAGTCCATTCTGTTTTTAAAAGCCCCGCCGAAGGCGATCAGTCCGCGATCATTGGCCGCCAAACAGTGCTTGCAAACGCTCACCGTCTCGATCAGCGTAAACATCTGCGTCAAGTAGTCTCGTTCCGCAACGGGGTCGCGGTCCCCTTTGACCTTGAACGCCATAAACTCGTTCGAGGGCGAACGCACTGTATGTACAGCCCCGCGCGGGATAGTAAAGTGGCCGTTTTCCCCAATGGCCTTGTCAGAACCGCCATTGACGGTGAAGTACGCTACCCCGCCCGTTATCACGAAATGTTCGGCCGAGTTGGGGTGAAAGTGCTCTTCGACTTTGAATTCTGACCCTTTCTCCGAAACCCCACTACGAAAACAACGAAGCGAAAGTGAGCACGAGGGATGTCAGAACAACCGGTAGGGAGGAAAAACCCCTGATAGCCCGAAACATTAATATAGACAAAACGCACCCAACGAGATACGTATCCTCAGTGAGTCCACCTTCAGGGACATCCCCAAACCAGAGGGACAACCCCTCATATGGCTCGATTTTGCGCTTCACGGGAGTGTTTTCCAACGGGCAGTTGACCATGGCGATGGGAGGAGTTCTACGGAACCAAGCCCCTCTGGTGCCATTATATATGTCCCCATTGCCCCCTGCAGGGTCCAAATATTTAGGGACGAATGAGAGCAAGTTGATACCCCTCTCTTTTAGCGAAAAACTTGGCTCGATCTGTGGGGAGGGGTGATGAGGGGGGCGTGGGGGGTGGTGAGGCCAGGGGATCGGCGAAGATAAACTGCAGCCCTCATGTAGAACCAGAAGGCTGATAAGGTGGGCTGCAGGGTTCCGGGATACGCGTTAAGAATTCAGAGGATCCTGCAGGATGCGACGCGTTCGCAAGTGTAAGGTACGTGTCGGAATTAACCAGAGTAAAGAGCAGCAAGACGCTCATCATCTCGTCGTTTTTGCGTGGATCAACTCTGTCTGAACCCTCCAGGTAATTTTTTTCCAGATGTTGAGTACAGAGAATGGGTAGAAACCATCGTCATCATTATGGCCTCATGGGTTGAAAATCCAGATAATAAAATGTTATTTATGAGGGTTACCCCTCATGGCAGCGTCGAACTCGCCCATTCCGAACTTTTTTTTTATGCAGCACCCAATTTCTTTCACTATTTTGTGGCCCGTTTTTTTTTCAGATTTTCGTGCAGCCAAAATATTCCAAGTCCAACATTCTGTTGTGGCAAACGTGCGCGAGCCAACTCGCGGAAATTAGATAATCAACTTGTATTACCAAAAAAAGCAGTACGCCCGCTTACAAATCTACGACTTTTGATCCCTCCGCTGTATAGAGTCTCGCAAGCTCGACTAACAAGCTCGACTAATGATCGGTGGAACAATTCTATATCCATCATTGGACGTGAAAGCCCGAGTCCAATGTATCTACTACTTCGCTGTAGAGGGAAGGCGGTGCGAAAGAGGGGGAGAGGGGGGTGTGGATGACTGGGAGAGCGAAACGTAACACAAGATGTACGGAAGGTAGGAGAATAGAATAGACGGGGGAACAAGTGAGAAGAACGAGGTAACAACAATAAATTACAGTTTACTGGTATCGAGGATCGTTGGGGTGGGCTACATCATTAGGAGGGTAGAATTGGCAGATCACATGCGAATACTGGAGAGAGGAGAGAAACATGATCAAGAGGATTGGTAAGAGCTGAAAGTGGTCGTTTGTAGGTGGATGATGGTGGGTGGATGGATGGGCGGAGTGGATGAGGAAACGATGATGGAAGGGTTATCGAAAACAATGGTCAGGGGAAAGCAAAACGATACAGACTCGGGAGTGATGAAAAATGATAGAATATATATGACGCACAAAGTCAAGATCGTCGTGATCGACTGTGCCCGGTTACGTGTGCGGGCGTTGGCTATGGCCGCTCATGGAACTCCGAGCTTTCTGAACATCTCGTCCAATGTTTTGAAAGCAACGGGCTTAACTAAGCTAAGGTTTCGTTTACGTCAGTGCATACGAGGTACAAGCGCTGGAGCGTGACGCACTATCCATCCACGCCGGCTTCAAAGGCTCTGCGCTTGTCTTCTAGGGTCGACATCCCGGTGAGAGCCAGGATGCGTGTGTTCTTGGCGTTAGGCTCTGTTGATTCGATCCGTCGTATCTCCTTTGCGGCGCCAACACCATCGAGCTCTGGCATCGACATGTCGAGGAGCACAATACTAATGCTTGACCGTCAGTACGAAGAACAGACGACGATATTCTTATCAAGAACCCACTCGAATTGTCCTTCAGCTTCGAACATCTTTACGCCATCGCGCCCGTCAACGGCTCCAATTGCATCATATCCCTGATATCAAACGAATAGGATCAGTGGTTACGTAACCCTCAGGCGATAGAGCACACACGGACCTTGGTCTTGAGCCATTTCATTCTGGAAAACGCCGCCCAGTTAGGTTGGATCGCCGCTTCCAAGGAAGGCTAACACTTACAACAGATCGCGAAGGATAGCATTGTCCTCGACGACGAGGACTCGTGCCCTCAGTGTGGTGGAATCGACAGTGCCGACCGAGGACTTCAATAGGATACCACCTTTTCCAACGGTGATGGTTGGGCTGTTGCGCTCATCAAAACTGGGAGAGGGGGTCCTGGGGGGGTCCGGCGGCGGAATCTCCATCGTGATCCTCGATACTTCTCTCGACGTCGTCCCCAACCGCGCCTCGACGGTGATGGATCGGGGGCCCAAAGGAGGTCTCGAGTCACTGGAATGATCCATGTCCGAGTTATGTCTCTTGGGACCGTTGGCCATGAGCGGGACAGCCTTCTCCGCCTGTGTACGTGAAAAGTTCCCGCGCATAGAAGGAACTCTTGACCGTTGGCCGATCAACAGTGAACGGATACAGAGTTTCAATCCAGAATGTAGCCGTGAGGGCCCTCCTGGCTTGTACAACACCCGGCAGAACCCCCCGACCTTCTCAAAATCCGTGACGATCGACATGAGGTGAGGATCTCCACGAAATGACGACAGGAGGATCATTGGCCGGGAGACATCTTTGCTGGCAACCGCATTTGCGACGTAACTTGGGTCCTCGTTCACGATTACGATGTCCCCAAGCTCGTCACTCCCGTCCGGCAGTACCACCAAGTTCCACCAGGCCTGCAGATATCCGACCAGAACGTTGCGCAGTAACTCGATACCACGATGGGCGACGTTGAACCCGACAAGGGATACCGACGGAGGCCGTGGAAAGTCTTCCGTCCTCCAAAGTTCAGAGAGAACAGGAGACCCCTCCGTGTCCTCAACGGCCTGGGCCATGAAGCTTATCTTGATGTCCGTTCCAACGCTCTCCGAGCTCCATACGTCGACCTTGCCTTCAACACTGCTAGAGCGAATAATACTGTTGACGATCGCCAGGCCCAGACCCGTTCCTGTTTGAAGAGGGTTTTCCTGGGAGAACGGGTGGAACAGTTGGTTCTTCAAGAAATCTTGGCTGATGCCTTTCCCGGTATCCGCCACGCTCATCTCGATCTTCACCTTCCCTGGCGGGAACTCAGGGGATGATATCTTCCGGACCAAGACATGGACGTAGCCATTCTAGAAGGGGAAGGGGACCGGTGAGCGAGTTCGGCGCGGCGTTATGAACAATACACTCACTGAAGTGAACTTGAGACTATTTCCAAACAAGTTCATCAACACCCTTCTGATGCCGCCCTTCTCGAAAACCAGGGTCCAATCCTGCAAGTCTGGACCAATATCCACCACCGTCTCCACGTGACAGTCTCTCCCCAAGGATGTCCTCCCTGTCTTCTCAGGTGGAGAGTACACGCTGCCAATCTCAGACGTAAATAGCCTCGCCCTGTGCCCAATCCAACATCCCTCCACTGCCTCCTCGACAAGTTGCATAAGGTCGCTACGTGTAGGAGGGATCACCTGGTCGACACCACCCGATCGAGCATTCCCGCTCAACTTGGTGAAATCTAGGACATGGTTCACGGTTTCAACTAGGGATGTTCCACATGCCTGGACTGTTTGAAGGAAAGAAGCCTGGGCGTGGCTTAGTGGCGTGTCGCCCAGTAGTTCCGCTGATGCAAGAATCTAGACTAATGTTAACAATGGCAAGGACTCTGCTGAAATCGAGCTTACTCCGTGCAGCGGTGTGCGCAGTTCGTGCGATATACTGTTCCGTGCGTCAACATCCGATGTGGAAGACCAACACCCAAAACATACTTAGAGATGAACAAACTCTTGGCCTTGTCTGCCAACATCATCCTCCGTTTGAGAACCGCAGAAAGAATGATGACGCCTGAACGTGGTCATCGATCTATTTCTTCTCAATTTCAGGGAAAAAACTGACCGATGGCACGTAGGTATGACAACTCGTGGCCCTCTAACTGCAGAAAGTGAGCAATTACCCTCCGCTAAGAACCAATTCCATCCTTACAAATGGTGTGGTATGATCCCCGGCATTGTATGCACATAGCAACGCGAAGGGACGTTTATCGATGTTGAAGATCGGCACGGCTAAGGAGTACGTTCAGCGGGCTACGTACGAAGATACTTCAAAGGGCCACTCACTCAACGCGTATTGGCATTGTATGGGCAGAAATGGCCGACAAGGACCGGGAACGATCCCTTCTGAAATCTTCCCATCCGGATACTTCTTGAAGAATTCGGTCAGCTTGGCAAACTCTTCTCCGCTTAACACCCTGGTGGTTGTTCCAACGTCTGAGTCCGCGTCGTGCAAGACCACCGCGGCTGTACTCTCAGAGTTCACGTTTTCAACGACTTGGACATGAGAGACGTCCATGACAACTGAGCCTTCCACATCCAGGGTGCGCTTGATCAGCTTGGCGGCCCGCTCGTAAATCTGGTCCATAGGCGTCGCCAATGCCAGGTTCTGTCCGCTGTTATCGCCGTTGTCTTTGTCAATCTCCAGGCATTCTCGAGTGAATTGCTCCATCTAAACGATCAAACATAGCCTCCGTTAGTATCTGATGAACATAAGTTGGAAAGGAAGGTGCCTCACGGAGGTCTGAATGCGATCTCGGATCCGGAGCTGGATCTAGTTTGAAGGAGAAAACTCAGGTCAATAATCGATCGTTCCTGACGGATGAATGGAAGCTAGCAGAATAAAGTTCAGGGGAGGTGGTCTACAAACCTTATCTCGCCATAACTCCATCTCCCGCATTGCGATAGTCTGATTATCCGGAGTTAGCTCCGGAAATACTTCTGGTAGGTCACGATACGCAATAACTCAGACTCACAGCAAACTCCTTGAGTGTGTGCCGCTGCCGCGGGCTGAACTCGGAACGCGGGGAGTCATCAATGATGGACAATCTATTCGCGATAACAAGAGAGATCGTAAATTGCTCAATACCGTCGCACGGCGCATACGAAGGAGATTGTTTGTCGCCGGGGGGGATCGTTGTACGTACGTTCCAATATTGTATCCATCAGAAGTCTTCAAAGGCACCCCTGCATAGAACCGGATGCTTGGTCCACCGGTGACCAACGGCTGAAAAGGGAGGAAACAGTAAAGTTCGCTCAGCAACTTCCACACAACGGCGGTGGAACCGAGGTAGGTTGAGACGGTCTGAGGAGGCCATTGGACGTACGTTTTTGGCAAATCTCCAATCCTCGAGCGTATCAAGAATGACCAAGGGCTCATCTCCGCTATTAAAAAGCAATGCCGCATTAGGTCCATTTTCCAGCCAGCAAAACAGTGAGGCGAGATGTGTCACAGACCGTTGTAAGACCGCGTGTGAGCAAAGTGCGCAGTTACGGGGGAGAGATCGCTTCTGTAAACCCACTATGTGGACAAAGCCGTCAGCGTCCCGTAGAGTGAGAAATACAAACAGGTTAGAATTACATTCAGTCTTAAACCACCTTAATGATCGCGTCAGTTGTGCCATTAACCGAGGGTTGCAGTGAAAAGCTCACTCCTCGTTTTCGTCAATGAGGGAAATGACGACAATCTTAGTATTGAAAACCAGCTTGACGAGGTATGCGATCCGCTGGAAGTTGGGATCCGGGCCGGTATTCCAGATGTTGAACCTAGGAGCGAGATGGAGAGTTCGTTCATTTCAGGGTGTAGGTGGACTGCGGCGGTGAACATACCTGTACAGCGCTCTACGTCGCTCGATTTCGTCTGGCGGGTTTGGAGCAGCCAAATAACCAAGTTCATAGAACATCGATTCTTCCTTCACTGAACGAGGACCCAAACCAGAACTCTCCGAAGATGACCTGACAGACCTGTGATGTCGGAAAGTTCGATCCGAAAATGCCGGGAGCGGTGAAGAGGTTTGCCGCGTCAAGCATATCCTTCTCGTCACAGCAGGGACAGATGAAACCGAATCAATTGTAGGTAGCTCGGAAGTCGAAGACGTTGTCGGAGGACACGCGTTGCCAAAATAATCCCCGGTCTCAGATCCGACTGATGCCATGAGTGGCGCGGATGCAGGCGGGATGACAGACAAAGAAGCAGAAGAACTGTCTTCCGCTACAGTAGTTCCCACCTCGTCTAGTGACGTAGGTTCGGTGTTCGGGCTCCCATCAACAGTCGGCAAAGCCTGCTCAACAGTTCCCTCCCAGAAGCTAGCCAACCTAGGTCTCCGGCCAGGGGACATGAGCCCCGCCTCTCTTTCAGGAGTCAGAGGTCCTGGAAAACCGTAAGTTGGATGCACCCCGGGAATAGCAGCGTTCACACCACGCATAGGGTCTGTGAGCTCGTGCTCCGGGGATGGTAGTGCGAGGGGTGCCACCGATATTCCTGCCGCAGCCCATCTGACCGTTGCAGCGGAGGCCAAGGCATCCGGGTCCAGTGGCCGATGTGGATGGGCGTCCAGGTTGAGCGAGGAGTTACCCGAGGACAATCTTAACTCGAAGGACTTCCGCAACCGCTGGGACACGTTGACATTCAACGACTGTGCTCGTTCCGGCTTTGACGTCCGGGGATCGATTATGAGTGGCTTCGGTGGTGTAGAAGTCGAGGAGGGTGGAGGTATTGTGGAGCTGGAGGGTGTCTGGATGGGCTTGTGGCGTATATCAATCAGAGGCTGAGTAGAGGGATCTCCGTCCACGGATTGAGGTTCTGTGCTTGGCGGCTGTTGAGCGGTGGAACCACATTGTAGAGTCTGCCTTGATTGATGGGTCGGATGGGACAACGCGGAACGGGGGAACTGAGGTGTTTTTTGGGGATCCCATTTTCCGGCAGCATACGCCTTGATGAACGTTGACCACTCGTATGTCGGCTCAAGGGCACTTCTGTCCGCGGCAGACAGCACATCGCTGTGGGCGTCGTCCATCTGGAGGGAGCTTGAGGAAACGGAAGCAGCCCGTAATCGATCTTTGAAGTTCGATTCAACTTAGCGGATGGAAGGATACCCACCTGGAAGGACACACCTGCTAAGGAATGACTGTGATCGTTGACGGTTGTGGAGTCTACGATAATATCTGGGAGGAGAATTCCGATCTCAGCGTTGGGTTTATCGCCGGTGACTGATTCACCGGGTAGCGGATCTGGACTCGTACTGGGCCAACTTGAGTCGTTATCGGTTGCAGGGGTTCCGACGGGACTGATGTCGGAGAGTGAGCCTGAGCTGGAACTGGTCGGCAAAAGGTTCCGTCGCTCGTCGAGGATGGACGCGGTCAACGGTCTTGACGATTTCCGGGACACGCGCTTCGGGGGAAGAGGAACACGAGGCAAATGTGATAATACCGCAAATTCGTGTTCGGACGAATGAGAAACCGAAAGAGCGAGATCGGCCAGTTCGAGGGGCGGGTCAGCATGGATTGGCCGGGTCGTCTGCGTCTGTTGTTGAGACTTTCCCGGCCGTGGGTCCCTCTCGTCTTCTTGGTCTTTCATTTGGCGTGGTAGAGGGAGGAAGTGATTGGTCACGAACCAGCCGACAGCTACTGGGATTGCGACAGTCAAGAGGGCATGGAAAGCAGAGCGTGCGACGTCGAGAGCCAGGGCGGGGAGTACAGGTAGCAAATGAGGGAAAAAATAACGGACGAGGAGAATGAGGGGAACAGCGGATGGACGTCCGATTCAGAATTCCGACTCCGGTTACCAAACCACAAACACGCAACAAATCTCCCCTCATCCACTGCCCCTCAGGGACCACTGACGTCATCCCCTGCAACTTAAAATCTCCGGCCGGCCTTCCTTTTATAATTCCTACACTACTCCCAGCGCGACCATGCTCCAGAGGTACACAGGTAATATTAGATTGTCGTTCTGCGTGGAGAATGCCTCCAGCAGCGAGGAAAGTGCGACAGCACCACTGTACCTGAAAACCTAAGATCACCGCCATCAGAAGAGTGGAGCTTGAACGAGCAGCTAAGAAACACCACACCCAAGGGGCCTGGGGTGTGGAAAACACTTACCGAAAATTCTTCCGTTAGGCCCAATAACCTTAGGAAAAGGGCGGCCAATACCACCGAGATCGTGAACGCTATGCTCCCCTCTCCCGTTTTCGGATTCGATGGGGACCACCGGTTTCGACCCAACCGCTTACCAACCACAGACGCCTACCGGGAAAAACACATCAGCAGGGTGAACCCCGGGGGATGACCTGGCTTCCCCACGCCTTTCCAGCGCGCGGATGGGGAGCCACACTCACCAAGGCATCGCCGACTCCCAGCACCAAGAGTCCTGTAAAGTGGAGTAGTTGTGATGGCCTGTGGGTTGAAACACGTCAAGATCCGGAACATCCCCGTTCCCGACAGAACACGGGGGCCCAGTCTAATTTTGGCGGACCTACCCTTCAAACCACACGGAGTTTGCACATCCCGTGAGTAAATAAAAGTGGCTAAGGATCGCTGTCCCAGTGTCCTTGTTATCCACGAACTCGCTCATGAAGACGTGTACTGATGCTCCAAACGGGTACAGTGCAAAGTATCGCACATACTCCGTAAAAATGAATAGCGCAAATGCAGCGCTAAATGCCAAATGAGTGAATGCCGGCTTTATGTTTCGGCGTTGGCATTCGAGATGGAATCGACAAAATAAAAAGTAAAAGTCAATCTTCGGGTCACCCACTGACGGTCCGACACTTACATCAAATGCGATCCCCGGGAGGAACATGAGCACGGCGATTCCGTGGAATGACTTGCGCCTTGCATTCAACGTCAGCGTAGGCACTCTCTTGTCTGCAGCGTCTAGGAACTCCGTCGCTGCGAGGGACATCTGAACTCCATTCGGCAAGTTAGAGAAGGAAATCATGCTGGGGATGGCAGGTGTAGGGGGTGCGCTTAGGTCACTCGAGGCAGGTTGCCGGGCCTCTGTAGGTGTGGAGGGCACAGCAAGTTGCGGGGCTGTTTCTGGGTTTCCAATTGCCCTTGGACGGTATTTCCTCGAGCGTGCCAACTGTCGGTTCCATGCAGCGACGCTGATGATTCCGATCAACGCCCAGTACACGAGTAGAACTGGTCGGCTCCACGTCTTCCTCCCTTCCAATAGATAGAATATCGCGTACACCCATGGGTCCCTTCCTCTCAAACACCACTTCGTCCACATGCCAATCGGTCCTCCGATGATCAGGGCGGCGCCGGCATAGAAACCCAGACCCAACCAACGCCTCTGAGCTTCCCTCTCCTGGGGGAACCGTAATCGACGGACAGGACGCCTGGCGATATGTCTTGACAGGAACAGAAGCGGAGAAAGGAGTATTCCCGTCAACAGGGATCCTGGAATCAAGGCGATTTGGTACAACAATAAAGGGGTGGGCAGGCGATATGTTCGGATACAGGGCGTCCTAGCCGGCCATATCTATGATAAGCGATTAGCGCACCTTCTCGGCGATGATGGTAGGTCACAAGCTCACCATGGCCATAGTGATATTGAAACCTTCCATAAACAACACACTAGCTCCAAATATGACGACCCCTAGCTCACCGAGGGTAAATCCCTGGTGTGCAAACCTAATGGCGAGATACAGGGAGGCCTGATAGAACAACGAACACATCAAGACTTCGATGAGGGACATATCTAATCAAGCGAGGCAACCGATTGCGGTTAGCGTTGAGGTCCATTAGTCAGCGCGGCGGACGGACGGACTTTGCCATATTCCCCAACCCATCCCGCAAAATCCAATCTGCATCACGACGACCGCAAGGCTCACAACGAGGCAGAACCCAACATACAATCTCAACCTTTTCATCTCACTCCTAGGCACAGACGCCCTCTCAGTCTCAGGAAGCCCATCTTTCCGAACTCGGGCCTCCTTCCACCACGAAGCACACACGTGTACAAGAAGTATTGTCGAGCATATAGTCGCCAGGTGTACCAGAGCCCGCCTAGAAACGACGAGGGATTCCGCTCGAGTAAGCTTAGGGTCCGATGGCGGAAATATGGACCAGTCAATGCGCCATTCTGGAGGCAGTAGTGGCCTACCCGTTGAGACACTCTTCAGGGTGGTGTACAATTCGGCTGATGCGATTAGGGGTCCGATCAGGAGTCCAGATAAAATTCCGTCATCGGATGAATTCCTTGAGGGGGGTAAGATAATAAGAGCGAGTCCAGTCCGGCACCACGATGACATGGGCTGTCGAATTTTCGTGGATAGAATGTGGGATCTACGCACCTGTAGTTTTTAGGTACGGTCATCCAAACGAAACTTTTCGGCGATGGAATTGGGGGGCGTCGGTGGTCGAAAGGTCTGGGAGAGGCGGGTCTATTAGGTGTGGTCGGGACGGGTTGACCGATTTGCTTGTTTATGGTGCTGGTCGAAAAATGCGAGCATATGATATAGAATAGTGAGAGAATAGCGATGCTGTAGATTTCTACTCATCATGGTTCAGGCAGAAACCCCAGCGGTTGCAACGAGATCCCAATGAACAAAGGAGTACGCGTTTCGTTGAGATCAGCGAGTCGGAGTGGAATCAAGATACGACCCACCAATTGACGTCCGTATTTCAGAACTATGCTCGGATAAGCGTTTGGCAGCAAAGACCATAGATCCGAGCAGGAGTGTGGCTTCGCAAGCTTTACTTGAATCAATATAGAATCTGCGGACCTTTTCTGAAAACGGGGCCCTGAAACTGAAATAGAATGCCGGTAGGAGAATGTGCTGGTAGCTCGTCCCTTGCTTGATGCGGAATGGTGTTGGTGAATTTTTACGGAACGAAGGCGAGGCATCATCCCCGTTTACATCTCGCGGCGGAGGCAGTGGTGACTTCGAGCGGGTAAACGAGACTCTCGAGGGTTGCAAGGGGTGACGGCCAGAACTACTGGAAGGAGATGAAACGCTGCCACGGCGTGTTTTTGTGGCATCGATGGTTGAAAGCTTGACCGGAGCATTGTATCGGCGGGGTCTGGAGTGTGAGGTCGGCCGACCACGTAAGGTCGCACGATCATCGTCGGTGTCAGTGGTGGTGTTCCCAGCATCCGTACTCGCTGAGGAAGCGGCGCTGGAGCGCAAAGCAGAGTGAAACGAATGAAATGGCGGTGATACATGCGATAACTTACCTCGATGAACCTGCTTGGTAACTCGTACTCCAGTCATAGGAGGGATTGGCCGCTACGCTTGGCCGTCGGTTTCGCTGTGTCGGTGCCGTCCGTCTAGCATCTCGCGGGCTGCCTGACCGCTGAAACGGAGGGGGAGAAGGAGAAGAGCGTGACCGACGCAGCTTGGCAGGTATAACCGTCCAATTGACAATCGAGGATTTCGGGATCGCAGCCGGCCGAAGGGTCCAGGCGGTATTCCACAGGCAAAAAAAATACAGCTATTCTGAGACTTTCTAAGCTAACTTCCAAGTCAAACAGATGCAGCCTAGAACGGTACGCACAAGAAAATCGAAGAGAGGACTCCGTACCAAGTTTAGGCCGGCGGACTGTCGGAAGGTTTCTAGCTCAACGCCGCTCGTCACGTGGTCACGCTTTGTGACGCGCACGACACTAATTAGTGTGACTTAAATGACATTGACTGCGAACTCACCAGGCAGTTCTCCGTCGCACCTCTCCTCCGTTCCACGCGTTACCATGCCTGAAGCAGACTCTGAGCAAGAGGTCTACTACGAGGATCTCATTGGTCCTCTCACAAAACCTGAAAGGCCTACGACCGACTCCAATGTCAAAGAGACGGAGGTGAAAGCCACTCCGGCCAGCGTCTCCGCTCCCGACAAGGTCCCCGCCCAGGAGAACGCCGTCCCAAACCCGCTGAAGAGGCAGCGGACGCTTGTGGACATGTTTAGCAGTTCGTCTGCGAAAAAAATCAAGGTCGGCGGGTCCTCCGCCGCCGTCGTATCAAAGGCCCAAACATTAAATTCCATTCCATTCAATTTGAACGGTTTCATTAACTCCTTGACGGAAGAACAACGTGATCTCCTCGGTCTCGAAATCGAGACCATGGGAAAGAGCTGGTCGGTGTCTTTCATCACCATCCCCAGAACACCGTTTCAATACCTGATCCCCTCCGATCACGTACTGACGCTTAACCTTCCTTAAACCGCCCAGGCTGAAGCTCCTGCATGATGAGATTAAACAACCCTACTTCATCGCCCTGAAGAAGTTCCTCCGCGAGGAGGGTGTCAGGGGTGCAAATGACACGCCCCAGTCTTGCAAAGTGTACCCACTCCGTTAGTCACACCTGAGCCTTTACTTCGCTTTCGCTTGCCCAATCTTGGCTAATGGCTGATCGTCAACGTGATTGACCCCACCAGCTAGGGATATCTACTCATGGTCCAACTATACCCCACTCGGGAGGGTCAAGGTAGTAATTGTCGGCCAGGACCCCTACTTTGGGCCTAAGCAAGCTCACGGTACGTTCCATTTAATGTTCCAGAAGCCTTTCGCTTCCCTGCCGTTCCCTTTCTCGTTCGCTCTGTGCGAGGGTGGTGGTTCGGGGGTCCATCCTCCTAACAAGGTCCTTTCCTGTAACATCTGATAAAAGGTCCGCCCAGGCCTCTGTTTTTCTGTTCCTAAAGGGGTCCCCGTCCCACCGTCATTGGTCAACGTATGCACTGCCACTTTCATTTAATCGTGTTCGCAGCTGAGATATTTTTCTACACCTTCACGACCGTTAACTCCCGCCCACTTGTCGCAATCTAAAACAATTGTCCTGGGCCGTGGGGCGACATTTCCGCGTTGTTTTTTTTATAGATCTACACTGAGATCAAATCAGAGTATCCAGAATTTGTGATCCCCAAACATGGGTATGTCGGCGGACCCTATTCGCGGTAGGCTGTGCGCTCATGACACCGTCACTGACGCTATACCAATGTCAGAAACCTCATTGGCTGGGCGACGAATGGCGTCCTCATGCTCAACACCTGCTTAACCGTCAAGGCTGGGTCTGCGGGCTCTCACTCGAACAGAGGTTGGGAGAAATTCACAGACAAGGTCATCGCAGTTATCGACAAATGGGGAGGCGCAAACTTGCAGACTGCGGGCACAAGCTCTACGACAAGGGTCGGAATTGGCCGAGGGATTGTATTCATGGCTTGGGGCTCGTGGGCTCAGAAACGAGTGTCTGGTCTCAATCGGGTAAGCCAAGTCCTTGTTCCTTTGCTATTACCCGAGGCGACGTCCTGTTGCTTAATGGACCTTTCTGGGGTTGTGGTGTCTGGGGCCCTGTGCTTGGTTCAATGGGATTTCTGTTCATTTTCGCGTTTGCCTCAAGTTTCCGACTCTAACTTTGTCATCTTATGCCTAGCACAAGCATTTGGTTCTAAAAAGCGCTGTGAGTGATCGCTTGCATCATTCGCGCGCCGAGGCGTGGTGACCGCAGAGTTTGATGGCTAACCGGAGAATGGTTTTTCCTGTGTCTTCGTTTGGCACTTTTACAGCACCCCTCCCCGCGCGTGACCAAGGGTTTTTTGGGCAATGGCCACTTCAAGAGCGCCAACGACTGGCTCGTGGAGAAGTACGGGCCTGATGGCAAGGTTGACTGGTGTAAGCTAGATACAGACGCTGAAACGGCCTAGTCGGACACCGTCATCGGAGCCCATTGCGAGTCAGACGCTGCTTGCCGGCGGTGGAAGATCCGTCACGGTCTTGTAACCCGGTTGAGTTTCCCGACGAACGAAACTTTGAAGCCACTGGAAGAAATCCGCTCCGTCAAAATATTTCACGTGGATCGGCGGCGATCCTACATTCTTTCGTTCCCTTCCTATTGACCCCCGCTACGCCAACTCCGACGGAGCCCCTCCTACCGCCTGTATCGATCTGCCACCCAAGCTACACCCCAAAGGACTTCATTTCTTCCTTTCTTACCCCATTCAACCATCTTTCCATTCCTGTAACACACTCTCCACTAGACTCCGACCACGTTGCCGTATCTCCTTACGGTATTTATCTATTGTTTACGCTTGCCTATCTTCCTATAGTAAATCGTTCTTCGAGCGCCTGATCAAACAGTGACTGATGACGGCACATGTTGGATCCGACTCGCCGACTCGCATCTCCGTGCTATCTGGTGATGGTGGGGCGGATAAAGTATTAGCCCCTCTCCGCACCCTTACACTGGTGACTGAACCCGGATGAGGCGCCTGCGACTAAATATGTCCGGCATTTGCATTGCAGCGGGTGTCAGCCGCCCCATCGGATCGGGGCGTTAGTCTGCGACAGGAGTCCGATGACATGTGATCACTTTTTTCCAGGGGAGACGTGGTCCGTGCCGACGCCACTGCGCCCTTGCGTCCTCAAGGACTGACTTCCGGTGAGTCTCAGAAGCTTCCTAACTAGGCATGGTCGTGAAGTTTGAAGTTAGCCTCTGGGATTCCTGTCGACGGGTTCACGCTCACGTTCCCGTCTCAAGTCAGACCCTGAGCCTCACCGGGCTGACCGGACCGTAAAGTGTGAGTAAGCGTGATGTGCACGGTCCATGCGTGTCCTATCAAAGGAAACGAAGAAAAAAAAAACTTTCTGCATTCAACGGCTATGCCGACGGTCGACTACATCGGTGACGGCTCGTTGAGCTTGGAGGTCCAAGTTTGGAACGTAGCCCTGGATCTGACCGGCCGATCCAGTCGATCACAAAGGATCAGATCACCAACAAAGAACGTCTGCATGATGACTCCTTAGTCACTTCCACTCTTCCTGAGGGTTGGCTTCCATGTTCCCCTGATATGGAACGGGGGACTCAAACTCCAACCTCATGTTACCTCCCTGCCAGCTGTCCCCTGATTCGCCAGGCAGCCGAAATCGCCCGAGTCCCGTGCGAGGAACTCGGAAGTGGAGTGGGAGCAAACCCCGATGTTTGCGCACCACACGCCCCCCCGGACGGCTTGGGCCTCGCCGCTCGCCGCGGTTGGCCACTACGGCGCTTTTCGAGCCGTTACACGTTCCGCGGATTCACTCAGTTTCCGTACATGCAAAGAAGGTGAGGAGTTCTGCACCCGGGCCACAGAAACACGCGCTTCAGCCCCAAGCAAGGACCGCGCGTAGATAGCACGGATCCTGAATTCAGGGTGCACACACGTCACCAGGGAAAAACCCGGCTAGGTGCGAGAGACCATACAGAAAGACTGATGAGCGCGCGGGAAGCGAATTTTCAGAATTAACGGCATATCCGTTCTACAGAAATCGTTACAATCCTTGATCGACGATTCACCGCCCCTGATAGAGCCCCCGGACTGAATTGGGTAAACTAGTCCTTTGGCCGAGAGTGTAAACAGTTAGTATCTGTGTACTCAACGGTGAACTCGTTATCTCTTGAGATCCATCAGCGGCTGGGTCTGCCTCGCCTACCTCTACGTCCCCTTGCCTCTCCCGTGCCCTATATCTGGGGTTTCAGGGATTAAATACGACCTCGCCCACCTAAAAGCACTCGTTTTATCGGATGCCCCAAACGCCCAAGCGTTTGGGCGGTTTTATGTCAACCTTGGAGGATCAACCGAAAAAGGCGACCTACCGGGGGGGAATCTACAGGTTGCCTTCACGACAAACACCCATCACAGTATTTTGACGAGCAGGGGGAGCTCGAAAGACCGGTCCCTCCCACCGCTTTAGATCTCCAAAAATTCGAGGCCGATCAGAGGCGTCTCCTGAAACACCCAGGAGGGAATAACATCCGCCCCGCCGTTCCCACTGTATAACTTGTTGTTGTTCACCATGGACCGGTTTGTTCCTCGTTGCTCTCATTGATGACGCTGCCTCGAAGCCCCAAAGCGCCTTGACTTCTGCAACATTTAGTTGGTTAATCTACTCTACCCTCTGGTCTGAACGGTGTTCCGAATCTGGTTGTAATTCAATGGTGATGATACCAGACACAATAAGTGGCTCATGTGAGGGGAAAGGACCGGGTCAAGGGTGCGGGAGAATCCCATTCTACTCGAGGACTCAAGGGCTTCACGGTGACCGTTGGGGTTTGAAAATTATCTGTATTATATGGTTCCCGCCTGCTGTACAACTCTATAATCTGTGCCCTGTAACGTAGTTTAATAGATAGAGTGATCTGAAACCGGAAACAAACGGGGTAGTTTCACCCGGTGCCAAAGAGGAGGGAAAACGGGGAGAGATGGAGAGTAGGAAAAGGCAGCCAGACCCAAGGGAGAGAAAAGTCGAAGTCAGCATTCGAAAACAGGCGGAAGCGGTCGACAAGTAGCGCATTAAATAGCCACCGGCACGTACGTCGTACATAACGATACATGATAGATTTGAGAAGGGAATAGGATAGGAGTCGGAACGCGTGACGTGCGTTGTGTGTGCATGCGAGGGGACGGGTTCTAGGGAGAAGATGTCCACAACATTCGGGAAAGATGGGAAGAGGGAAGGGGTAGAGTAGGAAAGGATGCGTTACGGATACGATCGGGCGAAAAAAAAAAAAAAACAAAGCAAGGCCGAGATAGGTTTACGTTCAACGTTCAACACAAGTTTGAGGCTAGAACCCTGATAGGAGCTCCAAAGGAGAACGAGGGACGGGACGGACCGATCAGATCATTCGACGAGACTCGTGTCCGCCGTACCCCGAACGGGCACCGTTCGGATCCGCCACTTTTTGGGGAGGGGGTAGGCGTAGAGGATAATCAGGTTGTTGGGAATGGGCCTGGGGGCTGGGCAAATGGGGGAATGTGTTGATGATCCCTCGGAAACCTTGCGGTTCAGTAATCGACCTTCGATGCGCGAATGACTGCTGCTGTTGCTGTTGCTGTTGCTGCTGCTGTTGCTGCTGCTGTTGCTGCTGCTGCTGCTGGGCAGAGTTCATTTGATCCCGATGCTGAGACATGGCCATGGAATTCATCTGTGAGGTGTCGTGCGGGACTGGAGAATGAAGTGATCCGTCATGCGGAGAGGGAAAGGAGGGTTGGGAAAACGAATAATGCTGCCTTTCCTCTCGGACATCACGTAATACAAAGTGGGGTTCGCTGTATTGCTCGCGTATCGCCTGTGGACGATCTGGAGGAGGTGGAGGGGGGAGGCTTTGTGAGGGATGGGACATGTACATCGCGTTGGATTGGGTGGACCGCGAGGGCATGGGCTCGCTGTAGCCAAACGACGTTAGCTGTGGCTGTGCCGAGTGAGGCCCAGGGTTTAACGTGAAGGAAGCGGTGCGAGGGGAGGTGTGTTGGTTAGCGCTCTGCTGTTCTTTGGGGACCACCATAGTTGTATGATGATCCCACGAGGATCCGGTCTCGAGCCCGGGCAAAGTAGGGGGCGTCCTCCTGAATGGTTGACCGGGAACGGACAAAGAGCTGGAAGGGGAGAGCGAGTGAGTGCGGGCCGACGATGAGGAGGGTGACTCTGGGCTGAGCCGTGATTTCGGGTTATTGGCGGGTACCGAGGTGGTCAATGTTGGGAGTGCTGTGCTGGTGCTCGGGGTGGAGTTAGTAGAGCTGGGTGGGCGAGAGGTGTATGGCGGCTTTGGTTTATCCTTCCCCGTCGGCCCTTTGCCCAAAGCAGGCCGATTAGAGGGAGGGAGATTGAGGGCTTGGCGATATTGCTCGTTCTCTTCTTCGAGTTCGGCTACCCGTTGCTCCAGAGCCTGGCGGCGACAGAGAAGATGAGGTTAGAAGACGAGGGATACCAGACAAAGAGTGGATAATAGTAGGGACTAACCTGAAGATGAGCAGCACGGCGAGCGCGGAAGGCGCGCTGGACGTCTCTGGCCCTATTGGGGGGGAGATTATCGTTTCTCTTTCTGCCGCGCTTAGAAGACATCTTTGGTTGGGGGAGAGGGTAGGGCGGGTCAAGAGAGCAGCCGGAGGGATGTGGTGGTCAAGGGATGAGGCGTATAAAGGTGATTGCGGATGCGGAGGAGTAGAGCATCGCGTTCTTGAGCGCGTTAATCGGTAAACATCCTTAGCGGACGTGACCCAGACCGAGAAAGGGCGAGAGGGAAAAGATTTGAAAATAAAATCCTAAAAAATCCCCGAAACGAGGGGGTCAAATCCGACGAGCGAATCCAAAAAGCCGGTCGCCATGGTCCTGGTCCATGTTTCCGTTTCATCACCCAAAGCGTGTGGAGGGAGAAGTCTGGATTGGATTTCCCTATTACCTCCGCAAAATTCTTCAAGGGACTCCCGCCGTCGCCTCCGCTGATGTCTACATTACTCTCAAAGTCGAGGTATACATACAAGATGAAAAAAAAATTGCGTGTAAAATATTATAGGGGATCGGTTCGGTCATGGGGACGAAAAGAGCATGTTCCGGAACGACCGATTTGTGAAACCCCTCAAACGTCTCCGTCGGAACCCTATTCTGATTCCAGAGCGACCAATGGACCAGTAACGGCTTAGGCACAACAATCCACCTGTTACAGGATCATCACGCCTTGCATCACCTGGTTCAATCCACCTCCGCCCTCTCGATCAATCCCCCGTCCGAGACTCCTTCTTGGCTGCCGCGCGCTCCTTGTCTCGCCTCAAGAACGCCTGATGGCGCTGGGGAGCCGACCCCGCAGCTCGCGCCAGTTTCTTGTTGGCCGACTTGTTCTGCTCGATGTACGACATGTGTTGTCCCCCGCTTAGCGCCGCCAGCGAGCCCGTCGTCCGCTGGGCGCCAGGCGTCTTGGTTGGGAACCCGAATGACTTTGATGTCACCGTACCAGCGAGGTCGCCTTCCCCTCCTCGCACATCCGTTCCGAGATCGGCCTCGTGCTCGTTCGCGAGGAGCACAGAGGATAGGAGCTCAATCTGCTCGTCCCGAGTCTTGTACACAAGCTCGGACATATTCTCCATCCCGTCTAGGTGGGTAATCACCTTGAAGGCATAGCCCTGATCGATCAAGAACTGTTGTCGCTTGGTCGAATAGAACATCTCTTGCGTGTCTTTCGAAACCAGGGAATAGAAGAACGCATTAAATCCCTCGTCGTTTCGCCGCTTCGCCCGGAGGATACGACCTGCAAAACCACCATCAGGACATTTGAATAGACACAACACTAGCGAGTGGCTCCGTACCAAGCCTTTGAGCCTCTTGCCTCCGTGAACCAAAGTGCGAAGAGATTTGGATAAGACACGTCGCTTCCGGCAGATCAATCGAGGTGTCCCCGACCTGTACAAGCAAAATTTCACATCAGAATTTCAGCTCCCCATCTCAAATGACCACCCGGAGGGAAATTCGAGGATTGACCTTTGATAGGAAGATCGTAGACACCTCCGGATGGTGTTGGAACAGTTGCAGAATCCTCATCCGTTCCACTTGCCCAGTCCCTCCGTGGATAAACAGCTTTCCCAGCTTCTTAGCGTATGCCTTTGGGGGACAATAATGGTCAGCAATAGTTACCGGTGTTGCGGTTTCCACGCGAGATGGAAAAAATAAAAACGAGGGGAACTCCCCTAATCGGTACAACCCCTTACGTATCGGGAGAAGTGAATCCGCATGACCCACCTCGAGTGCATAAACGTTATCCGAGAAGACGATTATCTTATCCCCCCTCTCCTCATGATACTTGATAAGGAACTGGCAAGCCTGGAATTTCTTCGGGTTCATGCAGTATAACAACATCCGCTTGCGAGATTGCTCTCGCAAGTATTCGCGGTAAAATTCCGGAGTCATGGGGCACCACACTTCCGCGCACTGTTTGAGGATCCAATGGCATCAGTGAAGATCACCGTACCTCATACGAATTGAAATTCCGTCTACTGACGAGGCTTAGACTTACCTGGACATTTGCAATATGCCCTTTGGCAGCAAGATCCATCCAATTTGCTTCGTACAGCTTTGGACCAATCATGTAATTAAGGTCCTCGATCTTGTCATCTTCTCGGACAAGTGTAGCTAAAGTCCCGGACCGTGATGGACGATCGTAAGTGTGGTCCGTCAGTGGTGTACCAATGCGCCACAAACGTCCGCCCGTACGCACCAGTCAACCCTAGTTTGGAATGAGCTTTGATCGTGGTTACAACCCTTCTAAACATATTCGCCGGGACGACGTGCACCTCGTCGAGAAGGATGAAACCCCACTCGCGGGACGTCAGGAAATCCATCATCTTCTTCGCTTCGTGTGATCGATTTGTTGTGTTGGCTACCATGGAGTATGTCGAGATGACGATACCACTCTCTCCGGCAAACTGCAAAATTCCGACGCACTATATCAGTCCGGTGCGCCAAAACCATGACGGCTGCAGGGGTAGTACAGTTCCCCCCGCTCTATCGATCGCACCTTTTCCTTCTGATCAGCGGTGAAAACGGCAACCTGCTTGTCGGTAACGTTCGACCACTGCATGAATTGCTGTCTCCATTGCATAACCGAGACTCTGGTGCGAATAGTTTCAGTTGTCAAGGCGCCCTCGGCAGACAGCGACAAACTATAGACTTACGAGGAGGTACAGAGTACAAGGCACGACTTCTTGATCGTGCAAGCCGCAGTTATCCCTACAAGTGTTTTGCCCGCCCCACAGGGCAATACAATAATGCCGGAGCGCGCGCGTCTAGAATGTTCTTGAGCCCCCTGTGCTGATTAGGCGGTGATATCGTTTGCTTACCCGTTTCCGAACATCTTGCTCAAGCTCGTCTCTTGGTACGGCCGAATGACCGTTGCGGGCTTGAGATCGATATCCAGATTGGCATTTACGGTATCATTCCGGAAGTCATATTCCTCGAGCATTGGATATTCCAGAAAGACACAGCGTTTCTTCACATCCTAGAGTTCGGCAACCCCGATGGATCGATTGATGAGCATTAAGTACCCACTGTTGTCAAAAGTAACGTAACTCACGTCAATCTTCCCGTCGTCAATTTGGAACGCATGAACTTGGTCGTCGTCCTCCTCGACCTCGTCTAAATGAAAGACAACCGCAGGAGTAATTAGCAGCCAGGTTACAAGTAAAGGGGACAAAAAACTTTACCCGCATCAACCCCAACCACCGATGTGAACAAATCGGCGTCAGTGGCCCCGTTTACCCCCGGGGTGGATGATGCGGTGTCGCTCTTCTTTTTTTCGCCTTGTTTAGTGCCGGGGATGATAAGTGCACCCTTGGCAGGAACCTTTCCAGTCGTAAAGGTCGCAGCTTTGATGCTATTGTCTACAGCCTGGGTATGGACGCGGGCTGATCGGATGACGTCGTCTTTCAGGAGGGTCTGGAGTGTCTCAGGATGGCTCGACTCGACGTAGTACTTGTTGTGTTTCAAGACGAGCTTAACTTTACCGTACGAGAGGGTGCGTTCGCGGATAAAGTTCGTGATAGAATCGGGTACCGGAACTTTTGACATACGGTTCAGGACCTGAATGATACCAGCTTTAGCCTTTGTCAGTCAGTCCAAGATGGGAGACAGACTTCGATGATGTCTTCCGTCTGCAAACCAACGGACACGGCGGCGTAGAGCGAATAAGATGTGAGTTTGTACTCGTGAACGAACGCAGGTCTGATTCCAATAGTATTCGAATATGTACATCGGTGGGGCAAAAGGGCGTGTTTGCGTACCTGCTAACAGGCTCGCTGATGGCTACGAGGAAATCCTGAGCCTGCTCAGCGATTGGAGAGAAGGCTTCCAGGATAATATGTCCGTCCTCAGGACTAATCCAGATGGGTCGAGCAGAGTGGTCGGCCTTCAAGTGAAGCCACGAAAAATCGCTCTCTTTGAAGATGTGCGAGATCAGCTTGTCCTGCTGTTTCCGATGAGCAACCACAGAGTTCTGGTCTCCATCCTTCTTTCCCTGGAGGAGCTTGCGAGTCAAAGCACTGAATTTAATCGTTGCGGTTTTCGGCACGAGCTGAGAAGCTGGGGGAGGCGAAGGTGAATCCTCAACATCTACATATTCGACGTCCCCTTCAACTGAATCGTTTCCTAGTTTCTGTCGTTTGTGAGGAAGCACTGGTAGGTCTGCCCAAGGGAAGGTGGTCAGCGCAATTTTTTGGCGATTTTCTGTCAATTTTACCTTCAGTGTGTCGTTTACTGGACATGAAAGTGTATGACAAAGGGTTGAGTGGAGGTGAGAGTCACAGATGCGGGGGGGATGACTCTTGACCCGGCAAGTCGCGGAGCCGGTCACCTCGCCTTGTTCAGCACAGTCATCTCCTCCCATTCCATATTCTCTTCTCTATCTGTTTTTCTGACATCCTTTTCTGCGCGCGATGTGGAGACCAGCCACCCGTGAAGTTTCTGGGACCAACGACAGTATGTGGTCCCCGCAAATTTCCTGTTTTTCGGAAAATCAAGTGTAACAAAAATCCCGCTTTTAGCACCGTTGGGAAACCGAAGAAGGTTCGGACCAGCCCCAGTCGAAGACAACACTCCGCCTCAGCTTGCACAGCCCTCGCCAACAACGTTCTCCAAACCGTATGGAAGCGACAGCTCAACTAAGTCACGGGAAGAGTCGCCCTCAACCCCCACACCTGGTAAGTAGAACACGTTCACAACATCATCACTAGCACGCGAACGATTCCTCGCACATCGTGGTGTATCGGGAGAAATCTCTTTGCAACATTGGTGATATACCTTTCGTTCCCACCTTCTCCATCTTCGCGTGCACAACCTACTCATCCATACTGACCATCACTAACCATGATCTTCGTGACCCTCGCTTCCTCTCACACTGATCTAGCTGATTCCAATGCCCCGCGTAAGCGACGTAGCCGCTGGGGTGAGGCCAAGACTGAGCTTCCTGGGCTACCCACTGCGATATCCGCCAATGGCGTATCCCAGGCCCAGCTTGATAATTACGCCATCCACCTTAGGTTGGAGGAGATCAATCGCAAACTCAGGCTAAACGACTTCATCCCCCCAGAGCGTGAGAGGTGAGACCTCCGCCACGTTCTTCTGTAGACCGGTTGCTGACTAAGCTGATAGGTCCCCATCGCCACCTCCCACTTATGATAACCATGGTCGCAGGACCAACACTCGGGAGGTCCGCTACCGCAAAAAGCTCGAAGAAGAGCGCATCAAACTAGTCGACCGTGCCATGAAGAATGATCCCAACTTCCGACCCCCTGTCGAATACCAACAACAGAAACGTTCTCACCGCCCTTCGGAGAAGGTCTACATCCCCGTCAAGGAATTCCCCGAGATCAACTTTTTCGGTCTGCTCGTCGGTCCTCGCGGCAACAGCTTGAAGAAGATGGAGAGAGATAGCGGCGCCAAGATTAGCATCCGAGGGAAGGGCAGCGTTAAAGAAGGGAAGGCCAGGCCGGACCAGTACGCCGAAGACGCGGAAGAGGATCTCCATTGCCTTGTTACAGCTGACTCTGAGGAAAAGGTTGCCACCTGTGTCAAGCTAATCAACAAGGTTATTGAAACTGTGAGTCGCCTCTCCGTATAATTTCAATTCTTGGCTCATCCTTTGAAATCAGGCCGCTTCCACACCCGAAGGCCAGAACGATCACAAACGCAATCAGCTCCGCGAACTTGCTGCTCTCAACGGAACCCTTCGAGATGATGAGAACCAAGTCTGCCAAAACTGCGGCAACGTCGGTCACAGGAAGTATGAGTGCCCTGAGCAGCGCAACTTTACTGCTAATATCATCTGCCGTGTCTGCGGAAGCGCCGGGCACATGGCTCGTGACTGTCCGGTCAACAAGGATCCCACGGCTGTTGTGCAGAATCAGAACCCATCCATGGGCAAGGGTGGGTTCGACTCGGAGTACGCTAACCTTATGGCGGAGCTAGGAGAGAGTGGGAAAGGACCCGGAGACGGAGCGAAGCCCTGGGCTGGAGGCGCCGGACACGATATCACTGCTGGAGGGACCAACATTCCTCCCTGGCGTCGACCTGAGATGTGGCAGTCGAACATCCCACAGTCGCAGCCTCAGCAGTTCCGACCCCCCGGCCCTGACGCGGGGTACGCTAATGCGCAAGGAGGCTACGGAGGCGCCGACCAATGGGGACAACAACAGCAGGGCGGCTACCAAGGGTGGCAGCAACAAGGATACGACAACTATGCAGCATACTACCAGGGCCAATACGCTCAGCAACAAGCTCCTACTCCCGCTCACTAAAACTCTTGATAAGATCCCGATGCTAACAAGCAGCCGATTCTCCTTTCTCACCTCCCCCAGCAATCACGACTATCAGGACCAACCGAACACTGAATTATTTCCAGATCGTCTACCGCTCCCTTTGCCCTGCTCATGCGACCAGCCGACTACCCTTTCCCTAGTGTTCAGTGAAGCCTCGACAGTCTTTTACATGGTATTTCTTTTTGGTGATTATCAGAACGTTCACAGTATGCGGACGGTATAATCTTCCTCTTTTTGCATTCTGGCTGACCCCCCGACCGTACATGAACGTATTCTCTCTTAGCCCATACTAGCCACGAATGTTTTTCTCTCCCTGTGTTGAATCGTCGAACTTGTAGCTCCGAATCTATCTATGCCATGCTACTCCCGTGTGATCAACAGTCTACTGCCAGCGACGCTCATAACGTACTTCTGGGTCTGGACTCAGACTGGCATGGAACTTCTCCTTTTCTTCTTCGGCCTGCTCCGCTTCTGCCCAGTTGCATTCTTCTCCATATGGATAACACCTTCACCACATTCTCCGGTCTCGACCTCGTCGGCGCTGTGTTTTGCGGAAGATCGACTCCGTTTCCCCAGCTTCGTCAAGCCTCCCTGAGATTGGCGCACAAAGCAAGAAACAAAGAAGCCGTTCGTCGCGTCTTCCCCTGGAGAGCATCTAACCATGCACTCTGGATCACCTGCCAGAAGCAACAAGCGACCGCCACCGATTGATACACCACTCGTACAGAACAACGTGCATACGTACCGGACATCAACTCCACGGGGATACCCCGCCGGTGCCAACTTGGTAACACCTGGGCTCTTGGAGCAAGCCTAAAACCATTCATCTTCGCTTCGCCGGATTCGATCGCCCTCGAGACGACGTGCTCGTTCTCGGTCGGGTGAATGCTACATGTTGAGTAGACGATTCTTTTCACAGAAGGGACTACAGTATATGCATCGGATCAGCATCGGAGATCGTGAATGTTTCCGGACTGATGCATGGAGGTAACTTTCGTGAGGCGGCTTCTGTAAGTTCGAAGCCAAGACCCAAAGGAGGGGTAAAGGAGACGAGTCTGAGGAAACCAACGCGACGGGAACGGGGTGCTGGGTTACACGTTGAAACTTCTAATGGGAACGTCGCTCCGACCGGCGGCGTCGCTGATGCGGAGGACCGCACCACGGAGGGCGAGCACGTTACACGTGTAAAAAAACACCGGGTTGACTCGGGATGACATTTTTCGAGATAGAAAGTGAACTGAACGAGGGTGGGCCGTGGCACTCACACATCATAGCGTGCTTGATCATCAAGAGCTGGAAAGACGCAAGTTTTTCTAGCCTTTCCTGTTTAGAAAAATCACCTCCATCTTCTTTATCTGTTTTTCCATTTTGTACCCAATCGGCAAGAAAAAAAATAAGGTTCGTTAGCGAACGATCACTGCACGAGTGTCCGTCTCCCGCGTTAGGGGTCGGTGGTCGTGGGGATGGAGTGAGTCGGAGGACATACCATGTTCGGTGAGATGATCAAGGCGGTTGACGATTCCCGATCCACTGCATGAGGGGTCTAGCAAGCTTGTTCCCATGGTCCCGGAGGTGAGAGCGCGCGCTATACCACTGGAGCTGACTCACATATGGGTAACGTTCGCGTACTTCCGGTCGCGGTATTGGGTCGTCAGGAAATCTGCATTCATCACTTCCACGTTCCGACAGCCGGCTTTAGTGACCATAGACTTCAACGTAGCGAACCGCTTTACGTCCCGTTCGAATGCGAACAGCTAATCACCACAACAATCGAGTAGATCGGTTTGTGGTCGGAAAACATACGAGCCGTGGGTTGACGAAGGCGCTGACCTTTCCTTTGTTCCCAAGCAGGGCACTAAGGTGAGTTGTCTTGTTCCCTGGGGCCGCTGTCGCATCGATGAAGTCTCCATGAGGTTCATGAGTGCCTTGTACCAATACGGTCGCCGAAAAGCAGGATGCCTTGTCCTGGAGGATGATCTTTCCAGATTGGTAAGCCTCCTCGTCGTGAAACCGAGTTTGAGGGTTGAAGAGCAGAATATTTGGTATGTGTTCATCCTCCGAGAACCCTTTCCTGCCCGGAGTTATCCTCTGGGACGATACGAAAAGCGAAAGCTCACCGCACCGGTTCTCCATGGGATCAGATACTTCAAACCCTTTCGACTCGAAGTAGTTCCTGGCCTCGGCACAGGTCCAGAGGTTTGTATTGACCCTCACATATCGGGGGATCAGGGCTGTTATTCCGGGGGGTCAGCACCAACGAATCTAATCGCATGACTCCTTCTCACCCGCTCGTTCATCACCTGCCTGCGCCAATTCCTCGTTCGACCTGACCCCTCGCCGGATTTTCGCCCTGGTAAACTCGCTGTGTAGCCGAGTCTTATGTCGCAGGACCGCTTGTTTAAGAGGCCCATCACCGGCTTGGATCCCATTTGCTAGGAGAAGATCGTGAACGAGGACCAAGGCCAAGTTCTCAGACTTGAGCTTCTTTTCTTCTTTGAGTAGCTTTGAGTTGGATATCACGTCCTTTAACACGGGCTTGTCTGAAATTTGAGCGGTCCGACGTTGTTCCACTCAGCACGTCAGACTAGCCACGACAAGTATCAACGTACACTTAAGACTTTCGATTACAAGGGCAGACATCCTTTTCCTGTCTTTATCTGGCACACTGGAAAGCACGCCTCTGATCGAATCCTGTTTTTGGTCCAGTTTATCGAGGACTTTGGCGGCCTCAAAGTAAAAGTTCATTTTTCCAAGAGCGACCAGCGGCGGAATTTTCTATACACAGTCACGGGCAGAGCAGGTCGGAGCCAGGTAACACTTAGTATGTGGTGGTATAGAGGTAAGAAGGTGATAGGATCGGCTAGTCGATCACAATGCGCGGGCTTGTCTGCTGCTCCACGATCATATGGCTCAACGATGTCTCCACCACGCCGTACCCGCCTCCGTTGGAACTCTGGAAAACACGCCACACTGATGTGACACGCGCTGGACACTTGATCTCTGAGGGCCATGGATTTCGCTCACCTCGAACTGGGTTTCGGTCTGGCTCAGTACCAGCTGAGGAGCGACAGTGCTCGAGATTCCATGAACTGTTCCCCCGGCTGGGTTCAATATCGAATCGGCGGGTTAGAGCAGGGAGCTACCAATGAGGACGTGTTGCTTGAAGACCACTGGAGGCAATCAGGGGAATATTATTCCAGAAAGGAACGTCTCACCAGGCCGAGCAGACCCAGTTGGCTCCGCACTCCGGGAAAAGTCTGTTTAGTCCTGGATTTTTTATCTATGCTCAACCGGATCCTTAGGCCGAGATTGTTCGTTTCATCCGAGTACCACTCCAAGCATTAGTAAACTCCGACATCGCTCGCGAGTGCTAACGGGGGCGTGTGACACTCTTTGGATGCTTCACCTCCCCTGTTTCCACGCAGTTGGACCACTTAGTGCAGAACGGACCGAAATGGACTGCACGATGTACCGATCCAAGGAGTGGATCGTTCCGAGTCGCGAGCTGTTTGCAAAAGCAATGCGGGATATCCATTGGGGATCCAATCTATGACCACGTAATCGTAAGAGGCATATCTATGTTGATGACGATGATGATGGTGATGAACTTTCCTTGAGAATTGGGCTTCCGTGATATGGTACTTACTCCAGGTGTCCGCTGGAACCCCCCCTCGTTCGGAGGCTACGGAACCGGCCCCCAGGGATTGGATTTCCCACCCCATTCACTCGTTAGCGGGATCCGCCTGCAACACAGCCACTGCAGGCTCGCGACAACGATCTCCGTGACCGCTGCTGCTGGGACTGGGGAACTGCCGGGGGGGTTTGTTGTCAGTGAGGCCTCCTCGTTACTAACCCGTTCCAGGGATTTCTTACGTTGCATCTTCAGGAAAATAGTTTGGCCTCCATGACCTCACAGTGTGTTTCATCGGCAGGCACCGCCCATCGAGTGTAGAAACCGCCTCTGGCGATGGATCCCCCAATTCACATCATCGAATTCACATCATCGGACACCACTCACTGAGGATATCGGACGCCCATCTCGACTGGTTCTTGAGCTGGGGTCACATCGTACATTCGAAGAGCAAGGGACCTGCCCCGAGGAACGTCGCACCCTCCCGTTTCGTCTGAAATTTGAAGCCTTCGGAACAGCTGGCTGGTCCATAGGTCGGAACCCAGGTCCCATAGATGATCGTGATTGGGTATGATGCTGGTCACACAATCTGAAACCCTTGCTGGCTCCGCGTTGAGGGTTGGTACAGAGTGGGATATGCCATCGATTTACTTCGTGTCCGACACTGATCAAACCCCGCGGGAACGGGGCTGCCAGCGTTCTCGCTTCACCTCCCACATCCCCGCTTGTTCCGACACAAAAAAAGTCACCAGCGTTTCAGAAAATTAGTTTGTGCAATCTCAAGCTAGCATCATCCGCTTCGGCCCCCGATTTCCAACCCTCTTCAAAACACGTATTAAGCTGTCCACGAACACATAGCCTTGGGCGCATGTAGTTCTGCTCAGGTGATCCTCCGTCAGCTCCTAGCACTTCGAGCCCACGGCCAAGCACATTGGCCCAGAGAGAAATGAGGCCACCCTCGAACACATAAATCAATCCCTTCCCTCGCACTCGCAGAATCCGAGGATGGACCGTTCGGATCGCGCATTCTAGGAAAGGGCTGAACGCGTTGCTGATGCTTTACGTTTGAGCTCTTACGTTCATGTAAGCGGGTCAGTACACATACAGTATGACCGGTTCCATGCATGATGTCGTGGGCTCGACTTGAGGTGTCACAGGTCCCAATTCCCTTTATCCGATTCGTCATTCTCGTAGCTACATAATTATACTGGGTGTCGTACCGAGTACTGGATCGATATCGTGGAAAACTCATGTCGCCGGCCCTGAATCGGCTATCTCCGAGCTAACTTGTTCTCCGGCCGAAACATGGAACAACCTCCACTGGGCCACAGTGTTCTACCTTCCGAGATTTGGGAAGCGATTATTCTGCGGTTGCCTCCGTTTTGCGTCCTGCTGATGAGATTTGTAATACTTCTCCAATCGTATGACTGAGGTACACTATTAACCGATATCTATTCGCTAGCTAAATCGCGAGTTCTACGAGCTCATCGACAACTCACCTGCGATCAAATACCGTCTTGATCTCTTTTCAGCCGGGTTGGAAGGGAGGGCCGTTGGCGAATCCCTGGACATTCATGATCGTCGGCAGAAACTAGAGGCTTATTGCCCCAGGTGGGAGAGCTTTGACCGCGCAGAGCGGACTCTCCTGCGCCCACCGCCCGTTCCCGGGGTTCCGGAGGCATACGTCGACAAAGGTTTTCTCGTCTATGAAGAGGACGCCGGTAGTCAGAGGGAGAACATCTACTTCGTACGCCTTCCGTCGGCCGCAATGGAAATACCACAGAAGGAGTGGATGATTCGAGGACTTCCTGGCTGCGCCGCCCGCGGACACCGGCGGGCCATTTACCCGCCCTTAGATTTGTTGGCCATACCGGTAATATATGGAGAGGGAGCGTAGGTGCACTTGAACGTTCTGGTCATCTCCCACTGACTATCGGAGATAGCCTGTTCCGAATCGAGTTGTTCCGGATGTCCGACGGTAAAGTATATACAAATGGTATCCTTCCATCCTTTATAGGGGGCAGCTATATGCCCTCAACAAGGATTTACTGGGTCCACCTGCAGCTGACTAACTGTAGGCTCGCCGCTAGGGTCGTGACGATACAGATAGATGATCTCCTCGACCCAGGCACCATAGATATCTTTGTTTGGGATTGGAGAACAGGAAAGCTGTGGTTGGTCAGCTGTTCCATTATTTTACCCGTAACGAACAAACCTCATGGAGATGTTAAAGAAGCATATTCAGACACGAAACATGACTGCTCATTTCATCGATGAGTACCGGCTCTTCGGTACAGTCTGTCACGACCATAAAATCATGTTGATGTTATGGGATTCTTCCAACCCTTGTAACCCCGAGGATCTGCCCGGAATCATATTCGAACCAGGACCGAACTACGTCTACAGCAACGTAGACCGGAACACCCGTAGCCACGAGACGAACCACGTTCTACCTTTCCGCGAGATTCCTTCCATGGGGATAACCGCTTTTGTGGCCTACACGCAACATCCCATCACCAAAACGATGACCAGAAGACTACTGACAATACCGGTCAAGACCCTTGCCAGTTTCGCTCACAGAATAGGGGAGGTCGTCTACGTTCCGTGGCAGGACTGGGGACATTTTGCGACTCCGATTGAACTTCCCGCGACTTCCCCACGTATCCACATCCTTCACTCTCAGGTACTGAGTGTTCGCGAAGTCGGCAACGCCCCCAGGTCAACATCAATGCTACTGATCTGGGACTTCTCACTTCATTCTCGAAGGCGGCAGGTGCAAAACAACCCTTCTGTGCGGCTTCCGCCGTACACGGTCCGAGAGTTCTCATTTGACGCGGACTATCACCACTCTGCGTTCGACTTCACAGAAGGTGGTGTCCTTACCACATCTGTGAGGACCTATGTGATTGCAAGGCACCCTAAAGTTCTGACTTGATGCATTTCCAGGATGCGGCGGACGGAGGGCCGGAACGACATTTCTGGGCATTTTAAAAGAGTACAGCGGCTTCGATATTCAGGCTTCAATCACGTTTCCAGGCACTGAAAGTAGTTCAATTCCTTCAGTCTGTCCACCGCAACCATTCTGTCATCGGCATTCGCCGAGCCCCGTCTTATGCGCACCGCTACCAACTCCTGCTTCCGCCTCCTAAGCCTTCCTGTGGAAACGGTAGAGAATGTGGTCTTATACTTGCCTACCCCGGCAATACTGAGGCTGAGAGTGGTGAGGATTTTCAGTGTCAGACTTGGATCTTGGTATTTGTAACCAACTCTCATTACCCCAGCTGAGTCGTGGAATACGCGACCTCATCGACACGTCTCCAACAATACAGTACCGTGTTGAGCTTTTCGCGGCTTCGTTAATGGATGATCCGCAGAAACCCTCACTTGTGATGGCGGATCGCCGTGCTCTGCTGGAGAGATACCACTCGAGATGGGACGGGATTCAAGGGGATAAGTGGCGGAAATTTGTCCTTCCCGTCCACACAAAACGGGTGATCGAGGAGGGTGTGCTTGGATGTATCGCGGAAGCTAGAGGTGGCAAACTCGATGTGCATTTTATCCAGCTTCCGTCTATCTCTCGCGAAGTGCGACTGAGACAGTGGGTGGTTCGGGGATTGCCCAAGTGTGACGCTGCCCTGAAAATTAGCCCGGAGGGGGACTTGCTTGTCGTACCCGAGGTGGTTAACGAGAGACGGTACGTTGTTCAGCCCTTTGGTCATCTGCATGGTGATGATTCTTGGCTCAGCACGTTTCGGATACACATTCTTCGACTATCCGATGGTTCTCCCCACCCTTTGGCCCTCATAGATTCCGCAATGGATTATGTTGACTACGAGTCAAGAAAGATTATATCGAGCCTCGAGGTATTGGTTAGTGGACACAGGCTTGTGGCAATAGCTGCCTTCAAGGGGGCGTTCTACTTTGGACGCCGCAACACTCTCATTGTCTGGGATTTGCGCAAGGGCCGGAGAGTCCTCGTAAGTTCCTACCCCCCGTCCTAAAATGTTACTAACGTCACGGTGACTAAGAAAACTTCGCGCTGTTGGATTGAACAAGTCCAATTCGTCGATAGTCATCGAATCATTGCGATCACAAGGCCCAAAGAACAGAGTACAACACGCTCGCTGGTGGTGTGGGATACGACAACAGCCAGGGGCCGGCGACTGGTATTTGAGATGCCAACGAGGAAGGCCGATCTGTTGTATACGCCAAAAAGTCTCGTGGGCCACAGTCGGGTATCGGGTGGGGCGGGGTTACACCGTTCCGATCCGACCAGACGGGTGGTCGGGATCCTATGTCGTAGGACTAGGGGTCAGGTCGACGACGACGACGACTACATGGTGGCCATTAACGCTGCAGACATCCGGACCTACACGCCTGGGAAGTGGAGGACGACGAGGAAGATTCCTTGGGAGATGTGGGAGCGTTGCACAACAGTGATCCAAGTTGTGCCCTCGGTAACGGAAACCACTGTAATCTGTGGCTGTAAGCTTTTCGCCATGACAAAAGGGCTTTCGGGGTGGGATTTTATCGAACTCTTGCGGATTTACGACCTCAGTGCTGGGACGCGGGGTGGGCAAAACCAGAACCGACCTCCGGTCCGGGATGTTGTGTTGAACTTGGGGCGTGGAACGGTGGACGGGGGTAAAAAGATGTGGTGTTTTTCGGAAGATAATCTGCTTCTGTTTCATGTAAGTCTGTACCCCTCCTTGGTTCATGGGTGAATGGGTTTGGGACGCTAACCTCTCGGTGTGTTGCTTCGTAGACTCCATCTCCCAATATGCAGATTAACCTCCTTCTGTGGACGTTGTGAACTGCTGCACAAATATATTGCCTATGTATCGTTGGGGTTACAGAGTACAATACAGAGTAGCTAAAACTGAGTGACTGTCCGTAAGGCTATATCCACTCCTAAAGATATTTTCAGAGCCCTTTACTCCAGGACCCCGACCATCGCGTTTGGTCGTTGATTTTGCCTCCAAACCCTTCATCTGGGATCTTAAAACTACACCGTATATTCGATTAGAGATTCCTTCGAGCGGTTCGTGACGGGGCCAAACGCGGTTTCAGGACTCTCCTTCTTTGACCCCCGTCTTTGAAAGCTCTCATTACTGCCCCAATGTCGGCTGAGGACGTCTGTAGTGTAGTCTGGAAACCATCTCTGGTTAGGAGCACCGTTTGCCTCCGCACAAAGTTCTGTGCAGCTCCCGGCTGATTCTAACGACACCGCCCGAAAAACATGTTGATATCGATTGTATTCGAGTGTGATCCTCTCTCATCTGGATACCAGGGTCTGGAGGAGGTCATCGTCCACGGTCAAGGGCTAGGCGCTGGTGCCATGTTACTATATTGCATGATAATCGTACAGATAACATCTCGAATATTGTTCAGTAGACCTCAGCTAGTGGCACCCTTCTACGACGGATATAACTATGCCCAGAATTGCGGATAATCACTCACTCAGCCAGAGGAGTTATGAAACGCATAATGGACACAAACGCGCATGGGTAAAGTTAAAGTTTAGCTTCGAACGCCAGCACGGATCTCTCACCAAGCTAAAACTTTCAAGATTTCGCCCACGATGCCCTGGCCGTCTAGTACCAATTCTGGCAAACCCTCCTCCGGATGGCGATCTGTGGGTCCATTGCGTCCGAGGCTTCACGCGACACTTACAGAGGGTTCCCGCTCGACCCGGATCCTTCCGGGAGTGGCTGGCAGTTCGCTGGAACGAGTTATGTAAAGTGGGGCCACACGAGGGCCCGCATCGGACGGATATTGGATCGGCGGGAGGCTTGAGAAACTGTGAGGTGGATTTTGAGTGACATTAGGACACTCCGAAGTAGCCTTGGTGATGAAAACGTAGGTATCCTGTTTCCAGAGCCAGTAGGAATGGGTGGCAGATATCCGCAGAGAGGCGGGAGCGGACAGGGCATCCAAGTGGAGGTCGCCGGCCTTGGTTATGGCGTAGGAGTGGGCGGAGAGGGTCTCCGACTGGTTTCAGGAGAACCTTGACGTCGCGCGGGGAACAGAGCTGGAGAACCCTCCCGTAGAGCGGTAGCTGTAACGGTGTGTCAATGCTGGTACTCAAAGAAAAGACCGTAAAAACGGGACCCCCTTACCTACTAGCAACCCTGTGATTCGTGTATCTTTGGCGCTGAATACGTGGCGAGCATTTCCAGGTCTGTCCAGGTTCTTCATTGGAGGGCGTAAGACCGCGCAAATACCCGCTGCAGGAAGTCTTCGGTTAAGTCGTGCGGGGTTAAGTGTCACGGTGCCGGTGGTGATTGACGCGAAGAGAGTTCGGACGCCGCATCAGCTTCTCCGCCGTGGCTTCGTCCACGCCACCACCCGCCCTCCGCTGACGATCACCCCTTGCTGACGAACCCCCCTCATTCGCTCACTACAAAGTACGGAACGTTTGCTGGAAGCTGCCTCAGTTCGCTGACTAGCTGGACTAGTGCCTGTTGAGACTGAACTTTACGACGTACTTGGCGTGTCGCCAGACGCATCAGAGGGTACGGTTTGCCGTCTTTTTTTTCGCGTTGTGGAGAAAGTGACATCTGTGCAGACGAAATCAAGAAAGCGTATCGTAAAAAGGTGCGTTAGCTAGCTCGTGTGTATGTGCTACATGGTTCTGATCACATCATCTAGGCCAAAGAGCATCATCCTGTGAGTCCGGCACGTCTACAAACAAACAAACTAATCTGACTCACTTCTTTGAAGGACAAAGTTGGTCAAGGTTTTTCTTAAACAAGGAAGGATACTGAATACCCTATTCAGAACAGAGATGACCCAGGAGCTGCCGCAAGATTCCAAGAGATGGCCGCTGCGTTAGTTGCAGGAATCCCTCTCATCTCCCGAACCACCCGACTAATTTTGGTCCAGATACGAAATATTGAGTCAACCGGAAACCAAAGGATTGTACGATCAGTTCGGAATGGAAGGTCTCTCGGGCGGCGGGGGTGGTGGTATGGATCCGAACGACATCTTTGAGATGTTTGGAGGTGGTTTCTCGTTCGGTTTCGACTTTGGTCCTGGTGCGACAAGGCGGAAAAAGGGCCAGGACTCTGTCATTCCATATGAGGTTACCCTCGAGGATCTCTACAACGGCAAATCGGTGAAAATGAACCTTGAAAAGGACGCCCTCTGTTCCGCGTGTTCGGGGTTAGTTTTTGTCTCTCCCATCAATGGGTGGTGCTGACGCTCTTCCTTAGTTCTGGAGCTAAGGGAAACGCCAAAACGAAGAAATGTGTCAAATGCGAAGGGAAGGGGTGGACTTTTGTGCATTCACAGGTGATTTCATCATTTTGTACACATCCATCAGGAGAGCTGAATGAACCCGTTATAGGTTGGGAGGAACCAGATAGGCACTTCGAGAGCTATGTGTACCGAGTGTGATGGTCAAGGCGAAAAACTCCGTGAAAAAGACAGGTGAGACCTCCTAAACGATATTATATTTTCATCGGTGACTAATTGGCGAACATGTAGGTGCAAGAAGTGCAAGGGTGCTAAAACTGTCAAAGAAAAGACACGACAAGAGTTACTTGTCGAAAGAGGCATGGCAAACCAACAGAGGATCGTTCTTGCCGGTGCAGGTGATGAAGAGCCAGGGATTCCTCCGGGAGATGTGGTCTTTGTCCTCAAACAAACTCCGCACGATTCGTTCCAACGTTCAGGGAACGATCTCTTGACGTCTGTACACATCACCCTCTCAGAAGCTCTCTTTGGTTTCTCCCGAATCCTGGTGACCCATCTCGATGGGAGAGGTATCCATATGAGCAGTCCTCCGGGAAAGACCATCAGGCCAGGAGAGTCCGTTGTTGTAAAGGACGAGGGCATGCCTGTGTACAAGCATCCAGACTCAAAGGGTGACCTGTACATTGTGTTCAAGATTGACATGCCTGGAGAGGAATGGTTGAACACGGTAGATCGGGCTGTACGTTCCGTAATATTTCACCTATATTCCCACTCACCACTTCCTTCAGCAACTGGAGAAACTTTTGCCACCAAAGCGGGCTGATATCGAGCCGAGACCTGCTGTGGTCGACGAGGCCCAATTCGAGCTCAGCGACATCGCGGACGCTCGCGGGCGGCCGTTCCCCACATCTTCCGACTTCTTTGACCATGGTGATGAAGACGAGTGGGAGGACGAAGATGACGATGACGACGAACCAGAGTGTCGAACTCAGTGATCTGCTTCTGCAGTTTCGGTGCCAATGGTGTTGTTTCCCCCGGGTATGAACGTTTCTTGGTTTTCATTTCCTGCTCCTTATTTTTGATCTCCCTGAGCGCTTATCCGTCTATCCACCATCCTTAATGTCCTACACTAGCCTATAATTCCGCCTAATACGTGCATATTCGACTCTCACTCATCACGGCATTTTTCACACCCGGCACTAACTTCCAACTGTCACATCTTCTGGCATGTCGATGGCGAGGCGGGTCCACATGATGATGCCTCCAGCGTTTACGACGTGTTTTCGTTATCGGCGGTCCATCGAACGCTTGACCGATGCGCTCGCGTCACTGCACAACCCTGGGCACGTTTCTGCAGAGGACGCCCTCGTGATATTCCGAGGTAGCGTGCGCGCCACGATGCGAGAGATCTGTGGCACATTCGTTGATCGTCCAACTTTGGAAATCCCATCTCCCTTCCATTGGATTAGGTCATTGTGGTGGCCCCCAACCCGTTCCCGGTTAAATCCCCCTTCTATACAACCCGCAACCCACACAAACGATAACGCCTACTTGGAAGCCCACAGGCCGAGTCCTTGCGTTAACTTAGCCCAGACTGAATCGGGACCCGCAGTCCATCTGTCCTTCCCTTTCTGGACTGTGGGGTCTGGGTGACAATCAAGGGATAGCTGCTTCCCACTTGTTCTTCGCCTTCCATGACTTTTTGAACTCGAAAGCGTGCCTTGAAAGCGTGTCAGCGCCACTGGGTTTTATGCCCCTAGAAAGGGTAGTGCCTCATCGTCCCCCTGGGTCAGGCGAAAAGCGTCAAACAATATTTCCCCCCGACCGAATACATTTGAATGACGCGCATCCTCTCTCAGATCCTGTAATCTCTAGAAATCTCGCGGCCCGCAGATCCCATAGATCCCACAGCGTGAGATCTCCTGCTCCCTCTCTTTTTCACACCTTGACGCTGCCGCGTGGCGATGGTCGCATTCTGCCCACGTTGCTCGACGGAGTCAGTGAAGCATCACAATAGGGTGTGGTTTGTTTCACCTAAAGCATGTCAAGTGGGCGGCCCAAACAATCCCCGATGAATTGAGATGTAAAAGCTATTGTACCTTGCTATATTATAGAATTATAAGGGAAACATATGGGACATCTTAGTACTACAGGTACAAATAGATGTGTATAAACATATATGGACGCATGCCATGCAACATAGATGAGGGGGGGGGAGAAACATGATGCAACAGAAGGGTGTGGTGATATCCTACAGTGGTACAAATATAGGCGAATGGTAAATGTATACGAGGAACAGCGAGCAGATGATCAGGTACGACAGCGACGCCTGGACCGAACGAACGCTGAACGGCGACCGCGGCAGGGACATTTTTTTCGTCGATGTATCGTAGAGGTTGATTTCGTCGGACTTGGACTTGGCCTTGCGAGGACGTAACTTGACGATCCGCGTCCGTTTTACGTCTTCGAGGGCGGGCCCAAAGTAGCGTGGAGTTTCGAAACTCCAACATAGGTTGCCAACTACCCAATGGCCGATTTCGTCGACGTAACGGTTGATGTCCCGGTCGAGATCTGGTCCCCAGGAGGGCAGCTTTTTTCTCTCCGCAACGAAGCGGTTCATGAGGTCACCAAAGAGCACACCGGCGTGGTCGGCCGCTTCCTGAAGGTTGAAACCTTTCGCCTCCATCAACACCGAGAGGATGTTGTTCCCCTCGAGACCTTTCGACTGCTCCACATCGTAGCTGTATATATCCTAAAAGGGGAGGCGTCAATTGACGGACCGGAGACAGAGCTGGGGAGTGGGGGCCTTACGTTGGCCCAGCAAACGAGATCACACCCCCAGTCTTGGAGGTTCTTGAACGATGGGTGCTCGACCACCTCGTCGGGAAGATCGATGTCCAGGGAGTATTCAAACAGGGCGAAACAGGCGTAAACCGCGCTGTTGTCCCGTCGAAGTTTCCTGTATGAGGAAAGGTCGAGGACCTTGCCTCGTATCCTGTACTCGGCCTCTTTCCCGACCGCATCGACATAATCGGCGCAGGTCTGGTAGAACCGGCGCTGGCAATTAGGTTTGGCGTACTTGTGCAGCCGAGCCCTAAATCTGGAAGGAGAGTTTCATTAAAGTGAGTCGGAAATGAAAGAGGTGAATCACAGACTCTCTGGTAATTTGAGCGAGTTTGGAACCGTCGTCCCAAGAAGGATCCTTTAGGACGTTGAGGTAAATCATGCCCGTACTGAGGGCGTCCTCGCCGTTTTGCACGTCGCTGATCTCATCGACGACGAAGAGGGTGTTGATGAAATCGCAGCAGACTCGGAAACGCTCGTGAGGGGCGGACGGATAAGAGTGGGAGACCAAGAGTTCGTTGCTGCCCGCGATGAATTCCGCACGCTTTTCATCGCTGAACACTTTGAAGCTGTTGATCCAGGCACGGGATTCGGTAGCGGCGGATTTGTGGTGGGGGTTGGTGGCGTCTTCCAATGGACACATGGAATGGAGATCGGGAAGGGTGAACTGCTGCATGGTCGCCGAAGGTTGCGTGGGGAGATGGTGAGGGCGCAGGGAGGGGAGCAGGATACTAGGGGGACCTCGATAGTGACCCATCGGATTGTCTTATATGATCAACCGCCCGGACCCACACCTTCAGGCTGCACTGTGTGGTTGAATTTATTTCCGCCTAAACGATGCGTTCCAAACAAAATATCAGCGAAATGAAAACATCGTGGCGGTGAGCTGGATCGTTCGGTAAAAGTTCCATTTTTTTTGTAAAGCACTTACCTCACCGGTGCTTCGAACTAATACCAGAAAGGGGTGGGTGTGCTGGTTTCCGGTACAATATTTAGCTCGCAAAGGAAGTTACAGACCGGATGCTGGTGCCGAGATTCGCAGATTCCGCACTACGCAGAGAGTAGTCGCCCAGACGCCGCGTGCAGTCCTATAAGCGCCACTGTAGTGTGTTATAGTCACTGAGAAGTGATAACCGGGGATGAGGTCTGTGAGCCGGAAAAGATGCGTGAGGTGGTAGCGAGCCTCGAGACGAGCTCAGTGCGCGAGAAGAGAAAAGCGAACATATGTACATCTTATGTACGAAATGCAAACAAGAAGATGAGATGTCTGAGTGTTACAAGGCATTCATCCGTCGAACGAAATATAAGGACGGAAGCAAGAACACAAGATGTGCTGCCTACGAACAACGTGTACAAGAAATAACAAGAACGAACAAGAGGTAGGCGGGCCGATTTGACTTGGAGGATGTTTTGACAAGATCAGCTATGCCAAGCTTCGCTGGCAGGGAAGGAGGGTCGGCCTCCGAGCCTCCATCGTGGTTGCCGCGGGGGGACTCGGAGCTGTGATCAAGGATCAAATTTTCAAACTACAAGGATTCAGTATTCAGTGGATCGTTCCGTGATTCTCACCGCCCGCGTTTGTTTGTAGGTGTGTCTTGGATATTTTCGCTCCTTTTTGTCAAAGCTGGGAAGGCCGTAATCGATTGGCGGACGTAAGGATTTGTAAACCTTACCATCGCTAGCCTGGTTCAGCGTGTCCGTCCTACGGATCTGGTGGTGCGAACTAGACTGGTGACCAGCCCCTCGATACCTGATCACGTTGTTGGTAACAACGTGATCAGGTATCGAGGGGCTGGTCACCAGTCTAGGTGCGAACGGCGCAAGGTTGACCAGCACGCCCACCCTCGACAACAAACTATAATATACAACCGATCCTTTCCCTTCCTTCCGGTCACTTCCATCGGAAGCCTTTAGGTGTTAGTCGGGAGTGTGTCCTACCTGCCTACAATCGCCAAAACATCACCCGTGACTTATTTGTCTCCCAACTTCGAGGCTGAGTAGAGGAGTGAAAGCCATTTCCGAGTCGGAGCGAGGGAGCAAAGAATCGCTCAAAGGAGGCCAGACGACCCAGGGAGTCGTCTGATGCAAATTGCAATTCCCGTAAAGACAAGCGTGTACTCCATACCAATCAAATCCAATGTCAGCCCTGTTACCTGTTGTGGAGAACACCTACGATCAGATAACGTCGACAGCCTGGATCTCGCTCCTCTTCGCTGAAATGGAATGAGCGAGGGCTTGCCACGGGAACGGACTGAACGACCTGCATGCGGCAACGCCTCAAAATCTATTCCCAACACTCACATGACGCTTCGCGGCCGGAACGAATCATTCTTCGAGTCCAGAACTTCAGGATCCGTACCTCCATCCATGGGGTCGCTTCACGGTTATCATCTGGGAAAGCTTGGAAACACGGAAGGCTCATTTAGCGAACATTGAATAGCCATATCATTGTGAGGTAGACAGCTTGTCAGGATGTCCACCGGTTAGACATTCCCCTTCGTATCCATGCAAGTTCTGAACCTGGTCGTGGGGGCGTTCCGTGATGCGCGCCGGATTATCCGAACTGGAGGGTCTCGTATCCGACCTCCGCCACAAGGCCCCCCTTTTCAATACATGCCCCACACCTACAAGTCACTTACGATAACGGAGCGCGTACAAATAATACAGGTATGTCAGATGGGAACTTGTTTGATTAAATGAGAATTATGCATCTGCTTTGTCTTTTGTTCTTCCGACAGGCTGCTGCGGTGTGTCGATGATAATCACGAAGCGGTAACGTCAGTTTACCACCTTTACTACATCAGAATTAATATAGGTCCGGTGACTAGGTGACTAGTGAACTAATGAACCTCCTCACGCGGGTAGCATCAAGTACCCGAGCTTTCTCAATCTCAGCTTTCCGGCGCTAACCCCAAGACTGAGAATAGCTTGGCAGAAGCGGTCCGGTACTGTGATGCCTACGTGGGAGATGGGACGTTTCGCTGATGTGGAGAACAGAGTTATCGGGGCCATCGGACGAAACTGGCGTCTAGCAGAAAGCCTCGGCACGAGAAAACAAGAGATAAACACGCGTAGGTGACGCGCGTAATCGCCCGGATATCACCCACGACTAGGGAGAACTTGACCACGCAAACGGTCTTCTGGGCGGCTCTGTGTGATAATCAGTATATTGTCTGCCAGGAATCGATGCACGCAGAGAAGGCCTCCTACCAGCGCCGATCCCTTGTTATCATCGACCCACACGCTGGCCAGGTGGACAAAAGAGAAGATCGAATGATTACGGCATAGGTCATCTAATATCACGGTACCGGATCGCGGGCCTCAGGTCTCAAGGCCAGCTCTGTTGGTTACAACTGCTCGCATTTGTGGCGTTGCGGTCTTTGGTGGGCTTGTACATTTGCCTCAGGGAGGCTGGGAACCTGGTTTCCCGCCCAACCTCCAGCTCAATAGCTCGTGATTCACGCCAAGGATATGCCGTCGATTTCTGCGAGTGGGGTGATGACGCGAATGAATCATGCTCAGAGGACCTGGCTCCGGGATCGTGTGTTGGTGTTCCCAGATAGCCGTCAGATGGCCGGGATGCCGACTAGTCCCAATACCGCCAGGGACTAGACAACGAGTTGGGGCCGTATTCTGTCGAAAATAGTCTGCCGAAACGCACAACGACAAATGTGTCGTCAGGTCTTGTACATCGGGACTTGCAGTGGATGAAAATATCAGAGGCCTTGTGGAGGCGCGATCGCCCAAACCGGGAAATCCCGAATGTCACAACATCCCGCTGGTGGCTGCGTTTCGCGGTCACCTTCACCTCGTCGAGAGAAAAAACACTAGGTAAAATCGGACACGGCTCGGTCTACGAGCAAGCTTTGTAATGGGTCGGCGGATACCACGCGTGTCCTTGTCAACCTACGATTAACCTTTGGTAATGTCCAGAAGATATCTTCCTGACGGGTGTCCTACCTGCGCAACGATTGCCACGTACAGACTGGCATACGAGGCATCGAGCACCTCCAGAAGAACGCGCTATGGTATATCCCTCCACTCCTATGGGTCACCGCGACTGGAGTCAAGCACTCTGAGCTCGTATGTTACAGCCGTGTGCGTTTCGATCGACCGTTTCCTATAGGGTACAGCCCCAGTGTGTTGTTTACCTTTTCTAATCGTATTGGGGCCCGGCGCCCCACTTCGGGGCATCAGTCAGCGCGTCCATTAGCCTCAAGTAAGCTGGGAACTCGGTTTTCCCGTTCAGTTTTCGGCCTGCAGGGCCGCCAACGACCCTCGATCTCATTCAAAAACTAGTCAACGAATGGGGCTGTAACCTATGGGAAACGGTCTGTCGAAAAGTGAACAACTGTAACGAATCCGTCATTCGCTTCGCAACGGACCGCGATGTAATCCCCGCCAGCGCACTTCCACGGATTTCCCGGACTTTCTTCTTCCTTGACTATCAGCTGCGTTGTCCCTTGTTTTCTTATGACCAGACTCACGACTGTGATCGTTCTGCTGACGTTGGGAGCCGACGAAGGCGCTGAACGTTCCCACCAACCCCGGACTCCGATCAGGTGTTAGTTGTTGTTCTGTTCCACGGACACAGACTCCATTGTTGAAACCCACCAAGAGCCTCGACAGCAAGGGGAAACCTTGACCTTAAAAAAGCACGGGGTGCCTTTCCGCATTCAGTGGGTCACGGCCGAGTCGGCGCAGGATACTGGGATCCGCAGACTCGAAGGTATAAAAGCTGGTTACCTCTGTGGTTCTGGACATCAGTATCGACTCGTCCACATTTACTCTACACCCACTTCTCCTTCGACGATGCAAATGCCCAGCAAAATCGTTCTTCCCGATCTCTTTTCTATCTGCCCGATCAAGGGCTCGACCAACCCGCACTACGAAGCTGCCGCTGCCGAATCCCGCGCCTGGGTCAAGAGCTTCGACGTTTTCCATGGAGAAAAGCTCGCATTCCTCCTTAGTGGTAGCAGCGAGCTGCTAGTTTCCCACACCTATCCATACGCAGAATACGAGCAGTTCCGGACCGCCTGCGACTTCGTGAATCTCCTCTTCGTGGTCGACGAAGTGAGCGACGACCAGAACGGCAAAGATGCTCGTCAGACTGGGATCGTCTACCTCAACGTTATGAAGGATCCGACCTGGGACGACGGGTCTAAATTGGCACAGATGACGAGAGAGTGCGTCCCTTCTATCCCCCTTCCGCATATCCAGATCGCATTGATGCTAACGTAACGCGGTTATTCCAGGTTCAGAGCTCGCTTCATGCGCACGGCTGGAGTGAACTGCCAGAGGCGCTTCCTGAAACACTGCGAGGACTACATCGAAGCTGTCTCCAAAGAGGCAGAGTATCGCGAACGAGACGAGGTCCTCGACATGGAACGATACGAAATCCTCCGGAGAGAGAACAGCGCGGTTCGACTGTGCTTCATGCTCGCGATGTACGGCCTCGATATAGATCTTCCCGACGAGGTTTTCGAGGATTCTGCTTTCATGACCATCTACTTCGCCGCCTGCGACCTTGTCTGTTGGGCAAACGTGAGTGGGCCTTGTTTAGCGTTCCGAAATATGGAAGCTGATCCCGATGTCGTTAGGATTTATACAGTTACAACATGGAACAGTCCAAGGGCCATCGCGGCAACAATATTCTCACAGTCTTGATGGAGGCAAAGGAAATTTCTCTACAGCAAGCCGCGGACGCCGTCGGAGAGCACTCTGCGAAGCTGATGAAGGACTTCAATGACTCCAAGAAGCGCTTGCCTAGTTGGGGTGCTCGCGTTGACGCTGACGTAGCACGCTACATCGGCGCGCTCGAGGACTGGGTTATTGGTAACCTAGAATGGAGCTTCAAGTCGGCCCGTTACTTCGGGCCCACCCACGATGAAGTCAAGAAAACGCGCGTGGTCGTCTTGCGTTCTCGCCGTGCTTGAACCACCTTGACGTACTCGCGCGGTTGCTGGGCTGGATACAGGTGTCTTGGTCCCCCCCTCCCCCCACGCACACACACGTTGTTGCTGATGGAAACGGAATCAATCCACTGTGAAAGCTGCCAATACTATTTTTTTTTCTCAAGCTCCCGTCTTATCTTTTTGTTCGCCTATCGTCCGACAATCCGATTTTATAGTTTACATATATTGGGGCAATAATCAGCCTATATGCAATGTACTCGTCACCGATTCCTCCCTCGAACCTAAATAAAAATGGCGCCGTCCCCTAGTTCTGCACAATATTGAGCCATTGAGCCCCCCCCTCGGAGGGCCCAAAGTCAAACGGAACAATCACATACGCCAACATTAGTACATCGTCCCCCATATTACGTCGATCACCTCGACCCTTGCCGCAAAGCCTAACCATCCTTCGCCTAGTCCCGTCACCGTGGTCTATTCAGTGTTCAACGTTCACCCTCGATAGTCAACAGCCTACGTCCTCGGGGCCAGTAACTATAGCACTGTGATTACCCATTTACGATGACCCGAACCCTTGCACCGCGAACGCAATCAGCCAGATTACGCCACTGGGGTTAAGCCGTTCAATAAGGTTCCGCCCTTCTTCACCAGTCTACCGTCGGATCTGGTAAGGGTACCGCAAGCGTTTAGTTAGTAACGTAAGACGTGCTATTGATCGGCGGTTCTGATTATCTTTATATCATGTCCCATAGATATGATCATAACTGAGCATGGCAGACGGAAACAAGGCGAATGATCGGCGTTCCGAAGGGAACGAACAAAAGGGTGAATAAATCTCCCCTAATGTCAGCAAACTCAAGCCCAAAAAGACCTATGCCACGGTGTAGAGCTAATGACCGATAAAGTTGTGGTCGTTGAGTGGGCATCGTCGTAGGGACATCGGATAATGGGGGCGGTCCTCCGTGGTCATGGTACCTATCCATGGCCCATCACTATCACCCCCTCTCACAATCTCACCATGCACATAACTCACAATGCACATAACATTGACACGATAACAGCGTAAAGACGGGGAGGACGCAGTCAAATACACTCATACATGACACACAACCCAACAATACAACAAGGATGCCAAAAGACAAAAACTTCGAAGCAGAGAAAGAAGAGGAATGAGAAGTCTCAAACTGAGGCGAATAGGTGAACGCCGTATAGGATATTTGCAATAAAAAATGATTACTAAGTTACAAGACAGCCTCAATGTCGATACCTTCCTCGTCATCCAGCTCGCCCTCAGCGTCAAGATCACCATATTCGTCATCCCCTTCCTCTGTCCTCGGGCCGAGGGGATCCGAGGGATTACCGCTGAAACCATGGTCGTCGACGGTCTCGATATTTGGAACTTGATTCGAAATCGGATTCGGATTCGTGGGATTGGCGTCAGCGGAGATGGACGTGATGATAGTGACGGCAGTTGTCGGATCCTTGACAGGACTTGGCACGTCAGAGAACCTTCCGCCATTCTTGAGGGCTGCCAAAGACGCCACAATATCCAGGTCAGCCTCCGGAATCCCCTCCATCTTGAACGTTGGAGGTGAATCCATCTTGATCGTCATCGGGTCGGAGTGCGCCCCGTTGATCCCGAAACAGTTTGCCGGAACAAAACTCTGTTCTAGAGTCACGACAGGGTCGACCAGAGTAGGAGCGGGGGGAGAGTGTTTCGCTTCCTCAGGCGGAAACGCCAGCGAGTCTTCCATGATAGGGGAAGAGTCAATCCGCATCCTCTTCTTTCGTGTCAGCGACCGGCTCGAGTCCGATCTCTTGATCCCTGGTCCCAATGTCGTCAATAGGTCTTCGTCGACATGCGCCGGCCGAACGAAGTCCGAACTCTGGTAGTTCGAGGATGTTCCAGACCTTGACCTTAGCCTCTTCATTGGGACTCTCTTCGCCTCTTCCTCTGCGAGCCTCATCGCCAACTTCTCATCCTCATCCACGTTTACATCCACGTCCACGTAGTCCCCGTCGCCATCCTCATCGCCCTCCGCGTCTTTGTCATCATCCCCTTCCGCACCCTCATCATCATCCTCGACGCCCGCGATCGAAGGGGTCTTCAGGGCACTCCGAGAACGGGTAGCTGTAGACTTTGCGGCTGACCCAGAACGCGATCGCCTTTCTCGGTCCCTCAAACGTGAAACAGTCGACATGACGGAAGGTGACCTCCCGTTCGGCGTGCCTGAAGTGTTGTTAGAGGCTTGCCTCCCATTTGTCCTCCGTGGTCGGTTTACCGGAGTGTCGGGGGCGGGCATATGATCGACCTGAGGTGTTGAAGCGTCCCGACTCCGTAACCTCGTTCGGCGTGTCGAAGGAGTAGTCGTGTTGGCGAGTTTCAGCGCGAGTTTGTGATCCTGCTCGACTTGCGCTTTCAACCTCGACGAGGACGCGGGAGACATCGCCTGATCTTGAGTATGCAGAGACGAAACGATCGAGCTTTCGTCGTCTCTGCTCGTAGATGGCGTGCGAAGCCTCTCCTTGACCACAACCGATCGTGACCCCCCGTCCCCGCTTTTCTTGACCGTCACGTCCACGATCTCGACCTCGGTTCCGTGATCCATAGTAGTGAGCGGGACACCTGTTACCGGCTTCGTAGTCCTCTGTAGAATGAACGGGCTCCATTTCAGTTTCTCCGGTTTCAGCGTGAGATATCCCTTCTCGGTCCACTTGGCCAGGTACGCCTTAACGGCTTCGGGATCCCAAACGATTTCGTAGTCCTTCGGTGGAACGAAGGGGCCTCGAGACAAATCGTCGTCAGTTTGTTTCCGTTGGAGATTCTTTCGCGTGGTCCCGTTTTTTCGTCCTCTTACGAACCGGATCGATTGACCAGGGGAGGGTTTCATAGAAGGTGAGAACGGGGTGCCCCCACGTTTGTTCTGGATCATGCCTTGTTGATTGAGGATCAAGCAGAGATCCTCGGTGGTCATTGAAGTTGCGTTGTTGATATCTAGAATTAGATGTTCAGAGATGTAGTTCGGAGAGATGTGATTGGATGGCTAGTAGTTACCTTCTAACCGTATCCCAGGTGAGGCGGTTGAGAGATATCTCATCAAAGACAGAGTCCAATAGTTCTTGTACCCCAAAGCACCCAAGGCAGACAGTGGCTTTTCCGGTGACCCAGTTCTGCCCTCTTTCTTCGACAAGAGGTAGCCTGTGAAGTGTTCTCGATTAACACGCACGACTCCAACTGAGCATTGACCGTGTGTATGACTCACTGAAATCAATCAGGAGGTTCCCCCATCCCTTCCTCTGCCGAACAGGTAGCGTCATGATACAGCTGACGTTGTAATCCTTCGGGCTCTGTTTCTCCTTGCTGAAGTACCCTACGAACCGGGCACCTATCGAGTCACTCTCGGTAATCACATAGAATAGGAAGGGTTCAACATCGTAGAAGAGGGATTTATGGTCGAGAAACATTTTGGAGAGGAGGCATAGATTTTGACAGTAGATCTGCTCGCATAGTTAGGCGTGAAAGGCGTGATAAGGAGAAGCTTCACATACTTTATTCCGTCGCCCGTCAACTTCAAACACCGAAACCGCGCCATCCCGATATATCTCATCTCCAGGTGGATGTCGCATCTTGCATTTTGTCTACCACCGTAGAGATTTAGCCGGGGTGAAAATGTGGCTGCGGAAAAAGGTCGCATACCCGATGTCGAACTGAGATAAACTGGCTCTTCATGTACTTCAGACAGAACTCGCATATCCACAACTTTCCATCTGGCAAATTGGCGTACTCCTCCGGAAATGGAGCGTCATACCAGGTCTGGATATCGTACTCCCCGAATCTAATGGTTCGTATTCGCAATGTCGGTGCACTTGAAGATGAAGCAACGGGTGGAAAGGGGAAAGGCGATTGCGAACCGGGATTCGGTGTAGATGGTAGTGGAGAGTCGAGGGATCGCGGTGTAGATGGTTGGGTTTGGGCGAGGAGTTGGGCGTATGTTGATCGGCGGAGGGGTCTTGAGGGTGTAAACGTTGGTGTTCCTAGGTCAAGTTGGGGAGGGGGTTGGGGTAGAAATAGTTTCGCCTGTGACGATTAGTCAAATGTCATTCTGGCGCGGTCGGAGGGATCAACTCACCTCTGCCTGTGTTCTACTTTCCTCGTACCTCGCCTTGTCGTTGGCCTCGATCGCCGTCTTCGACGTATCTCTATCTTCGGCAGATAAGAGATCCTCAAACATGTCCTTCTGAGGTTCCTCTTCCTCCCGTTCCTTTCCTTTACTCTTCGGAGGCAGTTTGAGTCGGACAACCATCCTACTTGATGGCGGAGGTTGGGTACCTAGTTTAAGCTTCATACGTTTGACAGCTCTTGGAGTGGTATCTGGTTCCAGTTCTTCTTCCTCCGTTTCGCTCATCCGTGCACTGCCCTTGCTGTTGTTCTTTGCACGACGTTGGCTCCGAGTGAGTGGAGACTCGACTTCTGACTCGTCCGTGAAGATCGCCTTACCCTTGCCTTTGCGGCTGCTTGCGGCTCGCGCTTGTGGCTCGTGGGAGTAAGAAGTTGATGCGACGGATGAGGCACGAGCAAGTTGGAAGTTTGAGGATGATTCTTGATCGGTGGTGGTGTGAATATCGGGGTGGAATTCTGCTTGAATCCCAGGCGGCGGCGGTTGGAGGAACTCTGGGAGAGGTAGTGGTGGACACATAGGACAATGCCATTTCCCTGTTGGGGCCTCCTCTAATGGTGGCTGTAGACAGTCCATGTGCCAGCCTAGAATCCGGTGAGTTTGGGCGGGTATGGCTAACAAATGGGCCGACCTCGATCGCAAAAGTCGCAAAACAAGATACGCGCCTGCATGCATTGGTCAATAGGAATTAAAAGCCTGAGAGCGAAGGTCAATACATACGTCATCGCCCTTCTCATGGCATATCTCGCACGTCTTACACTCGATACACTTCCAGGGATACGAACGCATGATCTCCGCTACCGGTCCAAGATCCATACAGGTCGGGTGACCTAACAGCAACGATTAGGATAAATCTGAGACGAGGATGATATAAAACACACCACTCCTGCCGCACATGACACAAGTGACCATTAGCTCCGGCTGCCCATGCTTATTCCCGGTATCATTTCCCTGACAAAATGAACACTCCTCTTCCCGCTTTGGTGGTCGTTTGCGCTTCGGGTGCTTGGATGGGGGTGGAAGAAGATTGGGTGTTGGAGTTTGGGGGAAGAATACTTGAATCGGAGGGGGTTGAGGAGCAAAAGGATCACCTTGAGGGCCGGGAGAGTACTGGTTGTGGTATTGATACTGATAGTCGGACTGATGTTGGTGAGAAAACTGGTAGGGATGACAAAGAGTCAGCTGCGAGTACTCGTCCGGTGGAAGCGCGACGCGACGCGTTTATATGATCTCTCGGCGGAGGGACGGCGGACCGATCACAGATGTTAGAAAAGAGGGAAAAAAGAGGAGACGTACAAACTCTGTTCGCTTCTCCCAGTCGTGGGCGACCATGGCCGGGTCGACCGTTGGCCCGGCCAAGGCTGGGTCGATTGGGATTTCGTGTGCGCCATTCAGGTTGGGAGTCTCGCGCTCAGCCGAGTAGTCCCTCTGGTTGATTGGGTCTGTTGGGAACGCGAGACCCCGCATTCTCCCAAGTCGCAAAGCTGCGGTGCACGCTGCGTGGGCTGATCTACCGTCGTCTTCGCTGTCGAGCCTCTCACCGCCGCTCGTTACGGAGGGGGAGCGTGTGACGCGTGACCCAGGCAAGCGGAGGGGTGATTTGGTCACAGTACACGTGACTACCGAGCGGGCGTCTATTGTCGATGCCACGGTTTTGATCCGCAGCCTATCGGCGCAGCCACACGCCGGGACAATGGTCGAATAGAGTTTCAATGGGATGGCATGGCAGTATAAAACCCTCCGTATTACCTCTCCTCATCTCTTCCCTTCCTTACCCCCCTCCCTCCCGTTCCCAAAGACCAGCGGTCTTCTCCCCCCCTCCTTACTTCGCTCTCTCTTTCTCCATCTGCACACAGTGCATACACTCCCTAACGAAAGCTCACCTTTTCTCTGTATCCCTAGCGGAACACTTGCAGTCTTTCCTACAGCACAATGCAACTAGGCTTCTCTTTCTCGTCCCTTCTCACCGTTCTTTTCGCTCTCGCTCAAGTCGGAGCCGCCCCGGTTAAGCGATCACCTGGCATAGTGACACTGCCCTTGAAGCGTTTGCCGCAGCCAGCTGATGTCCACCCCTCTATTGTATGTCCTACCCTGATGCGCCCCTGGGGATAAATTGTAGTATTGATCTCGCCTCCCCAGCTCCTGCAACAGCATATCAACCGCAGCCACCGTCGTCACGCGCGGATGAACGGCCTTGAAGGCCCTTCTACTGCCGAGCTGGAGAAGCGACTGGAGAAGCGATTAAATCTGGCGCAGTTCCCAAAATACGACAAGAGATTTAATCGTAACGGTGTGAACAGAGACTCTTCCGGTGATGTCGGCACCAAAGGCGCGAACACACTGGTCTCCCATGTTGATGGAGACGGGGATGGTAACTCGGACAAGTAAGCGCCTCACCTTGTCTGTAACCGTTCCATCTCAACGGCCCCTGTCAACTCCTTCTAGTGTGCTCCTCGAGGAAACCGGCAACCAGAACACAACATCCGGCCAAGGTTTCCCGAAGGCTGCTCTTGACGCTGCGATTGCTGGAGACCTCACGAAATCCAACAAACCTACCACGGCCAATTCCATTGGGCTTGATATCGAGTACGCTTACTTCATCTCCCGTCGCATTGTCAGTTTTCTTAACTGATGCCCCGCAGAGGGAATGATGTCGGTTACATTGCTACCATTCAAGTTGGCAGCCCTCCACGTGACTTTTCTATCCTGATGGACAGTGGTTCCGCTGACTTCTGGATCGGTGCGGAGGGTTGTCAGTCCGACGCTGGTGGCGATTGTGTGCGTATGACTTCATCCGATCACGATTTGGTCTGACGTTTTCTTGCTATCCAGGGTCCTCATGTTTTTCTTGGCCAACAATCCTCAACCACTTTCCAAGACTCCGGAGAGACCTTCCAGGTTACTTACGGTTCCGGCGAAGTCAAGGGGAATATCATCTCTGATAATGTCAACATCGCTGGCTTGGCTCTGGATAAACATGACTTTGGCGTTGCTCTTGTGGAATCTATACAATTCTCAGACAGCACGACAAAGTTCGATGGTCTAATGGGTCTAGCCAAGTCTAACCTTTCCAACCAAGGTGTCCCGACCCCCGTCGAGTCTCTTGCGGAGCATGGATTGATCAAAGAGGCCATCACGTCTTACAAGATTTCCCGAGTTTCCGACGGTCTCAATGATGGAGAGATTACATTTGGAGGTCTTGACCAGTCCAAGTTCGACCCCAAAACCCTCGTCACCTTCCAGAACATCAACAAGGACGGTTTCTGGGAGGCCGAATTCGCCGTTTCCGTTAATGGCACGGATCTCGGACTCCAAGGCCGTAGCGCCATCCTCGACACCGGTACCACCCTCATCCTTGCTCCTGGAGATGACGCCCAGACTCTCCACAGTAAGATCCCCGGGGCGAAGAGCGACGGCCAAGGCGGTTTCGTCATCCCATGCACTAACACTGAAGTCGTCTCGTTGACCTTCGGCGGCCAACAGTTTGATATCAACCCCGTCGACTTGTTGTTCGCCCCAGTCGATATGAACGATCTCCAGGGAGACTGTCTTTCCGGAATTTCTTCTGGCAGTGTTGGAGGTCCCGACCAATGGCTGTAAGTCCTTTGTCTCCCTTTCGCTACACCCGCATGACTAACACCCTTGAAGTGTCGGAGACGTGTTCCTTAAGAACGCGTACTTCTCACATAATGTTAATACGAACGAGATGAGCCTTGCAAAACTCGTTTAAGTCCTTCGTGCACCCCACGGGGACCCCGATGCTGGGGTACACGCCTGGTCGTGACCCACCCCTTGCTCGACGCAAGTATCTTAAAACATTCCTTCTCTCGGTTACTCACTATTGCAGTGCAATCACCTGCCGCCTTCTCTGGGGGAAGAGTGGCTCTCATTCGTTTGTACTTATCAATTACTGACATGATGTTGACACATCTATTTATCCGTAGTAGCAAGGAATGGACTACACTTGAATTTACTTGATACTCTGGTGACACAAACTCTGAAAACTTCTGACCGATATCGTACCGCGAGACCCGTAAGAATCGCGAGGGGCTTAGACACTTGCCAAGTTTCCTGCTGCCAGTTTCCGACCACCTTTTGCTAGCACCCGGCGCCTGCGGATACAGACGGTACATAAGTGAGTGACTGCCCGTAAGAACACAACCACGCTATCCATCCTAGAAGGGTACTATCAGCCGAGGTTTAATGCTCGACACCTGAGGCCTGAGAGCTTGTACGTCGTGGATACCGATGAAACTGCAGAACCAGGCGTCAAGGTGATGTCGACACACGGCGGGGTTAGAGCAGATGCGATTGCAGTCCTTCTCGACCTTGTAATTCGGAAGGCTGGCCAGGTTCTGAGTGAAACGGTCGTAGCGCAGCGATTACAGGCGCGCGGTTTGGGGACAAACATCCATGACCTGAAACGACGGCCGAGGT
>Ga0307515_10000753_pt1 | contig 74913 bp, 66 predicted proteins | sample 17_EM_MG_FD_194513 | JGI IMG/M metagenome (GOLD analysis project Ga0307515, IMG submission 194513) | Populus trichocarpa ectomycorrhiza microbial communities from riparian zone in the Pacific Northwest, United States - 17_EM | ecosystem: Host-associated > Plants > Roots > Unclassified | place...
AATACATCGTTTATGATCGTTTGCATCCAATCGCCATCTAGATTACTCATGATGCAAGACCAAAAATCATTGACGCGCCGTTGACTATCATGTTCAGGATGGGGCATGGAGCGTGTCGCTCTTGTTCTTAGTTATAAAGGCGGCCGATTCATCCGAAAAGGTCAATGATGTGCAAAAGTTAATATTTTGTGATTAACAGTAGGATATCTAAATGCGACCATAAATAGAAAAACCCGAAACACAGAACCGGAGATTGGAACCAACGGGTCTAGCCAAACCTGGCAAAACCCGCGGGTTGACGGTTATGGGTCCGGGTTTGGCCCGCCAAGACGCTGCGGGTCGGGTTTTTGGACGGTTCTGGAACCGAATCGAACCGTTTTTCCGGTCCGAACCCGGACCGCTGGCGGGTTACCCGGACCCGTTGCTAACACTACGCGTGTGGGAGAATCTCATCTCGGGAGTCCGGTGCCTGGAGCCCACTCGGGGTTCGTAAGGCCATCAAATGACTGAAACTACAGTCGATCGTTAGTAGCACTAAGCTGTGCGCCTGCATAGGTGTGAAAATGACCTCCGATTCGTCAACCGGGGCCATGATAAGTAACTCGCCCACTCCCACCCTGGGATCCAGCGAAACTAGCGATGATTCCCAACCAGAGACTCGACGCAGAGTTGTCCATTCCCACTCGGGAGTCCGGCTGAAGATGATAGATCTCACTTCCCATCCATGGTAAGGTAAGTAATCTCCTCCCATTCCAGGACAGAGCGGAAGTGATTATTCCCATCCAGGATAATACAAACTGGGTGCTCCTCCCATTCCGAGATCGAGCAGAAGTTATTATTCCCATCCAGGGTGAGGCAAGTAAGACACTCTTCCTATTCCAGGATCTAGCAAAAGTCATTATTCCCATCTAGGAATCAATGAAAAGAGACATGCTAAATCCCACTCCAGGATCTGGCGACAGGTGTCAATTCCCATCCTGGGATGACTAGAGGGACGCCTACTCCCATCCCGGGATCCGGCAAAGGTAAGTTGATCATATTCAGTTGTACGGCCTCATATTCGCCCAGCCAGCGGTATGTTATATGGCATTTGCTGCATCCGCCGGTATAAGTCTCGATGGACCGTAGCATGGAGGCTCGGTCTTGTTCGTAGGAGCACTTCCCATGTGCAATGATTCTTGTCCGTCGGAAGTGGGCTTTGACCACGTAATGATCCTCTGAAACTGTACTTCCGTCCTGAAATGTCGCACTGCCGACGTAACGCTCAATTAATTGTGAGTTTGCCTCTGCGGATAAAGGATTGGGCACATCCGACTCGGTCATCAGAATTGAGTCGGAATCAGTCATCGGAATTGACCATCTAATTGATCATCAGAAATGTGTCTCCGAAGATGGTATGGTTGAGATTGCAATAGGGTACACTTCGGCCATGCAATGTGTCTCCGCCAGAGGTCCGGTTCTATCATGAATTCTGTTGTATTGTCTCGTAATGTCGCCGGGCTTCCGCCACCAATTGACGCGTTCAGTGGTAATGCGATCTTGACATTGCAGCTTCCCGCAGTCGGTAAAGATATGCCGATGGTTCGTATGCGATTTCTCTTGCCGCCGTGTTTCGGCGTCTCATCAGGAGTACTCGAGGTTGTTGAATATTGGATTTCTTGACCGGTGACATGTCACGACTAGTGACACGTCTTGTCATTGCTGAAGTTTCGAGATAATCTCTGCATTCGTCAATTGACATGAATGAATGGTTCCTGAACTAAGGGTCATCGCTCCTGTATTTGGTAGGCCGCTGAACTTGCATGTACGTCATTGTCTCGATTGTTGACTTGTATACCACGCTTCGGAAAAGGAATATAAGTGTAATATCAAAATCCCGTGAGCGAAACATATCCATTTACTGAAAAAGCGATAATAGTGTAAAGGCGAATACCGGCACCTATGGCCGTGTACCGCTCGAGATGGTAATTGGGAGGATATGGTTGCACACGAGGATCTGAGTGATTATATGTGTAGATTTGTAGGTAAGATTATCGCTAGAGATCTGAGGCTCGTGGTGAGCCGACTATATAAAACGGTGTTACCCGGCCCTGGTCACATCACGTGCAGCCGTGCCGTTACGACATTTGGGAGATGTGGCAGGGCAGCCAAAATCTATATGCTACACAGGAGGAATCTCGTTCCCAAAACAAGTAAATGTCAGCCGTAGCATACATTGCAGATACTGAAGAGATCACCAAAGCATCTTGGTCAACCTTTCAACATGATGTTTCAGCTGCATTTAAATTGTCAGACAGATCATCGTTGCCACCAGCTTTGTCTAAAAAGGACCTCCCTGGAGGACGAACCCAAGTATTAAATATCCCCTGAATTGACAGCATCGACCATCATCCAGCCACCAGTAATGAAGACAGGGCAACTGAAATCATTTCTGACACCGAATATTACCTTTACTGGACTAGTGACTGTCAAATTCAAAACATGAACAATGATGACTGGGAGGCAGACAACGAATCCGATATCGATCTTGACAATGGCATTGAGGCTCCGGAAAGCCCAGAGCCCCAGGTGGTACGTTCCGCACGAAATGTTCCCGGATTGATTCGGCCAACATGGAGGTCAATGCAATAGCCTCGAAAGGGGTTGATGATAGTCACTGCAATCGAAACAAGGAGGAATACGGGAAACCAGCCAATGTAGGACAGAATGAGTCAATATGTTATCACCAGGTTGTATATGTTGCTTGGCCGAGGATTTCACTTAGAGAAATAACATATGACAATATTGAGCAGTCGTATGTGAACATTTGTTCATGAACAGAAGTATGGCGGGCAAATTGGGTCATTCAGCATGATATCTCAATTTGGTAGAATGGGAGTGACCCGTGAAAGTACATTACTGGGCTTGGCATTGCCAAACCAATGAGTTCAAATGATTATTCATTGCATGATCGATGGCCGAAGATATGGACTAGATAATACATTAAAACGCGGATCAACGGAGAGTCAACGATTTTTGGTCAAGTAAGCGACGTGATTGTGAAGTGAATTGGTCACTGTTAAGCATAACCTCTGTATTGGTTGCCTATATAGGCAATACAACAAGCGACACAGTCACTGCCCCAGTCTGAAAATGAGCATCAACTGGGTGTCAAAGATTTATAGCTTTGCATCTTGGGTTATCAACGTGTTGATTTGTGGTAATGATTCATATACAATGTATTTGCGGCCTTTTCAGGCAAAACGATGCATGATATCATTGTTACCCCATAATGAAAATGAGCATCAATGGAGTGTCAACGATGTAAAGTCATTTAAGTCAGGTAATTAGAAAGTGATCTGGTTGTGGTTAGGCATAATGAATGTCAAGGCAGCTTTTATAGGTAAAAGAGAAAGCGAGATGGTCATTGCCCAATTCTGAAAATCAGCGTCAACCAAGCGTCAATGATTCTTGGCGGTGCATCTTGGGTTATCTGGGTGTTGCTTCGTGGAAATGATTCATAGACAATGTATTTCTGGCCTTTTCAGGCAAAACGATGCGTGACATCTTCCTCACCCCATCATGAACATGAATGTCAATGGAGTGTCCATGATTTTCAGTCTTTTAAGTCAGGTAATTAAAATGTGATCTGGTTCTGGTTAGGCATAATGAATGTAATGGCAGCATTTATAGGTAAAAGAGAAGGTGACATAGTCATTGCCCCATTCTGAAAATGAGCTTCATCGGAGGGTCAATTATGTTGGGCATTGCATCCTGGGTTATCCAAGTGGCGATCGGTAGCAGTCATCTATAAATGTGGTATTAGCTGCCTTTAGTGGCAAATACAACAGTGGCACGCTCCCTGCCCCATCCTGTAAAAGAGCCTCAATGGAGCCTCAATGATTGTTGGTCTTGCATCTTTGGTAATCAAAGTGTCACTTCATAACAATACTGCATATACAATGTAATGGCACCCTTTTCAGCCAAAACAGTGCACAATATGTTCTTTACCCCATCCTGAAAATGAGCGTCGACGGAGCGTCAACAATCTTCGGTCTTGTATATTGGGTAAACAAGGCATTGTATGGAAATTTGAGCTCATAACAGAACTATTGACCGCCTTTGTAGTCTGAAATACAACTCACAAAAGGAAAAACATTGATTACAAAATCATCGATGTCGCAACCTGCAAATCATTCAAACAGTAATTTCTGGACATTGAATGAGCGATTTTGATCAAATACTATTATCAAACAGCAAATGCAAGAGCATTATATGAATCTACAGACGGACCGGCTAGACAACCCACTGACAACCCGCCCGATTCAGCCAGGTTAGGAGGTTTCCATCGAACTGTACCCAAATACATCGTGGGGATGTATTGAGGACACGGACCATCAATTTGGGGACGTTTCGTTACCGACCTGTGCCCGGACCCGAAGTAATGTTCTAGAACCGTTGCTGACACAAACCATAACATGAGGAGAGCTGGTATTAACGAGCTTGTCGGGAACCCTACGATGGCAACCATCAGGAACTTCGCTTTGTTCCACACTTCATTCAAATGGTTCAAGAAACTGTCCAACACAATTGGCAGTGAGTCTTGGAAATTGGGCAATGGGTGTTACAATCGTGTGGCAGATCCAAACAACCTTCGTGATGATGATTACACATTTTTCTTCTACTGCCATCCTGTTGAATTCATTGAGTTCCTCATCCAACTGCCTGCATTCAGAGAACATATGTCATATACTGCAGCAAAGGAAATCAATGAAGCTGATGAACATATCCACTCAAAGGTGACATTAAGCGACTGGTGGTGCAATGAAGTGGTATATTAGTTGAATTTAGTCATAGCAATGAGGAATGTGACTGCTTCGATAGCTACGGTGGCCGCTTGGAGCTATGATTTTCCCTGTATTGGGCAGTTCAGACCAGACACAACTAAAAACCATTCGAGTGCCTAGAGGAAATGGCTAGTATGTATGATTCTTTGACACATCGACTCAACTATTAGATCCAAGCCTTCGAATCTTGTAAGCATCCTTGCTGCCCATTATCTTGCTCCTCCAAAATATCACTTTAAAGGACATGGAATGAAAACTGCCGTGAAGGAACAACAAATCCATGATGGCAAGGTTTTAAGGAAGGTCTTTGAGCTAATTTTTCGTCCCCTCGATGCGCTTTTCAACCATGGCACACTCATGCTTTGTGCAGACAGTCAGATGGGGCAACGTTATCCTTTCATCTGTGCATGGACAGCTGCCTACTTCAAACAGATTCCCATGCACTTGATCAAGCAGCCCCATTGCCCAGTGTGCGAAGCACCAAAATTGTCATTTGGAGAAGGGAATTCATTCTTGTGGCAATTGAGAGGCTATTGGCTATACTTCCAAAAGATAATACTTGCAACTCAGGGAGATAAGACGGAGAGGCGGGAAGCTATACAATATCTGAGCAATTGGAATCTCAGAAGGTGTTGTCTGGAATATGAAATGCATCTCTCTGACAACTCTTATCGTGCCTGATATTTCCCATACTGTCTATCTCGGTATGTTTAAGCATTTGATGGCCTGGGTAACGTCCTTCCTTGAACAAAATTCCAGGATTGACAAATTGAACCGGCTCTGGGCGTTGATGCCTCCATATCCTTGATTCGCATGATTAAACAAGCCATATAGCCGGGTGATGGCAGGGAGTGATGGAGAGATGACAGCACTCGGGCAAGTGATTCTTCCAGTTTTCGTGGCGACTCTTTCCAACCCGTCGGCATGCCACACGATTCCCTTCACTCAAGCCCTGTTGGGCATCAACAACTTGGTTTATTTTCACCTGAGGGCACAGTACCGGTACCATACTGAAGCCACAATCGAGTACATGGAGTAGTATCTGGAGGAGATTCATTGTCACAAGGATATGTTCAGTCCATTCCACACCAGTGAATCTAGAAAGCAGGTCTCGGAGGCCTTGAATCCGCTGCTTACTTTGTACAATCAGCAGGAACAGGACAGTGACCCCGCTTGAAACAATCATTTGGCGGCTACAAAGCATTCTCGGGTTGATGAAGATACAACGCAGATGGAGTCAGAAATTGCACAACAGCTTGTTGATGAATTGGATTTCAGCTTTGTTAAGATGCATCTCCAGAACCACTTCTCTGCCCATATCCACCATCTTGGCAACCTCATAAATGCAAGCTCTGAACTCCCAGAATGAGCAGGGATAAATCATAAGCAAGTATAGTGACATTCAAATCGTCATGAGGCTGCCTTCCACGTGTTCCAAATGATAGCCTGAAAGTAGGTGTTTCACCATTGCGAGCAGATTGCAAAATCTGCAAAACAATGTTGTGAGAATGAAATGCCTCTAACCAAAGTGCCTATCAAGCGAATGATGAATATCCTGTGACCACAATTCAAGACCCTGGATGACACGGCCGAGTGGTGTGCAACGCCAAATGGGGAGCTACTGAATCACATTGCTTGGCATTTCAAGAGATTTGCTGACTTCCCAGACTATGTCGATCACAATCAGTATTTTGGTTAACTCAATGATGCAAAATACGTTCGGTAAAATGTGGTAGCCATTCCAGTCACGTCTTTTCAATGCGACGAACAGGCGGTTCATATGGATCATTGCACTGGGTCCACAAGGCGGAGAATGCATAAATGACTGAGAAATGATCCAGTGCTTCCCTGCATGCGGACGAGACCGGATAGCTACTTTAACTCAACGGATTAATGCATTCCCTCACATTTGAAGTGTCTTTTCATTGTCTTGAATACTGAATCCAGTGTGAAAGGGATTCTTGCCTTGGTTCAGACGTTTGCAACAGTGCCGATACGTCAGACTGCTGGTATGGTGATTGTTGAGCAGAGACATCTACCTCAGATGCAACCCTTGCATGATGTAAGCTACAGTCATAAGCCTCATTTTAGCGTCAGAACCACTTATATCGTTACTATACGTATGATCCAAGGGGCTGTACACCTGGTTCCGCTGATGCTGCAGCCAGATAGCCCGTGGTGGTACTTGAGCAAGAAGACTGACTTGTATGCGATCAATTCGCTTTACATGTAGATTATTTGAATGGATGCTTGAAGTAATTGTTGCAGTGGTATATAGAAATCTAATGAGTGTTTACTCTGTGTGTCTTAATTATGTTGTGGGAGTTGTGCAAGCTTGTGTATAATCAATGTCTCAAGGGATTAAATAGTTTAGAATATTCTTGAAATCAATACCACGGTTCAAAAAGCTGTTGAAACAATTACAATCCAGAGGACCAAGGTGACACAAGTGCAGTACATGAACTTTCATAACAAAACAAGTTCTTCAAAGGTAGTGACGATGCGAACACATCATTGAATGCGTCAAAACATTGTTGAAGAATGCATACAATTTACTCTGATTATATTTGCAGAATGTGGAGGAGGATAGGTGAATTGGGTCCATTTTCGGAAACCAATTTCGGTTTTTGGTGATGTAGGTCAGTAGCTTTACTCAGTATTTGTCCCAGTATATGATTGGTGCCTGTTTCATCAATGAAGCTGATGGATTGGGCATACCACACCCGCCATTGATATTCGCACAGGTCAGCACTGTCTCGAGGAATGTTGTCACTTTCATCGCCGATTGCTTGGCCCTCATTGTTCGTATCTTCATTACTTTCTTCTCTCAATATTTACCTGTATTTGCTTGTGGGGGTCTTTCCCACCATTACCTACTCAGCTTTCTGAACCAGAATCCGTGCTTGGGCACCATCTTTGGTGATACAGCGGAGATGGAATGCATAGCGCATGTTGTCATCACTTTACCACACTGCTTGCAGCATTGAAAGGGCAGCCATGAGAAAGGGCGGTTCTGGTTGGAGGAGTGTAGGAAGTGAGTGAGAGGATATGCTACAGTACACAACAATGAGAGACCACATTATTGCACAGATCGACGACATCTCCGCACAGTGTGACTGGGACCAAGAGGTGTGACTGAATGAGTATATATATCGTTGTGTCACAACATTATATCGATTTACCCTTCAGCTTCTCAAAGATATACCCCTGGTCACTTGGTACATCACCGTTACGCCAGTAACTCTGTTCACTGTCTGCTGCCATCCCCCAGCTATTCCCAGTAGTTGTTGCATTGAGAAGTGGATTTTGCCGCCACACTGTTGGCACTCGAGGGCCTAGCTCTGCTGTGTTTCTTGCACCCTAAATTCCCCCTCTTTCAGTGCTGCTCCACAGGAACTGACACTCCTCTATCCCTTCTGGCTAGTTTGGTGCTTCTCCATTTCATTCGATGCTCCATTCTCCCCCTTACCGCACTCTGCCCCTGGGATGTGTGTCTCTCAATAACCAACTGTACTTGTCAATCTGGCTTGCCACTTGTTAGTCTGGCTTGGTGCTTGTCAGTCTGGCTTGGCACTTCTTGGTCTGGCTTGCCACTTGTCAGTCTGGGTTGGTGCTCCTCTCTCTGGCTTGGCGCTCCATGTTCTGCCTTGGCACTCCTCAGCCTGGCTTGGTGCAGCTCTATTTCATTCTACCCTCCATCTACCCCCCTTTCAGCTTTCCTTCAATGCAATAGGTACTTTTCAGTTACCACCATCCATCCTCAGTCCAAGTTTCCACTCCTGGATTCAATTCTGCACTCCCTACTCTGCTTGTCTGATCTTCCCCACAGCAATTATCAGACTCCAATCCCCATCGGTGCTCTCCGCTGCTTGGATTGGCACTCCTGCATTTCATTCCATGCCCCATACCCTGCTTTCAACTCTTTTCTGCTTGTACAGGTTCTACTCTGTAGGAATAGATGCTTCTCAATCCTTGCCAGCGCTCCTCAGCCTAGGTTGGCACTGTTCTATTTCATTCCCCAATCATCCATCTTTCTCTGTGTACTCCTCTTCTCCATTCAATCACTCTCCATCTTGGCACTCCTCTTTTCCTTTGCCAGTTGCTCTCCTTGTTCATCTTAATATATTATCATATTGCATTTCAAACACCATGTTAATTAGCCGCTAGCTAACATCTCATTACACCTTTATTAGATATCACACATTGAGCCAATAATCATTGGAATTCGATTCTTTAAAGTCTCGATTCACAAAATAGAATAGTGAAGAAGATATTAGTAGCTAGTGTGGGACGTATGATGTAGAAGTGATAATAAACAATGATCCATGTATCGAATTTGCTGTAGAGGTCAATCCATTGCTAGTGTACATCCCGAATATCTCCAATGATGGCCCCAAACCTCTCAATGGATCACCTTATAAACCTAGATTTCTCTCAGAGTTTGTTTGGGCTGACTGTTTGGGTTGGGCATTACTTCCAGGTGCTCCCAAAGTGTTCTCCACCCCTCCAACATGTTTTCAATCTTATCATGATCACTGCCGCAGTGCTCCTGTGGCTGTCATGTGAGATGCAAGATAATCTGAAGTCCACCTGGAATGTCCTTCCCATATCTGCTTCTTTCCCAACCTCTATATTTCTATGTTTTCACTCCATCTCCTCTCTCTCACTCCAGGAGTGATCTACTAACTAAAATTGGTCTCACTGAAGTCATAGCTACCATCTACCAAATGAATGTACAACAATTCAGCTCTGGAGGATTTCGTGAATCAAACAAGTCTGGTGGTTTTAATCATACAAGGAATGTTGTTGATGGGTATTTGGTTCGTGAATGGAATATGGCTCATCAATATTTGCCATAGCGATACAGTGCCTTAAACTGCAGAAGAATGATACCTGACCATGGGCTTATAGTGGTCCCATCTGATTAGTTCGTCTGATCTTTGTGCAGCCTGTTTTAATATCCAATCTTCACCAATTTGGGGCAATATATAAGTAATCCAAGTCATTGTTGTGCAGTGGACATGTGATCTGAATTCTGGCCCATTGTTGTATGGATCTCCAACTGGTGTGAACTCAGGACCATGTTCAGTATCTGATACATTACTGCCATCTGTGACCCAATGGGCATCAATACTGGCTGTATAGTCGATTCACTCTGGCAGTAGCTTTCAAGCCGACCATGATGCACTTTCCAGAAGATGCAGAATCCTGTAAACGTGTCCAATGCAATTTACCTATGGGGTTGCCATTCATATCAATTTGTATTGCAGCTCCAGACTGAGTATACAGGATACCATATACATATTGAAATTGCAGGAGTCCATTTTAACTGAGGTGCCAAAAGGCTTCCTAAACTTGCCAATTGGGGTCCCCTTCATTATGAACCTGTGAGTCTCATCCAAGAAAGCATGCTTTATGCCAGCTTTCCCAAATTGTGATCTGTCGACATCCATGTGGTTGAATCTCTGGTGGAAAGCCTCGATTGTTGAGATCATGACGAGTGTCTGTCGTTTACCACGAACCAAAACTCGAAGGTATGCTCTCCTCCCGGAAGATGTACTCTAATGGAGATGTGGGGTTGACTCAATGTACTCACCACCACAGCTTTCCATTCTGCCCACATCAAATAAGGCCTATATCAATCTTTGCTTGAAGTTACTATACAGGTATGTATTCTGGTCATACCATAGAATTATTGCTAGGATGTGAACCTCCCACTGTGGCTTAGAAGGCTCCATTCCAATCATCTTGCGTTGGTGAATATTTGCTTTGTGATTGTTCATGTCTATCTCCCAATTGTCGAATCCAAGAGGTGCATTCTTGATTCTTTTCCATTGACATTAACCCTGTGACATATCAAAGCAAGTGCTACCAGTGTCAGATAATTGTTAGAGTGGCTAACAGTATAGCTCAAGAGTACAGCAGGGTCCAACAATACCAGTTCTGCAGTTGTCAGCCAATTAACCACCCTTCACCAAGCTATTCCTCTTTTCTGCCATCCAATTCACTGAAATAGTTTGGCACTGTTGTAACTGAATCCATTTATGGAGCCACTTGAATGTTCTGATCTCCATGGTAATGCCTATTGCGGCTATTGAGTTCTCTAAGTTTTCCTTGTGAAATGTCTAGTTATTCATCTACTCCAATAACCTGCAAGTAATAATTAGCATTATACCAATGGTCTGCCAGCTGCTTTGACAGCAGCGGAGCTCAGACAGTAGCTCTATTACTCACACACCAACCACTGGGATACAGGCAGTGACTCACCAGTCCACATCATCTTTGACCAATATGATTTGCTGCTGGGCTAGCACATGTAGGTAGTTGGCTCTGTCTTGTTACATTGTGGCAATGGTGTTGAAGTCAGCATTGACCTGGTCTGAATCATTCACATGTTGAAACTCACAATCTCCGTGCTCTGATATGAATGTCTGCCTGGAGGATCCAGTCAGTGGTGTATGGTTAGGAATCCACAATTTCCCTAGTTTGGAATAAACCCAGTTCTTCAGCATCCCAGGTAGCTCTTCCTTCCCTTCTCATTTCTCCTCCTTCTCCTCCTCCTTCTCATGCATATCATCCAGTATATTGGCACTAAATCCATTTTCAGATCTGTCATGCAAGTCGATTAGTAAGAGTAGATTCTCTTCTTGCTCAACTTTCACCAAAATAGTTGATCTTTGTTTCAGGTTGAGGGGGTTGGTCAAATGATATTTGATTTCATTGTCAAGGTGATTCACCATTACTGGTTTCTTAATGATAAAGAATGTTAGCATCAGATGACCATCAACACTGGTTGATATCAGTCAGTAAATACCACTCCATTCATGCAATAGCCTTTCAATCTGTACAAACCTAAAAAATGTACTATCACTTAGGGTCGACGTTTTGCTTGCCAATCAAGAGTCAGCAGTGTTCCAGTATGTTGCTAGATCATATTGACAAGTCATCCAGGCAAAAACTTGGTCATAACACTGGAATATATTAGAATTCATTGTGAAATCTCTCAGAGCTCCAGTCCATTTCAACTCTTCTGCAACATCTACCTGTGGACCATTTTCCATCCATGTGATAAATAGATCAATACATTGTTCACTGGCTTTTTGGTATCCATTTCCAGATCAGTTGCCACACACTGTATAGTGAGATGGTCAGTGAGACAAACCGCATGTGGGCCTCCTGGTGCTGAGATTGATATGTGAAAATGTCACTGCATCATATGTATCATTCTGTCTGTAGATGGGTTGCTGGAAGGCTTTAACGGAGGTGTATATCTGAAAAGGCTCAAATCTTGGTAACTGCCCATCCCCCAAAATTGCCAAAACCACAAGCACTATCTAAATTGCGAAAACTCCCAATACTGCCAAAACTGCCAAAACTGCAGGAAACGGTATCATGGATGATACCCCCAATCCTATAGAGCCTCTACACCAGATCCTCCTGCCCCAGCCTAGCGACGCTCTTCTTGGCTACACTAAGGTTGAGCTTGAAATTGCGGGTGTACTGGTTCCAATACAAAAATCAGAAGTGACATTGCTGATTGGTATAGCAGTAGGGACCAAGATTTGGTCGAATGAAGGGGCAGCTGTGGTCTTTGGCAGGAGGTTTGGTTTCGTTCTTGGCGTTGTGATGGTGGCCTGGTGTAGTCTGTGACTTTCTGGTGGGGCTTGGTGGATGTTTCTGTGTGGGGCGATGGCCCTTTGGATGGCTATTTCTGGTAAGCATGGGATTCGTCTTTGGAATGTATGGACATCATCATCATTTGGCCAGCAACCTGGTGAAATTCCCTAGAGAATGATGAGTTATCTGCGAGCATGGAATGGATGTCAGAACACATTGATTTGTCAGGTTGACATCAGTTGATGTCAGAGACTCAATGTCTGTGTTGAAATGTCGGAATCAGATCTGCACACCTTGTCATGCATCTTGGCTTCACGTTGCACCTTGTTGTACCGTTTGATAGTCTTACACACCAGGATAGTGGATATATCATGCTCAATTTTCCATACCTGGACTGCTGCAAGGCCTTCACTGTATGTGACCCAGCTAATCACCACATCTATGTTCTAAGGCATCATCCACAACCTGGAATAGCTGATATTGGTGTTCCAGTTCGAAATGCCAGGTGCCTATGTCTATGTGACTGTTGGAGGTGCCTTACTGATTTTCAATCAGCAGATGAATGGGTCACTGAGTGGACATGAGAATCACTGAGTGGATCTGATTTTGTCAAGTTGAGTTAGATTGATCTGAGTGACTAGATAAGGATTATATGTATTATATCTCAACTAGCACTAGATGAGCTCTGACTCATGCGCAATGGGATAACCACTGGAATCCACATTGTTAGTCTGATGAGAATAAGCAAGTTAATCTGGTTGAGAAAGAGCTACAGATTGAGGTGAAGAGAGTTTGAAGAAGAATAATGCTAGTATTGAGACCAGTTGAATAGATATGTGCAAAATTGTTGGTGGTTTTCTGAAAAACTAAATAAAACAAGGGTTGGAAGGATGTGAGGTATTGGGTGGTGTAGAAATGTCAATCAGTTTATGGCCAAAATATCAGCTCACCCTTTTCAGTTTAGTGAAGCCAAACATGGTGATTTCATACACTGAAACAAGGGGAGTGAAAGATATTATACTCCAAGCCTGAAGATCATGTGTGGTACAACAATGTCATAATGCTAGACTAGCATCCATGTCCATTGAGGGCAGGCAGAATACACAGCATTGGGACTTTATGATACAAGCCTCACTACATTCATTTCCTGGGGCTGCTGGTACACAATTGCCGATTATTCACCCTGAACATTCCAGTTCTTGCTTTGTTCCTCATATGACTTGATCATTATCTCACAACATGGTCTCACTAGTCACTGGTGTTGAAAACGTACTCATTGTGACCCACATTCTAGCACTCTATCCATGTCAGATAGGCAAGACTATAAACAAACAGACAATTTGTACCAATTTGACACCTATAAACAAAGCCTGTGACCTAAGACAGAGATATTTCCTATTGAAGATCCCCAATCGATGAAACAGTATGAGTCCTGGTTCTTCCAGAAGCTGGCTGGTACCCTCTTCCACTTGTCACTACACCCCAACCATGCGAACTTTGTCATTCTGCTGTGCAAACCAACCTCAGTAAAGCTAAACTCAACAACATCTTCAAGTGAAGACTTATTGCACTCTACACAAATGTCTAAAACTCTGACCAGGTCTCTCAGCTCATTGCGAATATGGAAGAACTCGACAGATATGCATGCAGATGAAAGGAGAGTTTGGTTAATATTGGCAGACTAGCTACTGTGTCCTGGTAGCAGCACTCTATTGCAATAGTATGATATATTCTAGGATATCCCTTATATATTGACCATCTCTCATTTGCACCAGTCAAACTAATGGATTCCAGTGGCAAAGGTGTATACACTGAGATGTGGACTACAGATTGGTGGTGGCAAATGCAGACATGTTTCATTGTGTTATCAAGGGGATTGTTTCTTATCAGATTGTCGTTGCACTTTGGTGAGTTAAAGTGTCAGAGAGAACCTGTCAGAGAGCATGCTAGAGAGCATATCAGGGATCATCAGAGGCATATTGTCAGAGAGTGTGTATCAGAGAGCTTGGCAATGAGTGTGTCAGAAATTGCTGAGCAGAGATTCAATGTGTCAGAGTGGATTACATGTCAAGAGTATCATCTACATTGTTGATCAGATTTCTCTAGATATTTGAACCTCCTCACTTATTGCTAATACATCCTAGCAATATTTGCCAGATGGATCAACAGTTCCCCCGAATATATTTGCCAGCGACAGAGCAATGCACTCTATGCTAGGCAGTAACTGATTAACTTCACCAGTTAATCTCGCTAGTACCAACCACTCTGAGGCCAACAGACGATCTGACATGACAAACCCAAAAGTACTAATGGGTCCTCTACCACGATGCCCAAACAGACAAAACACCCACATCAATTGGTTGCACAATCATGGATCCTTGTAAATCGATAGGTTTCGTCTGGATATGCTAATAATGGCCAGAATAATGGATCTATGTGTAGACAGTCACACTCCTTATGAATTTCCATGAATTGCATCATTCCTTGTTGACTATGCAGAACAGCGCACCATTACTATAGTGAATCATGATTGGTACCCACTATGGGAGACAGGCCTGGATGTGATGCCTGGCTTCACCCACTGGTCCAGATACCACCACACAGAATGTTATCTTCTTTAGTCAACCACAGCTGCTGATGAGGTTTGTTTGTTTGTAATCATGTTGCATTCACCCCGAAGGGGTGACCAGCTAAGTTACCATAAGCCGGCCAACCACTGGTGGTCATGGCATTTAATTAACATTTTTATACCCCTGTCCATCAGAAACTTCCTGTCCATCCATCAGCTAAATTACGGCCAAACTAGCTCACATAACAGCTACTTCTGACTCAGGCAAAGTCGTTTCCTCCCACTTCCCGCTACCCAATGGAGGGCACTAGGCCACAAACCCACCAAGCCCACCCCCATTACTGATCGTGCGTATGCTCAACCTGGGGTGAGTTTGACACGGGGAACTCATGGTGCGACATCAACTTGTACGACACAAGGAGTCCACTCGGGTAGAGGAGTGGCACCGGGATTCGAACCCGTAACAATAAGCATACTGCTGACGAGGTGGGGCTGAGGAACGTTGCAAACTGTCAAAATTTCACTGATGACCATGGAGGTTGTAATATATATAGTTGCATGAATATTGACTGGTTGCACCAGCTACTGAATGGCATATTTAAAAATTACACGTGGGAATGTAGTGTTGGTTTGCTGAAAGATATTTATGGCCTTGAAAAGGGTTTGGATCTGTTAGATGAATGATTATCCATAAGACCTGACTTCTCAAACATCGCGCAGTTTGGAGACAAACATATCTCTCATCACATAATATAGTAGTACCATGTGCAAGGACATTGTATAGGACTGGGTTGTATTGCTTGCCCCACTTCTCAAATGGCACATGCCCACTTTAAGTTCAAGAAGTCTGTCACCAACTTCTTATAGATTGCAAGTTACCACTTTAACTCCTAAACTGTACTCAAATATCTACATAATGCACTGAGAGGTATCAGCAACAACATCCACCTCTTCCTACCATACCACAAGAGGTACAGTATGTGCAAGATACCCACAATTCATTACTTTGTTCAATATATCACATGTATTAGGTATATGAGCACTACCAATAACTGTGACATGCAAATATCTAAAGCCTTTTTTAATAAATCTCAGTATGGATGACTAATAATCTTCCCACAAGGTCAACTGTATTCAGCCGACATTACCATGGGAAATGTACTTTTTCCTTATCAAGTCAGAACTGAGCATTCTACTGCATATCATTAAATCTGATTACCCATCACCAAAGGCGAATTTTGGCAGATAGGTATGTTTGTTTGTAATCATATTGCATTCGGCCGCTGGCGGCCATGGCATATCCAGTATATATCTCCTCCCCGCTTCTTCCGTAACATAAAGAAACAAAACTAAAGTCGCGAGTCCTCTTCCCCACTTAAACAAAAGAAAAACCGCCACAAAACAACATCAACTTTTACACCCCCCCATCACTCGACTCCTCGTGATCTGAGTTCTCCGCCTCCTCCTCCACTCCGCAAATTCTGCCGACATCTGTATTAGATAAAAAATCCATCAACGCCTGCGAACATTTTTCTTCAGCAAAAACGAGAGACATTGGCAATGAAATCTTTGGCTTCTTTAAAACCTTTTCAACGCCCTCATAACCCTCCTCCCCCTCTTGCCCATCAACCCAAAGCCTTTTTTGTTCTCGTTTCCATCTCTTACACCACTTGAAAAGGTGGTCTCTTGTCTGATATTCATGCCCGCACCACCAACATTTCATATCTGTTCTTTTTCCGATCCGCAATAGGTATTTCGCTATCAGTGCATGTCCTGACTTCAGCTGATAAAACGTCGCCGCAATTGTCTTTTTGGCTCCCATCACCGCACTGTTACCCCCCCTTGTCACCAAATCGTACCAGTAACTGTGCTTTGACTTCTTCCTCAACTTTATAATTTCTTCTTTGCTTTCTTCCCATTTCACTTCCGTTAACCTTCGGCTAATATGGGCGAAAGAAACATAATCTAAAAACGGCAGCGGATTTTGCGTCTCGGTATAACTGCCACAATGCTTATACCCCGCCTTTGTCGCTTATTGGTCCGCTTCTTCATTGCCTTCTATCCCTTTATGCGCAGGTACCCACCAGTACTCCACCTGGATATTTCTCCAGGCTAATGCGTCAGCCCAATTCATCGTCCGTAGTGCTAGTACCTGTCCTGGTCCTGGCTCGTCCAATTTTATTCGTCTTAAAGTTGCCTGAGAATCCGTAAAAACCATAACTCTGGTAAGCTCTTTTTTTTCTGCCATCTCATCCGCGATCTTCATTGCTTCCGACATCGCATACATTTCTGCGTCAAACGCCTCTTTCTGTCGGCGTAGGTATACCCTCCTCTTTTTCCACCTCCCTTCATCTTCCCATCCCACTGCACACCCAACCCACTCATCTTCTTTCCTAGATCCATCAGTCCAAAAAACAAGTCCCTCCCGTTCCACTTTTGCCTCTTCCAGCGCTTGTTTCTCATCCTGAATTATCACTTCGCCTTTAAGGCCTCTGTTTTCCATCGGTAATGTCCTCCTTTCATAGCTTCTCCTCTCGAAAGGTTTATCCTCCGGGATCAACTCATCAATCCCCTCCACCCTCTGTAAGACATTCCTTTGTACTTCTAACATTCTCCCTCCGCCTTGAGTGTCGGGTATCATCATTTGTCTCAACTTATACCGGCGTACCCGGTTATTCAGAAGAGCCTTTGCCAGTCGTAATCCAGCATCATTCATCAATGCTCCTTGAGGTGTTGTCCTAAAGTATCCGGTTACCCTTCTGCCCTGCTCATTCAACAACTTTTGTACCTCCTGAGCTCGATTTTCTTGTCCACGCCACCACAATTCAGACCCATACAACGCCACTGCCTGGACCGCCGCGACTTGAATTCATTTGCATCCTTCCGAGCTCAATCCCTTCTTCGTCATCAAGAATCTCACCCTATTCTGTGCTCTCCTTGCTTTTGCTAAGGTCCTTTTTGTATGATCATTCAGAGTAAGCATATCGTCCAGCCATACTCCTAACCATCTCATCGCTTTTTTGTTATACCGAACCTCATAGTTTCCTACCCTTACTCAGGCATTCATCTTGGGTTCCTTATTCTTTCTTCGTCGTGTGAACAACATCGCTTCTGTTTTTTCGATGTCGAACTGACAGGCATTCTTTTTTGCCAAAATTGTTGTTTCCACTGCGCATTTCTCCAGTCGTTGTGTGCATTCCGCCACATCCTCACCGTCCACCACCCATGCCACATCATCAACGAAAGATATGCCCTCGCTTCCACACTCTTTTTCTTTATCCTCGACTTGGCCGAACAACCCCGAAAGGTATACAACGAAAAGTACTGGCGATACTGGTGACCCCTGTGGAACCCACGTCTCCACATCCATACTATCTCCTTCCTTTCCGTCCATCGACATTATCACTTTTCTTTCATCCATAAAGCTTTCAACCCACCTCACCAGATCGGCTTCAAACCCCATTTCTTCCATTCTTTTTATCAAGTTCCCCCTTGCCACATGTGGAAAGGCTCCCTTAACATCCATCAACAGCACTGCCGCAGTATTCCCCCTCCCCGACGCTTCTTCAACTCTCTTCATCAACCTTCCTACCGCATCTACTGCTGACCTTCTCTTTCTGCATCCAAACTGTCCGTCATGAAGTAGCCTCCGTCGCTCACACTCCTCTGCTATTGCATTGGCTGCTACCTTCCCGACCACTTTTCCCAAACAATTTAACAACGTTATCACCCTGTATGCCTTGGCGACTCCGTAATCTGGCTTATACGGTTTCGGTATAACAACTCCCTTCGCTTCCTTCCAAGCTCGTGGGTGTATTCCTAACCTAAAAGACGCCTTGACAACATTAATTATCCTTTGGGAGTCGCACTCCCACAATAACCTTATTGCCTTAAACCCCAACCTATCCGGGCCGGGTGCCTTCTTAACTGACTGATTGAACAAAGCCTCTCGGATATCTTCATCAGTAATCCTCTTCCACATTTCCCCCCCCTCTTCTTGGGCCCTCTTCTCCACGCCCTTCGAAGGTTTTGGAAACGCTTCTTCTTTTATCAACTCCGCTTTCTCCTCCCGGGATTCCGCCACCTCCCCACTCCTGGATCTCAAAGCCTTCGTCGTTTGTTGTCCTCCTGGTTTTGTATATCTCAACCCCTGCCAGACCTGATCACTTGTGGCCGAAGTTGAAAACTTTCTCAACATCTCTGTTTTCGACTGTCGGATCATTCTTCGGAGGTTGCTTCGCTGCTTCCTAACTTGTTCCTGCGATGACTCCCCCCTTCTTCTAGCTGTCTTTATTGAGCCCAAAATCTTCCTGTTTTCTGCGATCTCCGTTGTCCACCACCTTTTTGATCTAGCACAAACTTTAACTTGTTTGCAGCACCTATTAAGATGATTAACAAAGTTCCGCTGTATCCACTCAGCCTCTCTCTGTAATTCATCCCCGCTGCTCTTCTCATCCAAAACGGGTCTCTTTGAGCTCTTATCCTTCCAATCTTTTTGTGCTTTTTTATAATTTTCTTCCTCCTCCTTCGACTTAAGCCCATCGATATCCCATCCCGTAATTTTTCGTGACACTTTGACTCCTTCTCCTTCATCCCATCTTAACTGGGCACACACCATCGCGTGATCCGAAGTAGTTGCCAAACCTGTTGACGTTTCTAATCTATCCGCCATCGAGGCTTTACTAACAATAAAGTCAATAAGGGATCCCGAACTTTCGCCATTTCTTGTATTCGAATCGGTTTCTTCCCTGTCCGTAACATCGATCAAATCGTACTCATCAATAAGATTTTCCAAAAAGTTCGCATCTCGTTTTGGTGGGCACTGCGGGTCCCATCTATCACTGTGAGCATTCCAATCTCCTCCCAAGAGGATTTTTTCCTGCTCCATAATCTCGCTCCATCTTGCTGTCTGTGCCGGTCTGCCTTGACTTCTCACTCCCTCCTCTTGTCTCAGCTGATCATACACATTCACCAATCTCATCTTTCTACCCGACGGGTACTTTATATCAACCACCTGTACCTCCCCCTCTCCCCCCTTATCCACTTCCGAAAGCTCCAGGTGTGTATCTCTTCTTATTGTGGTCATCGTTCGTCCCCCTCTGACCAACCTATATCCTGGGTGGCTAATGTTGCATCCCTCTCTCTCTCTAGACTGTTCTTGCATCATCACAACATCAGCCCCCCAAACGATTCCTGTCTCCAACGCCATCATAGTCGCATCATACCCCCTCCCACAATTAAGCATTGTGCACTTCACCATTGCTTCATGGGGGGTTCATTGGTCCCTGCGTTGGAAGACTCTCCTTCAGTCTCTGGTGTCGCTTCGACCTGGACTTCCGGCTCCTTTTCTGTCTGCTCATGATTCTGAGCTTTCTTCTCGGCCTCTGCGGTTGATGGTCCCCCATCCTCCACAACTTCCGGCTTCTTTTGTTGATCTGTTGTCACATTACAACGTTCCCCTTCTCTCTCCTTCGATGTACGTCTTTCTTCTCTTGCCGTCTTAATTGCCTCCTGTTTCTCAACGCAACAGTTGGCCTTCGCAATATGATTCCCCTTGCAGTTGACGCACTTGTTGACGTTATGGGTGCAGTTCTGTCCTGCGTTAGCTTCACAACCTACCCCGTTGCACTTCTGATCTTTTGTTAAATGCCTCCCCGCGCACAACATGCACGCCGGCATCTTCAAAGCTCCACACTTCGCTTCAACATGTCCCCATCTGCTGCACACTCCACAAAAGCAATCCGGTCCGGCATTCATGAACTTCTCCACGTCATACTTCACTCCTGCCGCCCTCAGACCTCCCTTGCAAACATTTTCAGCCATTTAACTACCCTTGACTGCGAACACAACCGACGATGCTTTCTTTCCTTCCGCCTTCTTCTTCTGCACATCTTTTGGTCCTCCAATCCAGTTGATGGCGAGGGGCAACACCACCCCCTCGTTCTCAGCCTGCAATTCTTGCCTCAATTTTTCAAGTCCTCCTCCTGTCTTCTTCCCCAGGTACCTATCAAAATTGACGCCATACATTTTCACTCTCTCCCAGTGTTCATTCGTATCGATGTCCACAATTCCTTGCTGCTTTTATCACTATTTCCCTATACCGAATCAACATTTCAGCTGTTGCTCCAGGGGTCGTGATCATTGACAGGCATCCTCGCATGTTCTTCGTGACTCCCTGGATGCGAACAAAGTGAGGGACCTTGGCCTTGAAAAGTGCCCTATTCACTTCCGACGAAATATCCAAATCCTTCTTCTGAGAAAGGGGGAGACCATTATCCCTCTCAAAGGTAACCCTCCTCTTTTCCATCGAATTCTGTCCTGGGGGGACTGGCTTCATTTCTTCCTTCTTTTGCTGTCTCTTTACTTCAACAAAGCCATCCCCCTTCTTCTTCTGTTGTTGTCCCGATTGTTGTTGTTGTTGTTGTCGTTGCTCGGGTTGTTTCTTTGGTGGCGGTGGTGCTGCTGCTCTTTGCACCCACGTCTCTTTCCGCTTTTCTTCCGACTTCTTTGTCGGCTGTTGTTGTACTGATTTCTTGACCTCCAGCTTCTTCTTTTCTCCTGCCTTTCGTCCCTTTGGTACCTCTTTTACCTGCGGTTTTTTCCCCTCCTTCTTCTTTTGTTACAGGACTGCTGGCCCAAGAACTAGTCTCTTCGCAATCGTAACCTGTCCACTCGGGGTGAACCTCGGAAACTCCTGTCTTTTCTCTCCCGGCAGAATAACTGGCGCATGCCTAGACGCATCCAACTCCAATTCCTCCACCTCCATTCTTTCGAGCACCATTGCTACTTTCTCATTTTCTTCCTCCAGAAAAGTTGCCCCAGGTTCGAACTCCACATCACTCATACCGTCGTTCTCAGGGGTGGCTTCTACCTGTTTCCCCCTTCGAATCTCATCCTTTTTTCCGCTTTCTTCAGCTGCATCCTCCAACCTCTTTACCACCCTATCTGTCAGCTGATCTATCATTTTTTCCATGCATCCACCCAATGCATTTTCAATTGTCTTGGCCATATTCACCAGTGCGATCTTGGCCAATTTCTTCTCAATCTTGCTCAACCTATCGTCAAGTTTTTCTGCCCTCTCTACTGCATACTCTCTTGCCAACTCCACCTCCGTCTGCACATTTTGGGCTATCTTTCTTACCGACAAAACTGCCATGTCAGTATGATTCTGTCTTGCCGCAATATGTTGACTTTGCTGTTGGCACCAGACATCATAACTCGCGTCATTTCTTTCCTGTCCGACCATAAAATCCCTCAGCCCATTAGTGTTCCGAAGATACTCACCAATAAACTTTCCCAGATCTGCCGGTTCATTCTCATTGGCCAAACTCTCTGCAGGCTTGGCCCAACCAGATTCAACCTTTTTCCTGCTCGGTGTCTGTGGCATATTAAGGATTGGTCGTTCGGGCGTTACCGGCCTCTTAACTCCCTTCCCCTTATTGCGCTTTTTTCCCTTCTTTGTTGGCGTCATGTAAGGCTCCTCATCCCTCCACTCAACCTCTGTCATCATATCATCTTCATTGTCACTATTGTCGCTAATATCGAATTTTCTCGGAATGGGTGTGTAGACTTTCCGGGTCTCTTCCATTCCTCCCTCCTTTTCCGCATATTGACTCGTATTCTCCTCCGACTGAATATACTTACGCGCAATACTTCCAGCACTTGCCCAAGGAGTCGAAAAGAGATCCTGGGGAAGAGCGCTCGGAGGTAGCGCCAAAAGGCTCCCCTCACTGTAGTTCGTAGATGGCAAAGGGGACAAAACCCTCTCCCCTGGTGTTTGCGATTGGAAGGAAATTTCGGTTCCCCCGTAATTCGTAGTTGGCAGTGGGGACAGGACCCTCTCCCCTCGTGTCTGCGATGGGAACGAAACTTCGCTTCCCCCAGAGCTTGTAGTCGGTGGTGGTGATAATGAGGAACCATCATCACTTAAAATCGTATGGACTGTTCCCTGGGGAGAGAACCTATGTCCATATTCATCGCATGGAGCCGGTCCGAGAACTGGCGACATTATCTGATCGGAATTCCCCGCCACAATCGCCTCTGCGTTATGGATTCGAACTCCTCGATTAAAGACTTCTCTGGGCAAGGTGACTGCTTCACCTCCCAAACGATTTCCTACCACCCAGATAGGTGTATCCTCCGAGTCCATTGAAAGCGGTCCCGTTTTCTCTAGCAACTCGCCAATATGGCAGCTTTCTTCCATTCCAGCCGAGCTGGACTGATCACTCAATAGCTTATCCATTCTTTCTTTGGCTCTTTGAAATGTGGACATCTTTTTGGCTCTGAAGAGACTCATCGTTGCTGCTTCTAGGCGGTTGAAGTTCGTTCAACTGAAAACCGATGCAAAAATTTTCTCGCGATGTCAAGCTTGATTGGATAAAATCGGTCTTGGCAAAACTAAACGGTGGTGTGGTGTGTAGTCGGAGGTGTTTGGCAGATAGGTACTGTAGGGGAATTCCCTGGCATCTGAGAAATTGTCACCTAGTTTAATATCTCATATCAACAGAGTTATAAGCAAATGCCACATGATTTCAACACTGACATTTCCAGAGAGTATCAGCATGTCAGTGTTTCTTGATACTTTGATATCCTATTTTTCGACATTTCAAGTTGATACTGGTGCCGGTCAAACCACATGAGGATTTTGATTCTGTATATGGCAGGTTTGCAGTCAAATGATAACCCACGTATATGGCATCACAGTGACTATTCAGCACAATCACAGTTCAGATGCAGTTATAGTTCAAAAGACAAGGTGTGTGTAGAACAAGCACAAACAAGGCAAACAACTAACAATCATTTCATACAAGGAGATTGTGAACCGCCAAAATATTGTTGGGTATGTCAACAGAGATATTGCCCTGCCCAACTGCTATAGGCTTTATATTATGGTGATTAATTCAATGCAAGTAATTCCAATCCCCATGGGAAGGTAATGAGGTGGATGGTCCATCATAATCAAGTGTTAGTAGAGATTTTGGATGATCAATCATCCGCAATATGAAACAGAATCTTTTTAATCATCATCTGTTCGGATAGGCCATGAAGAGCACAACGCATTGTTGGAGTAACTTCAGCTCTGACACCCACACAACTCATTCTGAGCAGTGAAGAAACCAATACCTCCTAAAGTAGATTGCATTAAGGGATTCAAATACTGTGATTTACAAAATCAATCAGATGTGTTTATCTTTGCATGAATGCCTGGTATCCAAATCCACTTTTTTGATCTTACTGGAGGTAATCACAGCCAGAGTCCATGTCAGAGTTGTACTTGTCAGTCACATTTATTGGAGCCATAATTATCAGATCCTATCAAAGTGTACATGTCAGAGCCATGTTTATCATAGACGATATTGTCAGAGACCATCTCAGAAACCATGTCAGATCAGCACTTGTCAGAGCCACACTTGTCAGGGCCAGATTTATCACAGCTGGAATTGTCAGAGACAATGTCAGAGTGCACTTGCATTTTCATAATGATCAGAGACTATATCAGAGCCATACTTGTCAGAGCCACATTGATCGGTCCAGTATTGTCAGAATATAGCAGGGCCACACATGTCACAGTAGAGTGGCCATGAATCTCACGTAGTGGTTGCAGTACCACTCTAATGAGAATGATATCAATCGTCTCAGAATGGTTGCATATTGCAGATATTCAAGTAAATCCAAGTTATCCTCTGCATGAGCACATCACCATTGGTTGATGAATATGTGTCAAGTGTCTGCAACTTTACACCAACATATTTTCTGATTTCAACATTGACCTTCAACCATGTTATAGATGGGCAGATTGAGATCACATTGCTGGAGTGGTGAGAGTTATTGTAAAAGTAGTGACAGAGTTGAGCTTTGTGTATATATTTAACTCCACGAATTCTACATCAATAAAGTAGCATATATATTGATTATTGACATGATTACTCTGATATCATATCTGATTGTAACATATTGTGATTTTACACAAATAACAACTTGAGGGTATCCAAATCTGTATTAGAAATCCTCTGTATGAGTTGAGGTTTTTACTCATGTGAAGCCATAATCTCTTGCAAACAGTAAAAATGTAAGTGAATGTGTTAAAAGATCCCATAACTCACAGTAATAGACCCAGATTGTGCTGTAGCATGGTGGCAATGTCAATGACATAAGGTAGTACTGAGCTGATAGCCATAACTAATTTTGAACTCAGTAATGCCAATGCTTTTCCTGATGAAATATGAGGTGGTCATAGTATTGTCAACTGCAGTAATTCATACTGCAAGATATGACGATAATTGGATCTTGAGGAGGGTCTATCACAGACTCGAATTTTGCTCTCGAATCCAACATTCTCTTCTTAACAATTGTAAGTATATGTATCAATATTAACTTCTAAAGTGATTATGATAATAGCTATGGCAATGGTTATAGTATTGCTAATAGTGATTGTTGTATGAAAAGTATATAGACTAGTAGATTGGCTATGTCAATATTAGTATTAAAGTATTTTTAAATTGAAAGTCTTCTATCAGTTAAAGTTGCCACACACTCAAAGTTTTCCCCGAGCCAATAACTTTTCAAAGAAAACTCTACTTTTTTGAAGTACAGCTTTCTCAAGTATAGCTCTCAAGTGTGACTTTCGCGAGTAGGCTATAAAGTAGGCAATATAGCAGACATGCAATTTGTGTTTGCACCGGATCCGGGTTACCAGGCTGCAGTCCTATTTGGAACCAAACTGGAGGCCCTGGGCCGGGTCAGGAACCACAAAGGAACCCAAACCGGGTAACTAGCACCGGATAGTTACCCAGACTGCGGTTCCATTTTACAGTTCCTACCACTTTGGCTGAACTTTGGCTACAATTAAGTTTGTGGGTTCTGATTGTATCGTGACATGATCAATATGTAGATTGAGCAGTGTTAGCAGCTATTTCACCTCCCGCTTCGGATTTGCGATCGGACAAATGTTCATTGCATCACTGTGAAATAACACCGAATTGTATACAAATTTCGCCAGTTTTCGATAACGACTCGACGAATATTCGTCGGATAGCAACCCTGACAGCGGGAGGTGAAAGAGGGGCTAAAACTGCACAACCGACGTATTGATCATGTCACAATACAATGAGAACTCAGCTACTTAATTGGAGCCAAAGTTGTCAGGTTGAAATGCTGGGTTTTTGGTAGTAAAACCGGCCCAATTGCAATGGTCCGGGTATTTGGTGTGGTAAAACCCGTTGCAACCGTCCGGGTCCGGGTGGAACCGGAACCGGAACCGAACCGGGAATTTGGAACCATTGCTAACACTACATGCAATTAGACTTTCAAATAGCTACATAAGTTGCAGTAGGCTTTAAGATTGACTCAGCACTACTATGTACAGAACTGGTATAATAGTAAACATTCCAGATAGTAAATGCAAAGATTTATCTATTTCTTGCTACCAGCTCTATATATTTCCATAGACTCACATGTATATTTCTAGAAATCAACCATATACCTGTAGACTGTACTATTTAATGGGTTCTACAGAAGCTGACAATGAGTGGTATGTATATGTGTATGTATGTAGTAGTCTTTTTTTGATTTGCACCTTTGCCAATATTATCACTCACACTAATAATGGTATTCAATATTATTAAACATGTATACAGAGTGTATTGTTTGATATATTAGTATGAAGATGTATTTTAATATTTAATATTTATTGTACAGTCAACTGAAATATAAAGAATATTGTCAGATACTGTACCGGCCACTGCAGTTTGGACATCAGCAATCAGCACGGGGTGTCTGTTCAGCTGTTTTTATGCCTCTGTCAGCATTAGCAGGCCAGTCTCCAAGCAGCAAAAGTTGTCAGCACCATCAATTTCAATTCTGCAATTTACAATTATGATACCCTGTGCCTTATGCTATATTATGATGCCTGGTGCCTTATGCACTACCATCATTACCATAACCTTGTCCATCTCTTCTACAGGTGTCAGCACAGGGTGTCTAAGTTCAAATTACCTGTCAGCGACAGACAGTGTCCGAACCGCTGTGGCCGGTACAGTATATTAAAACCTAAGCCGGAAAATATGGTATATACCATCCAGAGTACCCAGAGGTATAATAATATGTCAAGTATTTTCAGTTTTAGCATTAAATTTGACAATATAATCTGTTAAGCACTTTTTATTGACTTTGGCCTACCATAGGAGACAAGCAAGTAAATGAATGTCTTGTTAACTACATATCATGCATTGGTTATATCCTTGTCAGTATAGAATTAATGGACATAATTGTGCTCAATGTTTGATGGATGTTGCAGTATTGTGGAGCGTGGCTGCTTTGGGTGTGTGGCTGTGATAGGTGAGGCGCATGTGTACCCCGCTAGTGGCTTCTTCCTGAGCATTGGGTGTGCCCTCATCCAGAAATGGTCATGAATCATGGCACACTGCTCAGGCATGCTTCCCTGCAGAGGTGCATCAATTTCCCCACGCTGATGGGCAAATCGAATTAGCCTAAACAACTGGTGCGGAAGTTTCAGACAAGCTCGAGCTGGTTGTACTACGATGGCAAGAGCAAATTCGACGGGTAGCACCATGTATATATACGAACTCAACTGGTTCTAGGCTTTCCGTTTTGTTCTCACTGGTAGAAAAATATCGACAGAAAGGAAGCCTCACCCCAAGCAACCGGCACATTGGACGCCCGATCCCTTGAGAAATAAACCCGTCAAACAGTAAAATTTCTGATACATAAGAAACCCCATAAAAGAAAACAATTCGATTATGCTTCCATTCCGAGGAATGCACCTCCTTCATCCATTACAGTGTCGGTTTCTGTTTTATAATCAGCGATGGACGGTGCAGAGCTTGGACATGAGGAGTGATAGTATTCGTTCAATGATTCTGGGGGTGGGGAGAATGAATACACCTTTTTCCGGTTAGCAAAAACGTCGAAAAAAACTTTAAGCTAATACGGCGGGAAAGCGAACCTCCATAATGGTCCTTGAAGCCCGCATGGCCAAAATGACCGCCTTTTCATCCTCGAATGCGACCCTCCAGACGGCTTCAGCCGGGCTAGATAGCTCCCGCACCAAAGCTCCAGTTTGCAGATCCCACACTTTCACTCTGCCGTCACTACCACCACTGACAATACGCGTTTCATCGAACTGTAGAGACGTGACGCTGTTGTCATGGGCAGCAAGACGGTGAACACATGCGTTTCTTTCAAGACTCCAGACTCGAACCGATCCATCCGAGCCACCAGTAACAAGTGTATTTCCGCGCATTTGCAATTGACCGACTAAGGATGTATGGCCTTGCAGAACAGCCAAGCATGTTCTAAAGGAAAATCAGTATTGATGTAAATAAATCGAACACAGCATCGTGGACCGCATACCCTGTATGTGGGTTCCAAACTCTGACTGACGTATCAAGCGATCCCGTAGCTATTCTGTTGCCATCAAACGCAATGGCGTAAATTTGGCTGAAGTGGCCAGATAGTGTTCTCAAGCACGTTCCCTGGGATATACTCCATACTCTGGCTGTGGTGTCATAACTTCCACTCACAACAAGATCGCCGTGGATCTCCAAGCAACGCACACTCGCTTGATGGCCGACCAAAACATTCTTGCAAACCCCTCTCTCTATGTCCCAAATTCGTAGAGTAGTGTCTCGAGAGCCGGAAATTGCGGTTTTGGGGTCGCTCATCTTAAGGCAACGCACTGTTGACGTGTGCCCGCGCAATATATTCCTGCACTCACTGATTTTGATTATTAGTCGGCCGTAAACATCCCAATGACAAAGAAGTAACATACCCGCTCGCCATATCCCACACACGGACGTCCCTGTCGCAACCACCACTAACCAAAATGTTACCCCACGGTACCATAGCCCAAACCCCCATCACATGGCCTGTCAAAGTCTTCAGAATTTGTCCGTCTGCATCAAAAACATGGATCTTGGCGTTATCCAGAGCAATCACGATATAATCTGTTGTCAGATGCAGAGAAGTGACAACTCCCTGATCAGGAGTTATATGCCTAGCAATTGCCTTTCCGCCAGTTCTCCATGCTGTCTCAACCATATACCTCTGCTTGAAATGGGATTTGTAGGATGTAGCTTTTGGCCTCCGTCGCTTGCTTTGATGGGTATATTGCGGAGTGATCTCTGAAGTAAAGCCAGAATTGCTGACGGCGGGAAAGGTAGTTTCCTTTGGGACGGCTGGATAGCTGTTGAATAGGATAGCGTCATTCGGAGAGCTGGATAATGCCCCGCCCATAGCTGTAGTACCACTTAGTCGTCGATAACTGTGCTTTTCGCAAAGCTTTTTCCATGTAAGATCATCACTCAACAGGCCATGCCAGTGCTTTGAAACTTGTGAAGCTCTCGCCAAAGTCTTAGGATCATCTATAAATGATAGCACCTGAGCAACAGTCAGCCTACATCACAATTCACGAAATATAAAGTGAATCGCATGGGTTATACCCGGAGACAGAGTTCATTCGGCAGAGACTTGAATGGATCTTTCTTCAATCGGGGAGAAACATAATTCAGTACAAAACTCAGCTGCTGAGAATCACACAGATTTAGGATCTCCGCCAAAAAGCGCTGCCTTTCTTGCGAGTCGAGCTGGCTGAAATGGGGCCGTGCATCTCTCAGGAATGTATCTTCATTCTCACTTGCAGTTGACCAAGAAGGTAATCGGAGAATGTGGGGGGTTGGAGAAGGGGCTGGGGTAGGTGGGCTCGCTGGAGCTGAGGGCAATAAATTTTGTAAAGGGGAAACCATTGCTCTGGTAGGAGCCTGTAGGGGTCGCGGATGAGATGTCGATATTAGGTCCTGCGTCCGAGAAACACTAGACAAAGTACTTGTATGAGGATGCATTCTGTCGAGTTCATTTCTGCTCATGCTTTGGCGGGACATCACGAAGGAGAGAGGTAGTCTATAGCCTCCCTCCTCCATGTGAGCCTAAAATTGAGATGAATCAACCCCGAATGTAAATTGACGTTGTGTGGAGCGCGGAGCTGATATCGGTAGTGGACAGACAGATGTCTTCTCTGATGCCTACACAGATAACGGACCCAAAGGCTAACAGGAGATGGCAGTCCTGCAGATTGCAAAGCAAATGATTCTCCACGGCGACCAGTGACGAGATTGGCACTCAAAGAACGAACGCAGCGGGAGATAAGAAGGAAGTTGCCAGGTGCTAAAAGCGATAAGTGATGTACAAGTATAATCAAGTGGCAAATTGGAGTGACGAGAGGGAACTCAGCGACCATAAGGTACTTAACAGTACTCTGGTTTAATGAACCCTAGAGAGAAAACTGATAAAACATACTCAAATACCATGTGTAGTCCAATCTACCAGTAAGTAAAGTGAGAGAATGGAACAGGATGGGCACATAGAGTTCTAGAGGGAAAAAACACACTATCTGCATACCATATTTTATACATTGCTTTATAAAATGTGATAGTTTCTGTATAAGGTTTATATTCAATATTCCAGTACATTCTTCTGTCATAAAATTCATTATGAGTAGGGAATTATTTCATATTCACTTGCTTATAAAATACTATACTATTAAAAATATTATTTCATATATTCAAGGGTATACAATAATAAATATTTAGTATATTGGCTATCTTCAAAAGTTACCAATCAAGTAAATTATCGGTTTATTTATTGTCAATTCAGTGTAATCTATATTGGGTATTATATATGATAAATGCTGCTGGAAACCAAAAGAACCAATATATACAGGCAAACAATACAATACATACTAAATATCAGTTCACTTGATTTATTAATATAATTTGTTTGTGTTAGTAATATATATATTAAAATTCAATTGTCTTTGTATTGGTATTAAATAAATTAAAATTCAGCCATCTTTGTATCAGTTATGCTCTTTATATCAACTTTTTAGATTCATATGAATTAATACTACACTTGAGAAATATTTTTAAACTAAATATTACATATAATCCTTAGTTTTTCAAATATCGATTGTACCATACATAACCCATCTAATTGTTCAACAATAAAAGCAAATCTGAAATTATACTTCCAATCATAAATTACTTACATCAAATGATTGTTGTGTATAATTAACAAAGTATTATTAGATATATGACAGTGACAGTAATAGTTGAAGATCTATTTTGATGATTGCAACCTGTCTAAAATAGTATATATTAGATTATTCTAACAACAGACATTTCAATACTATCTAAGCATTATCAAGGGAATTGAAAAGTACAGAATTAAACATCTGAGTATTGTATCAAGAGATAAAACTGATTATACAGAAGGGAAAAAGTTATCATTTTTATATTATCCTTCTAATATACTCAGCTGAGTACTCTGTAGCTATAATAGTTAATTCAAAATCCATGTTGCTTACTATCTAATAATGATTCTCAATTGATATTATTGAAGTTTCAAACTACCAAGATTGAATATTGTATCAAATATTGCTAATATAATTCCTGATAGATTTACAGCATCTTAATTGACTAATAGTATATAATTAGTACTAGTTAATATAAAGCCAGATTGTAAATCTGCAATGAGAATCTAGTACATGTGAGCAAACTGAAATACAACTAACTATAGGATTATATAGTGCCAATAATTGCAGTGTTGTTGCCAAACTATATATTAGTATCAGTAACCTAGGATGATTTGTAAACCTTTCCACCTTCACTCTATTAAAGTATACCTCAAAGATCTATGCCACTCTAGTTTGACAATAATATTCATCCAGATGCTGTACTAAATGCACAACAATCTAAGTTCTTTTCTTATAGCTCATATATGAAATGTCAATAACAGAGATAATATACATATACTAATTATTTGAAACAACATGTTATTGTAGTTTGGTTTGAATTTACAATACTGGCAGCCATATACAAAGTAAAGCAGCTTCAAATTCTAATAAGCAAGACATATATACCCAAGATTGGAGTTTACAGTCTTGATATTAGTTAGCCTATAACTATTAGCTGGCTGAATCAATCAGCTAATATCCAATACCTGGGAATGATTACTATTTCTATAATTAACTGCACAATATAAATATCTTCTTTTTATTTCTGAAAATGTATTTCAAGCTCTTTTGTACAAAGAGAGATTTAACCTTGATATTAATGGGTAACCTGACTATAATTTACCTATGTTTGAGACCATATACAACAGAAATACCTTCACGTTTTTTCAGTTCCTAGTATTACTTTTCTAAACAGTGACACTTTTGATATTGAAGACAGAATATTGTGTATACTATGAGATTTCTGAAATACTGCAGAGAATCATTGCCACAGATGTAGTATTCAAATATGGAGTATGAATCTGCAGCAGAGGTAATAATTGTATTTCTAACTTAGTTATCAGTTTAGAAGTAGTACATGACTTTTTCAGAAGATATATACACTTTGGTGCTATATCTAATCGGTGGAAATAGTTAACATTCTAACCACTGTATATGTATGTGGTATTCAAGAATGCTATTTCACTACATACTATAATCCATTAGCATATAACAAATGCAATATGATGTACAGCCAAAAGGATTTGAACTCTGATAAAGGACAAGAATTTATTAAATCACCAGAAGCAGCTTCAAATACAATTGCTTGTAAAATTCCCATTGCAAATATCACCCATACAGGCAGAAGTGCAAACCAAGAATAGGCTGTGCTATGTATACACTTATATATTCTCAGCTTACAGCTTGCATCCTATCGACCCCTGCAAAGAGCGCAGTCTATACTCACCAATAGTCGATTAACAGAGATATTCAAGTGGACCTCAGGAGCTATATATTGCTGGAGGCGGAGATTGACCTATACCGATCTTTACTGCCTGGCTGTTATACAGGATCTGTTCACACAGTTGGTCAGCTGGAGGGCCTGCAGGCACTAAAAAGCCTGCTTTGACACCTACTTTGGAACCTGTTTGATAGTCTGGATGAAAGTTTGCTTGGTAGCCTGCTTGAGAGTCTGCTTCATAGCCTGCATGAGAGCCTGCTTGAGAGAGTTACCCTTGGGAGCTGCGTTTGAATGAGCTGCTCATTGGGAGGAGTAGAGCTTTTGGTGGTAAGCATTTGGTTGATGGAAAAGTCTGAGTTTGTGGAAGATTTGGCTAATAGGCTCTAAGATTGTTGATGCTTTCAATTTGACATTGATGTAGCCAATCTACTTAACTAAGTGCTTTTGATACCATCACCATCACCCTCACCATCACCATCACCAGCAACATCACCATCTTCACCTTCACTATCACGATGATCACCATCGGTCCCTGTACAAATGTGTACCCATATGTCCAAAATTGGGAGTGAACAAGCTGCAGAGTCTGCTGGAAACACTGTGTCAGAGATCTACTCTCCCTAAGATTCAATTATCTACCTTTCCTGCAACATCTAAGGCTACAATTGTCAACACCATGACATTGAGTCATTGTGAGATCTTGTCCTGGTGGTGGCACAAATGATGAGGTTCAGACTACCTTATTGACTGACATCACAATATCGACCTACATATGCTGCCTGCCAACTGCCGCTGCCACACACCTCATGCCATCTGCCATCTGCAGTCCACCATGCACCAAACATTGCCCACAACATGCCGCCAGCTGCATGCCTGGCTGAGCCTCGCTTCTGCAACTCAGCAAGTCTCTGATCAAGCATGCAGGACCAAGCATGGGAGCATAGAGTCAAGGGACATTAGGAGTGTGTTCCCTCATGAAAGTGCGCTTGGGAGTGAATTTGAGGTGTACTTGGGTGCACACTCAGAACTGTTCTTGGAAGTGACTTGTGGATTGACTTTGGAGCATACAGTCAAGCAGGCTGGGATTGTACCATCGACTGCAATTGGGAGTGCACTTGAGAATGTGCTTGGGAGTGGGGTTGAGAGTGCTTTGGGTGTTTACTTCGGAGTGTTTATACATGCCGGTTGGGGGTGTATCATGAAGTGCAATTGGAAGAGTACTTGAGAGCATTCTCGGAAGTGAAATTGAGCACAGTTTGTGAGCTTCGTCGGAAGCAAACACTCAACAGGCTGAGTTTGTACCATCGAGTGCAATTGGAAGCGTCCGGGAGGGCATGCATGGGTGTGTACTTGAGAACATACTTGGAGGTGTACTTGGAAGTGTACTTGGAATGTTCTTGGGAGCATTCATGAAATGTACTTGGAAGGGTACTTGGAGCGTACTTGGGAGCAGACTCAGAGTGTACTTTGGAGCACACTCAGCAAGAACTTGAGAGTGTCTCAAGAGCTCATTATGACGTGTATCATCAAGCAGGATGGGAGTGTGTCATCGGGTGCAATTGGGAGTGAACTTGAGAGTGTTCCGGGACTTGTAGTTGGGAGCATCTTGAGAGCTGAGTTTGGTGCAGATAGACAAGCAGACTGGGAATGTGTCATCAAGTGCAATTGGAAGTATACAGGAGAGGATGCTTGGGAGTGTGGTTGAGAGAATATTATGAGCTTACATGGGAGCATAAAGTCACAATGGCTGGCAGAGTGACTATGAGTGGAATTAGAAGTCTCCTTGAGAGAAGGCTTGGAAGTGTACTTGAGAATCTACTCAGAGGTATACTTGCGAGTGCACTTGAGATATACATGGAAGCATCTTTAAAACTTACTTGGGAACGTATAGTCAAGCAGGCTTCGAGTGTCATTGAATATGATTGGGAGTGTACTTACCATTTGCTTCGGTGTGTTTTTGATACCACCTTGAGTGCATCTTGAGAGCTTACTTGGAAATAAGCAATGAAATGCATTTGGAAGTATTGTTGAATACAGCATGATGTATACTATGAAGCACACATGATCGCAGGAGTATCATAGTAATCAAGTTAGCATGCAGGTCTATTGGATCTCCTAGTACGATGCATTAAATATGCTATTGATTAAAATCACAGACATAGCTTCACTACGAGTTACATGTCAAGTAAGGTCACTTTTCCCAATATATGCATGTCTACTAGTATCAGATGTTGTTTGAAATTTATTATCATTGCTGAAGTTTTGATTGGCTAGCACAGGATATATTATTGTCTCGATAATATCCACTTCATATAGTTAACTTATAAAAATATTTCAATTCTTGCAAGAAGATAACACTATTAGTTTATTTTGTGAAGCTTCATGTCCCTAGTGACAAGTACAGTAAAAACATATTCAACATATATAAATAGTTGAATATGATGATATATCGCTTTCCAGTAGAATTCGAAACTTTAATCAGTATAATAATATTGTAAACAATTAACAGGTGGGTATATTATCAGAAAAAGTAGCAGTACATGAATATTCACTGACATTAGAGTATAGTGGACACACATTAAATATTCGCAGTGAGGTGGAAATCAAAGATATTGAAGAATTGATTACTATATGATGTAAAATTATGTTCAAAGAATTATATATTGGGCTGCTAGATTACTATTACACTTCTTTGAATGCATTCCATACATTATTATTAGAAATATTTCACTTTAAAGATGATTTGTATTGGAATAAACATCAATTCAAATACTAATAAAAGAGTACAAGGAAATAAATATATCAGTACTGGGTATTATTGAAAACAGTAAATATAAGTTTACTGGGAATCAATATTGGAGTGCTTTGCATCCAACAATAGTCTTGCAACTTCATCTACAAAAAGTATTTTTGTCATGGGGAGCCTCCACGAGTGTGAGAGAGAAGGCAGAGTGTAAACTTACAGGCATCAACTTCAGGAGAGAATCACACCCAAGGATGCTATTCTGACCGGCTTTTTGAGAGACTTGGATCACTGACAACTGGTATGGAAGCACCATGGGAGAGATTGTAACCAGTTTTGGCACATGGCAGAGTGCCAGAGAGAACATTGCAATCACCTGGAACTGTCACCCAAACAATGCGGCAATCCCAGACTAACTCTAGGAGATGCCTGGGTTGTTATGCAGATTTATTGAGATGAATGCAGGAATTATCTAACATTCTCCGGATGTACATGAGCAATAAAATACACTCCATGGCGATTATGATACATGAATTATTGTTTATTATCAATGTCTAAAATAAACTATACTATCCAATATCTCATTGGACATTCTGTTTTGTGCATCGCTATTGAAAATACGGAAGTATCTACATTTCTCTTACTAATACTTGTACTTTCTTAAGTATTCTCCTTACGATAAGATGGTACTTTCTGGATAAGGATAATGTGGTGTGTTAATAACCTGTAATACTTTTGTTATCTTTGTATATTTAGGTTGTCTAGAAAGTTCCGGTTAGAACTTGTCTAGAACCTGCTTTTTGTTTAGTTGAAGAGGGATTTATCAGTGCTTATCTTAGAAGCGTCTAGATGGTTCTGTTATATTCTTTACTGTTCTTATGTATTTATGTACAGTTGCAGAGATTTTCTCTTCCTGTTTTGTTTATTGATCCGCGACCGTGGTCACGGACAATCACCCGTTTATTATTGTGTATATAGACACTGTTTCTCCAGTTAGACAACAGTTCTTTAGACTTGCTCAGACATCGATCGGAATACTACAATATCTCCTCTCGAATCCTCTTCTCAGTATATGCTTGCCTTTCGAATACTTCTTGAAATTGTTATACTTGCAATACTTCTTCTTTGTATACTTCTTTTGGGATTCTAATAGATCTCTTCGGACTTTCGCTGTTATAATCGAATAATCGCCACAGTAGGGAACCAAAGAAAATAGCAAGTGACTCAAAAATCAGAACAGATACACCAAAACAATAACCCGACCAAGCAATTGAATGATCTCAATCAATCAATGTGTCAATGTTATCCACCAAAACTCCAATCTCATCAGGGCCGACAAATGCAGAAACACGCAATTTATCAATCACCCAAATAAGCTGGAGGCACTCTGTGGATTTGCATATGATTCAGGTCCGGTGAGAGGGTGAAATTGAATTGTAATGTCTTTTTGCTCAATATGTGATATCACACCAATGTTGTATTGAGTTGTTAGGTAGCAGTGAATCAAATGGAGTTTGACAGGCAGTGTGATGAACTTGGGGGAAAAACAGGTACACCACCAGGAAAGGAGGAATGTCACAAGGGGAGTGCAGGGTGGGGAAGGGGAGTACAGATGGTGATGGTGGAGTGCAAAATACAATACAGGGGCCCAAATCCAGACCAAGGAGCACAAATGGGGATTGAGAAGTTCCAATCTAGCAGAGTAGCCCATTCAAGTGGTGTAGCCAATTCGAGTGGAGCACTGCAGAATGGGGGTGAAGGAGTCTCAAATGAAATAGAGTGGCTCGGAATGGAGGTTGAGGTGGGGATCGCGAATATCCTCTCCTCGAGGAGGTGTGCAGAAAGAACAGGATGGGCTGGGTTGCAGAATGCAATACTGAACTGCAAATTCAGGCTGAGGAGTGCCTGCGATTGTGGGGGAGCAACGGTCAGTGGGGTATAAAGTGGCCCACCAATGTGTAATTGATGAGAGCAGTGGATTCTGCAGTTAATAAATCTATGGCCATGAAAGCGCAAAATTTACCTTCATATTCATATTGAGAAAACATCACTGTAACCTTCTATCCATGGGGAAATTCAGACAGAACACATTGAATAGTTGCGGCCACAAGCGCTAATGTCTGCAGAGCGAGAGGTCGAATTAACTGAGATGTGGTCGGCTGACACACCAAGCTATTGGCGGTGATGAAAAATTGATTGTAAAATAATTCAAGAACTTCCACATGGGTGAACCATGATTTCTTATCATCCGAGACCTCTGAGAGAGAAGTATTATAAAACAGGAGCTGCTTAACCTGAATTCAAAGTTCAGTCTCTAAGCCAAAATCTAACCAGTCACACGGGGCAACTGTGTAATGTGCTCTTTCTGCCAATTGCTATCGAATGGTACTATTCTGAAGTTTTATGTATGTACATTTTGGGGTTTAGTTGATATCATAAGTTCAATAGAAGAGTGTTGAAAGGATTGACACTGACAGCATCTTGAGTTTGCGGATTGATTTTCAGTATTGGACAACTAGCCATTTGACACACAGATGGTGTACCTACAGAAGCACCAGCCAATTCCTGGTGACGATTTGAAGCATCAATGGCTAGTTGCTAAGTTTCATGAACCATCAATCACTTCTCATTGGAAATCATTCGCCAAAGAGTCTGTGTGAACATGATTGCCTCCATGAACCTTGTTGCTTCCTCAAATGTTGCTTTGCACAGTTCAGGAACATTGTGAACTCCATCGGCGTTTGGTCAAGGACTATTCCAGTTTCCACTGGACTTGGACAGCGGGAGTGTCTGGGCAGGTACTAGGTCAGACTTGTGTAGTGTGTTGAGGGTTCACTTTTGGCATTTGATCAATGGTGGTGCCATGGCCCTGGCTGGATATTTTGAATCTGGATGTGGAGTGGGTGCAATGCCAGTCACAGTATGGCGATATGACTTCTGTAATGGAACCCAGACAGTTCATACTGTCTCATTGGGACACACCTGGCCTACGAGTAGAAACTCTCGTTGGTGGTCGAAATGGGTTTCTTCGATATTGGTACACCAGGTGAACTGGCTGGGGTTCTCACTTTCGTCATGCTGGATTTCGTGATCCGCATTGTCATCACCCCGCTTAAGAAGAATTCTTGCGCAGATATTAGCCATCCCCAATGCAATTCTTGAAGGCTGGGTTACAGGTTCAAACATTTGATCCGCAGTGAAGATTGGCCATCTTCTTGAAGGTGAGTGCTAGTGCTCTCTCATGTTGGGCTTCTTGACTCTACTAGGAATAGTGATTCCTCACCTGGTTAGCCATAGGATCTATATTGCTGAAGTGAGGATAGAATTTGGGCAATGTAGAGACCAGTATGTAAGAAGAAATATAGTGTTAAGTTTAATAGAAAGCAGGGAAAATAGGGCAAGAAAGTTACACTTTGTTGAGGAGGATGAAATTCAATGTGATCATGGAAAGAGTCTGGATGACATCTCAGCTGTTCATATTTATATTCTCAATGCTAGTGCATTGTTCTAATTTAGGAAGCATCAGGTGCACGAGATGAGATAGATTCCTCACACACCTAATTGAGAATATTAGCACTCGTATCCATCCATGCTATTAACAGAACGATTGGATATTGGTTGCAGTCAATGTACCTGCATTTGAACCCAACCCAGCTGAAGATCTGGATGCACTGGATTATCTTGAGACATTAACAAGGTTGTCTTTCTAACTAACTCTCAGGGCCAGCCATATGGAGTACTGAGAATTTGATTGATTATGATTGCCCCAGCATATAACACTGCTGAAGGTAGTTATTATGCCTCAAGTTTGTGCATCTGAAAGGTGACTGCGTGGCAGCAAATGATCAGCATGTTGAGAATTTGCAGAACTTGGGTAGAGTTGGGATGTTGGTGAGTGGCAACTAGTGTTAACAGTGGATCTGGGTTACCCGGCTGAGGACCAGGTTGAAACGCAACCAGAGACCCTAGTCCGGGTCAAGAACCGCCAAGGAACATTAACCGGACACAAGCCCATGGGTTGTTGGCCCAATCAGAACCAGACCGCGGTTCCATTTTACGGTTCACACATTTTTGGCTGCAATGAAGTTTTTGGGTTCTGATTATATTGTTATATGATCAATAGGTAGATTGTGCAGTTTTAGGAGCTCTTTCACCTCCCGCTTTCAGATATGCGATCCAACCAATATTTGTTGAATCACTGTCAAATAACGCAAAATTTCATAGCAAATTCACCCATTTTTGATAGCGGCTCGATGGATATTGGTCAGTTCGCACTTTAGAAAGCGATCAGTGAAAGAGCGGCTCAAACTGCACAATCGACGTATTGATCATGTCACGATATGATAAGAACTCTGATGCACAATTGGTCCCAAAGTTGTGAGGTTGAAATGCCGGGTGTTTGGTGGTAAATCCGGCCCAATTGCAACAGTCCGACAATGTGGTGTGGTGAGACTCGTTGCAATTGTCCGGGACTGAACTGGGAATTTGGACTTGTTGCTAACACTACTTGGAACTATTAAACTCACAGGGGTTCAAACTGAGTGTGTTGTTGCTGATAGTGGATATATCCGAATCTCTAAATGTGGTATACTAGTGGAAACGATACCCTATGTTCAAGATATTCTGTTGTTTGTGAACTCTACAGGGAAATTAGCAGGCAATTAGACTATATTTTGGGCAGAACTTCACTTTCAGCAGTCTATGTCTGCTGAATTCACACTCAGTATTGTAGTCAGTACAAGTGGGAGAGAATATCAGTTGATGAAGGTGAGACGCAATATTGAGAGAGAATACTTAGGTACGATGAAAATTCGGGGGAAATTTAATCGATCCTTGTTCTCCTCAATTCAACCAGCGCTAGCGAATGTGTGATAAATGGTCACACACATTCAGACTTTGCGGATAGTGTCTAGTAACACCACATCTTTCGATCACAGATTTGTTATGAGCCTCAATCCAATGGTGTTGGCATATCATACGCATTCGGGTTGGAAGCAGTGTATGTGACGATATACCTGTGCCCAGAGGCTCAATGTGAAAGTGGAAAGCTGAATGATAGCATGTAATTCTGGTGAATCAAGGTGAAAGCGGTATTGAAGTGGAATGCAGAGTTCAGTCTGAATGACTGGAATTGCAGGCTTGTAGTACTTTGACAGTTACTTGCACAATCTTACTTGCACTCTCAGAATCTACCATTTCTTACTTGAGCTTTCAACACGATTAGTTCTTCATACACTCTTTTGATTCGAAGTTGCTGGAAATCAGGTATCATTGTCTAACAATTTGTTATTAACATATGGTTGTCAAGATATATGGTTGGTGGGAGCTGACATTTTCTGTTGGAGTTGCTGAGGAGACAGAGACTTCGTTTCCGATTCTATCTCTTCAAGCTCTCTTGATGGAAATCAGTTCACATAACCTATTTAAGAGACAGTTTTTTGGAAGCCCAAATATACGAGATAGTCAAAATGCAGTTTGGCTGGCATCAGAAGAGTTGAGAATATCAGCCTAATTGAGAAAGAATGGTATCCGTTGGATTGTAACTTTCAATTACCGGACAATTTGGGGCATGGCAACAGGCTCCCCCCACTGTAGAACCATGGTGATGCAACTAAAATATAGAATGATGACCTGAGACTTTGTAAAGCTATTCAATTGTATTATAGGTGTATTCTGGCAAGTTCTAGGGAAGCTGCCACACTGGGGGAGTAATATATAGAGCTGCTCTTATAGGGGTGTAATCCTCAGATTTGTGCTTCAAAAAACCTGAAATGTCAACTAGAATACTGTGACAGCAGGACCCCAATACCTCCTACTGACTTGTACCTCTTGAAGAGGATGGAGAAGCCCCAGCTGGTGAACGTCCCTTATCAACAATATCTAAGGACCATGGAAAATCGAAAAAACGGCGACTCACGAAAAATCATTTGTCCACCCTTGCCAACCCCCAAATCCTGTTCCCCACACCTCAGATCTTTCAGGACCCTCCCACCTTCCACCCTATTGTTCCAAGATATCACCCACAGACTGCTAACATTACACTGCCATTTAAATTCCGTTTTCAGCATACAGTAGAACCCTTCGAAATTATCAGCCTATTTTTGACACAATCACTATTGGAGAACATGGCAGCCAACACCAATGCATATGCTGCTGCCAAAGCCAGGGATCAACAGCTGGAGTGTGGTAGGAGGTGGAATGAGGTCTCTGCATTAGAACTAGGGGTGTGTTTAAGGATTGTGTTGTACATGGGGGTGCATAGTTCCCCTGCAGTAAAGGACTAATGGAGGCATGATGGGCTGAATCCTACCAACCCTATCTGAGAGTATATGGGCCAAACACGATTTGTGGAGATTGAAAGGTACTTCAATGTATCCTCCCCAGATCTCTCAAAGATAGCACCAAAAGGAAGGCGACTATGAAACAGTAAGGTTGATGGTATTTTGAAGCAACCTCGAAAATGTTCACAGTAATATCGCATGCCTTCAACACATATTTCCTTGAATAAATGTATGATGAGAGCTACTGGGCAGTCATCTGACACATACAAGATGCCAAGCAAGCCCATCAAACAAGGATTTAAGATTCACTGCCTTGCTGATCACAGTTATATCTAAGATATCCATCGAATCTCAATCCAGGCTGGTCCTGATCTTGTTCCATCAACCGATGGCCTTACTGCAGCAGGAGAAGTTGTATACCATCTCTTACAAAAGCTCCCTGGTACTATGTACTGGATATTCTATCTGGATAACTTTTATTCCATAGTTCCACTGTTGGGAAGATTGCGTCATGATGTGCATATGGGAGCCTGTGGAACAGCACATCCTTCCTCAGCTGAATTTCCACCAGAAGTCAAAATTCCAAAACAAGATGTTGGGACATATGAGTACCATGCCTTGAAAGTACTTGCCGTTAAGGACATCCTTTTTGGCCAGCTGGTTGGAGCACATTTGTGGTTTGGTAATGCACCAGTTACAATTCTCAGTACAGTACAAGACTTTGAATCTCAGCAAGAGAGGTTGAGAAAGTCGCCAGGGAAGAGGACCACCAATGCGAAGAAGGCCCGAGAAGCCTTTGGTAATTTGCAGGAGAAAGAGATGATGATTCCTCTCTGCATTGATGACTACAATCACAACATGAGTTGTGTAGATATAGCAGATCAAATGCGCAGCTGCTATGATACTCAGCTCACCTCCTTTCGCACATGGTGGCCTATACAATTCTGGGTATATGATTGCCTGGTCACAAATGCCTTGTTCATCTACAAGGATATGTCTCAGAGGTCCAACACCAGCACACATAAATAATTTCACCTGCAGTGTGCCTGGGGGTTGATTCTGACTGGGTCTGGACCAATTTCCACGTCACAGATAGTACAGTACAATAGGGCCTAATCCACCCCGTCAAACGTTAAAGAGAGTACTTCTTTACCTGTAGCCCAAAGCTGTGACTGTGGGCAGCTCCTAGTCCATCTTGAGGAGGGAAAGCGATTGGGGTGTTGGCTTTGCTGCTGGACACAGAGGAACAGTCCCACAACAAATACCAAATCTTCACCAAAAACCCGCTGGGCTTGCACCCAATGTGACTGGCAACTGTGTCTCAATGATGAAAGAAATTGTTTCGTTGAGTTCCATCAGCTGTAACGGGGTGGGGTGGGTGGTGGTGCAGGGAGAAGGGGTGGGGCGGTAGCTGGAGGGGGCAGATTTGAAGGTGCAGCAGGGTTTACAAAGCCACACTTGATGTAATTTACAATTTGTTTGAATAGAAAGTTTTATTTGCTACTAGAGAAGAGTATATAAAAAGCAAAGCATCTGGCAATCATGTTTGGGGTGTGGTCGTGGTGGTTGTGCGGGCGGACCGTATGGACTGGGAACTACTGACGATCTGTGGGATACAGAGTGAGGAGGAGGTGCTGGTCATGTGCAGAGTTGCTGGGTAGACCTGTCTTTGGTGATTCCCTCTCAGAAGTTGCAGCATGATTATACAGTCTGAGTGACAGATGGTATTTTATGATCTTGGAAATGTAGATCTGAACATCCTTTGTAGTCAACACCCAGTTCAGTGTGATTATGAATATTCCCATGCTGTGCATATAAGATAGGTATGTGGTAGAAACTTTTCACCACAGGATGTGTTGACTCAGATCACAACTGTTATGCCATTGTAGCAGTGGCCTTTATATACTGATCAAGAATAGATTCAGCTAATAGCTGGCCGCAAGTGTGATGAGCCACCTGCACCTAAAACATCAGTGTCTGAAAGATGACAATCTGTGTATGCTGGCAGCCACATATTCAAAAGCATCCAGGAGAGAAGAAAATATGCTTGGAGTGAATTGTGTTGAAATAGTGATACTAGAGAAGCTTCATTGTATTCTATCTAAGAGGGCGACAAGGCCAATATGTATGAAAATACAAGTATGGCTGAATGCCATCAACTCCTATCAGAGTCAACAGTTATCTCTGGTCATACCAGAGATCACCATTTCCGGCCATACAAGACATAAACATCTGCAGCCCGACCAAACTCAGCTCCAGCTGAGACCTGTACATTCAATACTCCCTCTGTTGCTATACACTGTAGAGCAAGAAACAAAATGAAATGAAACAAAGTGAATCCCATAGTAGCCTTATCAAAACCCTGTGAAGGTGGGCAGGGAAAGAGTACTACCACAGCCTGAGGATGGGTATCCATAAAGAAACAAACAAAGAAATCCACATACTCAAGAGAAATGTGAAACAACCTGAAATGCAACCTGAAATCCACACATTAACTGAACCATAAATCCACCTTCTGTGATGGTAGAGCTATCACTTGTAACTTGGTCTTGATGGGAGCTTCCACTCCTGCCTTGGCATTAACGGGAGATTCCGCTGGCAGCCAATTTGGTAGCCATCAGTGATTGTCAATCATACATTGCCTCTCCATCATGCCAGCATCTCAGAAGGTAGTTTTTCTGACTATGAAATGAAGTGCGCTTTGGCTCTTCCGAGTACTTGTACAGTGCTTCTGTATACTGCATTCAACATTGGTAATCTTTCGGTGGTATCAGACATATCATAGTCGTTGGCAAGTGGCATTGACTTGTAGATAGTTTTCAGTGATGTAGTATGGAACATAGCATTGGTGACCATCCAGGGAACGGCTTGGTAGATATCTCGGTGAACTGAGTCTTCCTGGGCAACTTTGTTGTCATCTTGGTGGATATCATGGTTCACATCTAGCTTCTCCTATGATCTTTTCTGGTGATCTTGTTGCTGTGATATTATCCTGTGGTCTTTTCCTGTGATGTTTTCCTGTAATCATCACCCCTTGATTCTTCTCGCCCAATGAAAGTTTGTTGCTTCGCCAACAAGTTATATATATCTCAATTGATCATTACCATCTTAGCGCAGTAGCAGTGTAATCATGATTCTGGATCGTAATCACTATGTCTCTGTAATTTGACAAGTAATTGAGTTGGGCATGTGCATTATCGGTAGTGTTAGTGATGGGTCTGGGTAACACACCAGCGTTTCGGGTTTGGACCCGATAAATGGTTCGGTTCAGTTCCAGACCCGTCCAAAAACCCGACCCGCTTGGTCCTGGTGGGGTTGTTACCTGGACCAAACATAGAATGGTGGGATTTTGTCCGGGTTGGAACTGGACCGTGGTTCCAACTATACGGTTCATACAGCTTTGGCTGCAATTGAGTATTTGAGTTCTGATCATATCATGACATGATGAATTCGCAGTTTGTGCAGTTGTACGAGCTACTTCGCCTCCAGCAATCACATTTGTGATCCGACTGATATTCATTGAGTAGCTGGGAAATAAGTGCAACATTGAAGCGAAATTCGCGGGTTTTCGATAGGTACTCCATGAATATTGGTTGGATTGCAAATCTGCAGGCGGGAGGTTGAAGAGCGGCTAAAACAGCACAATCTACGTATTGATCATATCACAATATGATCAGAACTCAAATACCTAATTGAAGCCAAAGTTGTGAGGTTCAAATGCCGGGTTTTGGTGGAAAACCAGCCGAATTGCAAAAGTCCAGGTTTTCGTGCGATACAACCCGTTGCAACGGGTCAGTTCTGGTTCCAACTACAACCCGGAACCATTCTAGTGGGTTGGAACCGTTGCTATCACTGATTATCAGCAGACAATCTCCCTTGGGCATTGGTGTGTTTTGGCTGACTTCTGTGTGGCTATCTCGGTATGCGGCTTCAGTAGACTATCTTTTGGCTTCTCACTAGTCATTTGGCACGCCTCTGGAAATGTAATTCAGCATTCCGTTCAGTATGCTATTCGGCCATAAGTATTTGATCCTTAAGTATGCTATGCGGTAAACATCTCCAGCAGTGGCTTTGGCAAGTTGGGCTCCCAGGATTTCTTTTGGTTGATCAACATGTAAAGGCTATTGGCAGCGATATCAGTTGCTGTGAGATCGTGGTCATCATGCTTGAGGGTCATTCGTGATATTGTTTGGAACCTAATTTCAAGCCATATTGTAGTCATCTGGTAACTCATTAGGAACTGGTTCGGTAGTCATATTTGCATTGGTTCGCAATCATTATTGGATGAAATTCATAGTGATATCTGGAAGTGGTAGGAGTCCACATACTATTTGTAAAACCACACAGGACTTATACATCTGGCATTTGGTTGCCTGTATTGTAGACCTTCATAGCTTTGTTGATTGACAAAGTTAATTGCTGTATAGAGTCTGCTCAAGATCGCAGATGCAACAATGCCGACTGGCAGTGCCATGTAGAGATTGTCATCAACTTTGAGATTGGGAGATGTGGTGTCTCTACTATTAGCTTGTCAATAAGAGTATATGTCACACTGATGTATATGTGTATGTAGCTTGCTGTTACGGGGATATTTAGGCCCAATAATCAATACAACATTTATTAGACTAAATAAAGCCGCCTATCTAAACTCCCTTTTCTCCTCATCTTTCCCAAGACTCAACCTCTTATCTAGTTCCACTAGTAAGAGCTCACCACTCTTCCTCGTCCGTCCACGGTCGCTCTTTGGAGAATTCTTTGAAGGGCAATGACCCTGTAGTGATGTACCGGTGCACGTCGTATTCGATACCGAGTATAACGACGTACAATCAAACCGTTCGGTCGATGTGGATTAAATGCCGATCTTTGAAGTACTGTCATTGATCTCCCATAGTTTTGACGACCGCTTGATGTGCGTATTGAGATTGTGTCAGTCTGGTAGAGCACATAGAGGGAATATTCTCGAAGGTGATTTAAAGAAGTAATCTTGAAGTTTCTATAGATTGAATTCTCAATAATATTTTAAGGTGTTCTTCGCTTGTAATGTCTGACTGTGGATTGCTGCTAGAGCTTGGTTCTTTTCATTGTCGGGGACAATGTGAGTTCTTATATAGTCTGGCCCTCAGGTCAAGCTTGCCTTTGGGTTTCCGCCATGACACATAGTTTGCTTGATAGCTTATCACCGAGATCAAATTAATGACTCATTGATAATGCCACGAATTCGCTTTAGGTTATCGTGTTTATGTATGAGTGGTTTTAAGGCATTATGCCCCCACGCTGGGCCATCCTCATATCAAGATATCACGCGCACTTAATATGACAACTCGTAACTTCAACTTAGACATCTTGCTTCCCATTTGTTCAGTAGTTGGAACATCTGACGACTCGTAGTCTTATCAGTGCTTATTGCAATATAATTTAATAGCTCGTCGCTATTAATTGCCTCACGTTAGACAAGGATGTTTGGCATTGCGTCAGAGATTCAATCGGCGATCAACCGATACTCTGCCAACAGGGATTTATGACACGCATACCTCGTATTGATTAAACTGGTATGACGTCGCGATGCATACTAACTCGAACCAATGAGCAGGGTCGCTTCAGGCCTCTTATATTCAGCCGATGTCATTAATCCCTCAGACACCGCATGCTTAGGTCTCGACCTTCCGTAGACCGGGGATAGCCGCAAGATGTTCTCACCGCTTAGCGCATGAGTTTGCAGATTCCTTCTTACTTGCATATTGCATTATCGTCTGCTGCACACGTAGTTATGCGCAAGCGCAACTTAACTGTGTGTCGTCCCGCTAGATAAGATATAGTAGGTGTGGCCAATAATTATGCGCACTGCTGAAGGTTTTTCACTTCCCAGCAATGGCGACATAATTGCGTCATCATAAATGAATCCGCTAATCAAGGTGTGCTTGACTAATTGATCGACATGCGGTCTGAGTATAATCCCGCTAAGGATTACTCAGCTGACACTCATGATGTTGTCTCACAAGTAGGTGTTTTGCATATGACCTCATATCTCTATACGAATAATCACATGTACTTGCATACAAATCCATTCATGTATCATTACCACTGCTAGAAGAGAACCCGTAACACTTGCCAGCTTTGATGAATTTGGATGGAAGTAATAATCATATTATTGCTTCCTCCGAAGCCAGGAGTCGTACGCATTGCGGATTGTTGTTGTAGGAGGCATATTCTGTATTCAATAGTAGTATTATCTTTTTGGTCATAGCAGCTGCCTTGCAGGCTGTATCATTGATGTGGTGCAGATGTTGAGAGTAAATGACGGTTTCTCAAGACATCAGTGGCACAACCTCCTCATCAGCAGGATGTGATCTCCAATGTGTGCATGCAGGGAGACATCGACAACTTGTCAGTGTCAGGCAGAGGTTCGTGGCAATCAGTAACATCATTATTAGTTCAAGAGTATGTAGTACGTCCGTAGCCTACACTTGTTCGACTGGTTCCTACGTGGTCCTGGAGAAGTTCATCTTCACCTGGGTCAGTGGCTTGTAGTCAGAGCAGTCCATCTCTGATATCTTCGCAGTCATCCAGAAATCCCTCTCCAATATATGTGCAGTTATTGCTAAATCCATCTCTAACGATTCGCTTGTATGTTGATCATTGTCATTGATCCCTGGCTGTGTATGAATTGCTGTAGGAGGTAAATAGAAGCCTGGTGATTGGTGCTTGGTAGCTATTGCATTCTTTGAAGTGTGTGATTGTGAATCAGTAATCGTATAGCCATTGGGTGCATGTGTGTGCCAGGCATTCGTGCCTTGATCTTGGTGTCTGAGATTGTAAGAGATCTCCAGGAGAAGTAGTTGGCATAGGTGGTCAGTGTGAGTTTGAGTGAAACTTTAAACACTGGGGCAGTCGTTGATATAAGTGGACATTTTGAGATAGCCGAGATAACTGTAGTTAGTGGCTTTGCATACTTTTGCTGAGTCTTGATAGATCCACGCAATTTGTGTGGTTGCTCATGGCCAGGTAGCCTATCACATCCTCTTACCCTTCTACTCAGCTCTTTGAGCCAGAACTGCTCTTCCACACATATTCCCTTCGGTTGCCACGAGTGGTGAGGAAGAGTGTCAATGATGGGCTCTCTGCATTCTAGCTTCGTTGTTTCACCACACCGCGCTCAAATATTGTGATGTACCGGGCCCAATCCAGTCAATTGATAGTGAGGAATGATTGTCGAAACGTAGATGTATATGCTAGTCGACAGTTAATAGGTGGTGATGAGTGATGTAGATTGTGACAGTCTCATGATTGGTGTGCAATTAAGGTGTTGAAGGTCATTGGGGTGACTGCAGTGATAGTGGCTGCATGTCCAACAAGATGGGGTGGATTGGTTGATCTTATTGGTGGTGTTCTTTGGTTGGCTGTTGCTAGATTCGGAGATAAGGGCGTAAGGAAAATATACAATGTACAAGTCGCTGGGATGCTTTGTGGTGATTAATGTCCCATTGGCGTGGGCCTCGTAGGCTTGGTACCTTGAGCTGTGCCCATTTACATATTGTGTTGAGTGCATTATTGAGGTTTGGTGGTGAGTGTATTTGTAGGATCCAATTGGTCAGTTTGGAAGGAAATGTGTATAGGATCGGTGGTGAGTGTTTATTGAAGTAGAGTGTGGTGGTGGTGATTCTTCTTGGAGGCTTGGTGGTGGTGAGAGCGTGATGGTGATTGTACCAGTATATATCTTGAGTCTTTCTCCTTCTCTGTTCTATCTGGTTGGTAGGCAGAGGTGCACATTTTGGACTTCTTATCTGGGAGGCCACAAATAAAGATGTAGGGTGTGTAATCATCGATGAATAAGATATTGTAGTGATTGCCACTGAAGCTAAGCATGGAGAATGGTCCACCCACATCGGAATGTACCAGCTCAAATGGCTGTGTTCTGAGCTTAGTCTTGACTTTGATGATCTTCCACCTGTGCTTGGCCTGGATACATTCAGTGCACATTGAGTCATCTTTTGAATACCCATCAAAGAGAGATCATAGGGCAGTAGGACCAATGTGAGCTTGACGGTGATGCCACAGTCGTGATTCTGGGATTGTGGGAGGTTTCAGAGTGGGCTTTGGAAATTATGGAGGCAGGTGGATATTGAGATACAGTGATATGTGCGCTTGATGATACTCTTTCTCACTTCCTCTTGCTTCTTCCTGAAGTGGACTTCGTTGACACTCTTGGTACTCCCGAAGTGAGTGCAGCTGCAGGAGATCTGATTTTGAGATCATTGACCTCATTGCCTGTGATGGTGATTGATGGAGATGATATGGAGCACTTATCACATCCAAATGTGGATGTGGATCCGGATGCGTCGAATTAATTGATGGGGGGAAGAGAGAACCAGAATGCAGGGGTGAATAGATTATTGACTTTGTACTCCTGAGAAACATTAACGAGTCCATGGTGGCTTACTGTAACTGTGTGGTTATCTCCAAGCTGAATGGCTATTGGCTTCATGAAGTTTCTTAATGATAAGTGTATGTGGCAATTGTAGGCGAGGTTGTAGCTGTGGCTGTAGATGATGGTGCACTTGGAGGTGTGATTTGGGATGGTAGTGAGTGCAGCTTTCCGTGCGTGACAAGTGGGCTTCCATATGCTCTCTCTCTGTCTCCTTGTCGAATGGAACTGTGAAATTGTAGGTGAAAAAATTGTGGTTGGTATGTTTGTAGTCATTTCGGTGAATACCATGATGATGGCACATTTTCGTGTGATGGTGAGTGCACTTGCTGATGCAGAGCTGAGTGCATTGATGTGTGTGGTATTATCTCATGTATGCTGTCTGCAATGGTGAGGTGGTATCTGACTGGTAGATAATCATCACTGGGAATAATATGAACAAAAATGAGACAGGTTTGGTGATGACTTGGTAATCATACTTGAAGATTTCGGTAAACATCCTCACTATGGACGTGGTAGATGAGTCAAGGAGGTAGTGACAGTGATGATGGTGTTGAGTGTTAATGTATCTAGGGGTGGCTGTCGCTACAGTAACAAACGGGGATAGAAGTAGGTGGTTTAGGGATTTTGATGCGATAGATCATGAGACATAACTAGAGTATTCATAGTAGAGATTGTAGCAGGCACCGGGCTCATAACCTATTTAAATAATGATGCTAGAGAAGCTTGATTGTATCCTATCTACAAGGGCTACAAGGCCAATGTATATGAATGCGCAAGTACGGCTGAATGCCATCAGCCAGTATCAGAGTCAACAGTCATCTACAGCCATACAAGATGTCACTGTCTCCAGCCATACAAGACATTATCATCACTGGCCATACAAGACTCACCTGCAGCTGAGACCTGTATGTGTCACAAATTATTCAAGTGTGATGTGAAGGGGGTAATGTACGCTTCAGTGGATCTGAGGCATGTCTGGACTGGAATGATATGTTAGTTATGACTGGTGGTTGTCAAAATTGGTCTTATGAATAGAATATGGGTGTCATGTCAAATTTAAGACCATTAAACTTGACTGTACAGTGAATATGAGGTGTGCCTGAACTTCAGTCATAACTGAGGATGATCTTGGCTACATATTTGTTGGTGTAGTCTTGACAATGTGAGCTGTGTCTGGTGATATGATACATCAATTGAATATTGGCTAGGCAGCCTGTTTATCACAGGATGATTGGATGTATGTTGTGCAAGATCTATCACATGAGAGTCGAGAAGTGATCAGGATGCTTCAGTGCTATGGATGGTAAGTCATTCCACAGTGTTGAATCATGCAATATCCTGAATTCTTTCATGACTCTAGTTTCCGGTGCACCTGATATATTGTGGTCACAAATTGTTTGAGTCCATCTTGGAGGTTCTGGCACACATGGAACATCAAATGATGTGTCCAGATTGAAGTATGTGTATTCCACACCAACCATGTAAAATGAAGATGAGGAGTTTCTGCAGCTTCAAATAATTTGCATAATGCCCAATATGTGGCACCATGGAATATCACACAGTCGATGATACCCTGAAACAATGTTCAATCAACTATCCACAATCAACCTGGTGCACCTGATTGGCATCACGGATTACATCATAGAAATGAGATTATCTTTCCGTTCACCCAATGTGTTTATCATTGACTTGATCTCATATTCAACCACTCTAATCAACTAATATGAAATGTAATTGAACTCTAACCAATGCAACAGTAATCCTCAAAAGTGCCAACCTCGAAACTCTTTTCCAGCATGTCATTGGACTGTGTTGGTTTAATGTTTGATGCAGCATACCTTGATTTCAGTGTCTTGACAACCATCCTGCATGCTCACAATCCAACAGCATGACCACTTCTTACTCAGTAAGCTGCTTTGCAGTGTTCTCATGACACCTCAGAATCCAGTATGTTATTGAGGTCATTATACTTTGTCAGCTGATCATGCTATACAGGACTCTGATTTGTGCCACTCCTGAGAGCAAGTGGTGATCACTCACTCTGTCATCACAACCACCGGGTCCAGTGACCAATAGCCATGAGTGTGGAACTCGGCTTTGGCCCAGCCGGACAACGAGTGCAAATGCCTGGCACTGCCTAGTACATACCAAGAACTTCTGTGTTACTCCCACATGGTTTACCGCAGTATGATATACATAACTCCTGCGCACTTTGGGTGTAGTTAGAATATGGAGGGATTTGGACAATGTTGGAATTTGACCTGCATTTCTGTTAGCTCTTCATTGCCCATTTCCACCTAGTTGTAGAAAATATCCAAAAAATCTGCGAAACTCTTTGTGAGCCACCAAGGCACATCAGGGACATGGCCAGGCAGGGGAGAAATCAGCACTGCCTTGTGAAAAGGAGGTGCATGAGGTATGGTATTTTAATTGCGCCAGGTTCGTGTTAAAGCCTTTCATGAAATAGTGTGTCTTTGTCAGATTTCGGAAACTCCGCTGGTGCAATGACAACCATTCACCGAAATCAGTCTCTCAGAGATGTGAAAATTACAAATTCCATCCAACTGTCAGATGGCAATTCATTATACCTTTGTCGTGACAAGTCATTGCAATCCTTGGTGTCTCCCAAATGTAATGAGAACATGCAAGCTGCCATCTAGGAACCCTTCAACATTCTGAAGAACCTTGCACTGTGTATCAATGTGGAAACGTTTTCAGTTCAGCTTGCTGATTCTGCGTCCATTCGAGATCAACAAGGTGTTGATTTTCTTGGGGTATCTGCACATATAGTATGCCATTTACGAGATTGAATTCTGACCACCTACGGATTGCCCAGGGCTTTGCGATATGAATCATCCAGTGTGCCACATTGTTTTGAGCTTCATTGTGCTTAGTCTGGATGGCATGTATCAAACATGTTAGCACACAATTCAGTTCCTTGGCACTATGCTTTTCCATTGCCATATTATCCACTAGATCTTCTGGTGCACCTGCAAACAGCCATACCGTCTGATAACACCAATCCAAATGTGCATGCAATCCCAGGGATGCTGTGATTTGAAGCTTGAATTGAACTCTAGTATTCATTGCAATTCGCCAGCCCAGACAGTTTTTCATCTTGTACCAATCAGATAAATCAAAATATCAAAATGTCATGAACAGTGCACGAGTTGGCTGTAGCTTGATGGTGTCGCTCTCGATGTTACAGTATCAAATGGAACTAGGTGGATAAGCAATTGGTCTTCATGCTTGTCAATGATGGGTTTCAGATCGTCATTGGTGAGATTCACATTTTCTGTGCCGCACAACATCAATAGTTTGAAGTTGATGCCATATGTCATCTTGTCAATGAGACTTTTCAAGCTCTCTACCCATCTCGGGATTGTGACCACCACAAGTGGTTCATGTATTGAAGTAAGCGCCAGATACCCACAGCTGAAGTTATCTGGATCTCTAAAGACAGCAGGGAACTGTATTCAGCCTCTACAATAGACACCATTCTTGTTCTTTACCCATAATCCTGGGACAGTCAATCTGAGCCATAATCATTCAGTCTTCCATGGGAATCCCCCATTCCAATGGCAACAGCAACCGGACAACAACCATCTCAGTAAGGAATTTGCATCACACAGCTACTTCAATCTAGGTAATTGTCACCCTGAGGCTGTTTTCCTCTGCCACCAGTGCTCCCACCATATCGGAATCCCAAACCCATCTCCTCACAATGAACAATATTGCCGGAACCTGGAGTGCCAGAAACTTCGTTCCAGGTGTGCCAGGAATACACTACTTGTCGCCAGGATTACGGGCATCTTTCGATTGGTGAATTTGACTGGCATTGTGCAGCCCGACTGCTTCATCAAGCCACTCCTGTTCGAATTTGTTTTTCAGTGCATTGGGAAAAGTATTCGGTACTGAACTGTTATTATCTGAATCGAGGATCCCCTCACCATCCACTTGCACCTGAACCTTCCTGCCACCTTGGTAGGTTTTGGATTCTTCCTCAATGATTTCTTCAGTTATTCTGAGGTAAGCTCGACTGATGGGCTGGCACTCTGGCTCTTCAGAAATTCAGAGTCATGTTAGGTCCTTCACAGACAAGCATTTGCACCCAATTAATATGTGCAATATAATCAATTCTGTTCACACAATCAGAACTTTCATTAATACTACTACTTATCTCATTCCCAGCTGCCTCCTGATTCTCCACTCTGTCATTTTCATCAGATCTCTCAGGAGTCAAAGTATAGTGATCGGCAGAAGTGATAACAATGGCTCCAGGTAACCTTCCAGTGGTCCGGGTTTGGCCCATAATAACAGATCAGTTCAGTGTGTGACCAATCCAAAACCCAGACCCGCTGCAACATGGGCGGCCAAACCTGGACCCGGACCGGTCAACCTGGTGGTTTTGGTAGGTTAGGCAGGATCCAGCGGGTCCAATCTCCAGTTCACTGTTTCGGGTATCAATATTTACAGTTGCATTCAGATATGCTACTGTTCATCGCAAGATATGGACATTGGTACATCGCCGTGTTTTTTGGACGTATTGTCTGCCATAATAAGCAAAGCAATCAGAGATACGCACCCTACCCCATCCTGAAAATGAGTGTCAATGGAGCATCAAAGATTATTTGTCGTGTATCTTGGGTAATCTGTGTGGCGATAGGTTGCAGATAGTGATAAATCAAGTATTGGCCGCCTCAATAGGAAATAGACAAAGCGAAATGCTCCCTCCCCCAGTGTGAAAATGAGCGTCAACGGAGCATCAATGATTGTTGGCCATGCATCATTGTTGATCACTGCCCATTGTGGCCTGTATTGTTTATATGCATTGTTTTGACTGTTGTTGTTCACTAAAAGGGTCAAAAAGACTTCGTGGGAGCTCTGTAAATGGAATAAGTTGTTACTGTCCTGGAGGCTGTCGCGGAAATATCCCGTGAGTATTTGCCTCTCAAGGCTGCCGTGCCTTTGTTCATGAATGTCTGTAATCAAGCGCCACCCATATTGCCAAAGATGCAAGACCAAATATTGTTTACGCTACGTTGACGCTCATTTTCATGATGTGGCAGGGAGGGTATTGCAATCGCTTTGGCCAGTAAAGGCGGCCAATACCTCATTCATGGCTGACTGCAACCTATTGCGCTTCAGATTACCCAGGATGCAAGACCAACATTCGTTGACGCTTGGTTGACACTGATTTTCGGATGGGGTAGTGAGCGTGTCACAATAGTTTTTGCCTGTAAAGACGGTGCATACTTCGATTGTGTATCGCAACGACCAAATCAACTCTTAATTACCTGCCTTACAAGACCTAAAATTGTGGACGCTCCGTAGACGCTCATTTTGGGACGGGCGTATCCACAATATGCAATCTGTTGATGCGGTATAGTGTATCATTTATATCGTCTTGGCAGCCTTTGTATCGTTTTCGTGGATATTCTCCTTGATCATTACATCATTTTTTAATAATACATGTGAATATATCCTTTAAAACATACTTTACAGTGTCCGCTAATTGTAGGTAATAATACACCCAAAAATTCAGTTCATTTCTATCAGTGCTTGTTCTCACTGCCAGGTTCGCTCAATATGCTGCTCTCATCTGCAAAATGAATGTTAGCTGCATTACCACGCAGCAGTGAGTGTACTAACCAGTGGATATTTCTTCACCAGTCAGCATATGTGGATTGTAATCTGTATCGGGCTGGCTATCGTGTGCATATGCATTAAGAATGAAAAATTTCGCACTGGGAAGAGGAGTGTGTGAATCCACATATCTGGGTGGCAAATTGTCGATTTGGGACTGTTGAGCTCCCTCATTGTTACGAGGTGGCGCAGATGGCGTTCTAGGCTGTGATGAAGTCGGTTCTGTTGTCAGCTGTCTGTGTCAGTCGGGTGGAGGTGGACCTGTGACTATGCCCCACCTGTATGTCTCCAGATTCTATGCAGTGCCATTTTTGCAGGGAAGGCATCTGTTCATGTGGTTTTGACTAAGCAAAGCTGGGTACCTTTCTATTGCAGCCTTTACCATGTTATGCCCAGGTGAGTCAATTCCCCGCTGCTTCTTTTCTCAGACTTCGGCACAAGGTTTCTTGATTCAGTATTGTGTTGACTCTATTGTCGCGCATGAAATACCTCCTTTGGCCATTTTGGCCATATTCACAGCGAGGCGCATGTTGGACTGTTCCAGCTGGACCTGACCTCCTTGCGTTGCCATAGTATCAGCCCTGTTGTAAACATGCAAGAAATGAGTGGCTGCCTCTAACAATGAGATTCGGCTACTACCTCAATCATATACGCCTCTGTAGCCTCCTCTAATGTCATCACAGCCTCTTTGGTTCACTCTTGGGGATGCTTATCACGAAATTTGTCAGCCAAAATTCCAGAGGTGATTGCAAGATGGTGTTTGATTTCATGGACTGAGCGGAAAAATGACTTGGACAACCATGGATGTTTCCCATTACAGGCAGCGATAAATTGGTCATGTAACTCTATACATTTACACGCAGTATGTTATACGGTTAGTTGACGGCCATTTACTGTGATATGCATAAACTATCATCCAATTGCATGCTGCTTCTGATTCCTGCTGCTTCCGGTTTTATGGATGATTTTCGAATTTGCATCCTGAGTCACATATTTGGTGGCTGCATTGGCAGCTTCGCGGTGGACCAACTGGTGTCCGCGCTGAAGCCGTGGGCCAGCGAGTGCCGCGGTGGATGCAGCGCTGGTCGATCAGATTGGTTCGGATCCACTGCCCAGATGCTGAGGATTAATAGCAGCCATGATTTGTGGTACCGGAATCCCAGAGGAGGATGACAATGGAAAGAAGTGGGAAGTCCTGAGGAATATATAGTTAGCTTCAAGTCAAAATGAAATAAGTAACAGCCAACTTGCACGTTCTACTCATGATTAATCCTGCTGTGTATGGTTCCATGTTGCAGGGGTTCCACACCGTGCCGCGATTTGCAGTAAGTCAGTCCGATGAAGCTTCACGAATTGACACAGCCGGGATAGGGGAACCCGGCTGACAACTGCCGTGGAAGAGTTATGACTTACTGAAGAACCGAATCAATGGTACCGTTAGTCATTAATCTGCAAACGGAAGATGCAGCAGCCGCACATGCTCCGTCAACATTTGGAGAGCTAATAGAGTCTCTTGTGATCATCCCCGCAACATCGCGAATGCCGCAAGGGACCTCTCGACCAAGAAGTAAACATACGAAGTTTGCTTCAGGGACGCCACATGCAGACCAATGGATATTGTCTCGTTCGCCCAACACAAAGCTCCATTCGACAGTGAGTAAGACAAAGAAGCCTGTTCAACCCATGAGCTGTTACCCCTGCATGTTGCCTCCCAAGCTAATCCCGAAATGGAAATTGGTCCGGATAAAGAGATGGTTACTGTTCGAGCATTGCTGGAGGAATAGATAAGGAAATTGTTATTCGTGACGTCATATCTTTTAGAAAAGTTATTCCTGTAACAATTTTGATACGTGTCTGCATTTCCTTGATTTCAGTGACCAAATTGTGAGACATTATTCTGCATCTGTGGATGAGCAAGGGTCATACGCGCCATGCGAAAGTACTAGACATCAAATCAGGTGGTCAGCCGACCAATGAACTGAATATCGGCTGGCCTATTAGTGACTAGTAAGAAAGCAAAAGCTAAATTAGTGACGAAATTTACTAAGAAAGTTTTAGTCAGTGATGTCATCCGAGTTATAGAAGAAGTTGTCAGTGCCCAATACAACTTTGTCTGAATGACCAACATCATGCTGCATTCATCCGTGTATCCAACTGCATCACTCTCCGCACAGACCTGGTTCATAAGGTTGAGATTTTCACAATTGCTTATGGTACGTCATGGAAATCAAGGAGAAGGAGCTGGATATGGAAAGGTGAGGAAGTCGGGCTAAATTGATCAACAACCAGTGGAAAGAGCTAGAAGCTGTAAATTGCCAGCCGAAAGAGCAGGAATGTGATAGTGCGAACTCATCTATCACTCATATAATGGGCATAGTAGTTGATTTGGAATTGAGAGGCCACAAAGCTTCTGGATGCAAATGATAATACAGAGAAATGCTATATTGGCTGTCGATTATTACTATACGATTCGTTGCATACAATTACTTAGAGTACACTCTCAGTTTACATGTGTTGACTATGAGCGTCAATGATGTTTAGTCATACACATTCGGCAATCAAAGGGCTGCATTGTCACATCCTTCCAAATTAAATGTATCGGTTGGCTTTATAGCTACAAAGGCGAGCAACACACTCGTTGCCGTATCCTGAAAATGAGCATCTACGGAGCCTCAACGATGTGTGACAATGCGTTTTGGATGATTGAATTGTGGTGCAATCACATTAATCCATAACCAAATTATCGGCCGCCTTTCTAGGCAACAATGCTTGCGACAACATCACTACTATGTCCTGAAAATGAGCATCAATGGAGCGTCAATGGAGCATCAATGGAGCGTCAACAATTTTTAGTCTTACACATTTGGCGATCATTGGGCTGCATTGTCAAATCCTTCGAAAGGAAATATATTGGTCGGCCTTATAGCCAAAATGCTAAGCGACACGCTCTTTGCCCCATCCTAGAAATGAACCTCAATGGAACGTCAACGATTTTTGGCGTTGCATCTTGGATAATCCAAGGACTGTGCGACCACATTCACCGCATATTCAACTATCGGCCACCTTTCTAGGCAAAAATGCTTGAAATGACTTCTCTGGAATGTCCGAAACATGAGCGTCAACAGAGCGCCAACTGAGCGTGAAAGATTTTTGGTCTTGCAACGTGCATTATCCAATCGCTGTGCATCAACATTAACCCTTAATCAAAGTATTGGCAGCCTTTAAACCCAACAATGCTAGTAACAATACCACTACCGCCTCCTGAAGATATGCGTCCACAGTTGTTGTGCGGCTTATAAGCTTCACAGCAACTAACTGCCTTGTGTTGTTCCCAAATTGGGTTTTTAACGGTCAGTCATTTCGATATGTCCTTGTATACAACTTCATAACAATGAATGCAATGTCCCACAGGTCTGACTTTTATCTTGCATGTAGCTCTAGAGTCAACATTTAAGAACCAGCGTTCTACTTAATAATAACAACACATTTGAGAGCCTCTCAAGTCGAATTATGCAATTTCCACATTCCTACCACTAAGTCTGATTCCCAATCTTTATATACTTCATTGCAAGAGGTCACGATATCTTACAAAAATGAACGTGTCGTTATTCATGATTTGAGCGACCTTGGTTTAAAAATCATGTGTGATACATGGTTGGCTTCTAGGAATGTGGGCACAAAGCATCCTATTGCTTGGAATGATTCTAGATATGCTCCTTGATGGCGATTCTATTTGCACTGGGGAATTGAGGAGACCGGCCACACTGGCATCATATGTATCATTTGTCATCAAGTTCTTCGCCATCCATCAGAACATGGGATTTGCTCAATGGGGAAACACTTGCTGCAAAAAAAGTACATTGCAAAGTTAAACGAATTAACAGAGTTGGGAGTTTCTGAATTGATATTTATGCCCATTGATGAAACAACTTTGGCTGTATTGAAGAGACAAGGGAGTCAAGGAATGACAATAGTAAGTTCGCAAAGGAAATTCATATTCGTCAGTTAGATCTGATCTATATTTATACAATTGACAGACACAACGATCCAAACTGTCAGCAAAGGACTTCCTCACTGCTGAATGTCACCAAGACACCTGGAATCGCTACCTGATGTTACCATTTGTTTCGGCGCATGTTCTATAGAACGCTCACCCAAACCTAGGGCTGAGACGGTCATATGAGGCATTATGCAGCAAGCCGGTGCATTTGTCAGCCAGCACCCTTAGCTACATTTGCCATACGGAATACTCACTGTCCGTGGATGCAGTTAACGCAGAACTGCCAACATGAAACAACATAAGCAAAGCTTTAGATGGATGGACATACTTGAACAAATCACCGATAACATCGGTCATAGCAAACTATATGAATCGAAATTGGGTGTGGCAAGAAGTACAATTCGCTTTTGCAGAGGTTGATAGCCTGCTCTGTTTCAATTTCGAAAGCTAATTGTGGATATTAGGTCAAGGGTTCACATACTGCAGCACAGTTTGCCATACAGTTGAAGGATGTTATCGAATGTTTTAAGCTTACCGATGGCCATTTACTTGCAATTAGAACTGATAATGCTTCCTCAAATCACTTGATGTCTTGGGAACTACAATCAACCCTTGAGGCATCCGGAATCGAGTGGCCTGCAATGAGGTACCACATAGCATGCATGGCACACATCATTCGGCTTGTTGTGGGTGCGTTCATGAGGACTCTCGGTGTGAAAGCGTGCACCAAGTCTTGGGAAGCCCATGAGTGCGATCAGCAATTTGGAGAGAATGAAAGCACAGTTATTGGGAAGAGTCAAAGACTGCAAAAGGAGGGCAATGCTAGAATCCACAAGGTGCCAGCCATGAGACCAGGTTTAGCAAAGATAACAGAGAAAGTATGTATTTGAAGACATTTTGAAAGACCTGAAGCTGACCTTCATATAGCAGAGAATACTTGCTGTATTGATCACTCTGACACCTGGTGGTTGAAATGAGTTCATTGACTGTCAAAATGCCAAAGTACGAATCGCATTACTGCCTATTATGCATGTGAAAACACTGCGGAATTCGACATGGGAGTTGCTTGAGCTAGCCTACTGAGTACAAGAACTCACACGGGAGTGGCTCACAAGTCCGAAATACAGTGATTACCAGCCACTCTTCCCAACACAGGATGAAAGGACCATCCACAACTACATCTTGGAAGGATTGAGGCCATTCCGATAGTGGACCCCGTGGAAGTAAAACAGGCATACGGTAGCTCTGCATCACTTTATTACTATCTACAATGACTTCGTTGATCATATCAATGGCGTTATGAGAGCTTTGGCAAAAGAGAGGACTCCATGGTAGGAAGACATATACTTTGCCGCGATGTTGGCATGACAGAAGCTGTCCATATAATATGCTGAAGTGACCCCAACGACTGGTATGCGGCTCAGGTCAGCTCATATCCTTGATTCTGTCCGGCAGTTGCGATTATTTTCGAATTGGCACAAGGCAATGCTTATTACTAATGAGGACGAGACTTTTTATACTACCCAATACCATCAGGCATTATTGAAGTATGTGGAGAATGAATACAGTGCCGATCATTGACCAATGCCCGTCATTAAACTCAAATAGGCTCCAGCCAGCAATCTTCTCGTCTGTGAAAACACTTCTGGATTTGGTACATCTTCTTTTGATCCATATGATATGTCCAGCAATGATGAAGAATACTTAACGCCTAAAAGCATGGTTGAAAAGACACCTGGACAAAGCGATCAAGCAGCACGCATATTGACCACTGCAAGGATCTTGTTGAATGTACCGCCTGATGTTCCAAAGAACCGGGGGCGAGTTAATCCCAATATTAAAGATTATCACTCCAACCGCATGGAGAGTAGCAGTACATTTTGGTTACCGGATATCACCGATTGGTGGTGCCAACAAAATCAAACACACTCATAGTACACCAATCTCGCCAATGTGGCACACAATATACTCTCTATCATACCCCCTGGTGTCAGAGTGGAGGCCAGTTTTTCCCTTGGGCGAGACGTGATCAGCAGGAGACAGTCAAAATCCACAGGCGAGACCTTTTGGGAAAGAGTTGTAGTAACGCAGTTTGCTCAAGCCAATAACGGAATATTTGCAGGCAATTATACAGCATTGGATACCACCGAAACTGAAAACGACTTGGAATTGCATAATGAGGTGGAAGAAAGGACATTGCCCAGAATGGCCAAGGTCCACAACTTTTTGGAGATGTGGCAGGGCAGCCAAAATCTATGTGCTACACAGAAGGAATCTTGCACCCAATAGAAGCAAATGACTGTTGTTGGATACATTTCAGATACTGAAGAGATCATCAAAGAATCATTGTCAAACTCACAACATGATGGCCCGGCTGCATTTAAATTGTCAGAAAGATCACCATTGCCATCCACTCTGTCTGCATCAAACCTCCCTGGAGGACTAACTCAAGTAATAAATATCCGCCAAATTGGAAGAATCGACTTTCATCAAGGCAACAGTGACGAAGAGAGTGTACCTGAAAGCATTTCCGACACTGAAAATTGGCTTGACTGGAATGGTGACATGGATAATCCAAACGCAAGCATTGACGATTGGGAGACAGACATTGAATCCGATATCGATCTGGACATTGCCATTGATGCTGCGGAACGCCCCAACCACCAGGATGTTAGTTCCGCACCAAATGTTGCCGGATTGGTTTGGCCAACACGGTGTTCAATGGAACAGGCTGAAAACGGGTCAATGATGGTCACTGCGATGGAAAAAAGGAGCAATAACGGAACCAAGAACAGTAGGACAGAATGGGTCAATATGTTATCACCAGGTTCTATATGTTGCTTGACCGAGAATTACACTTAGAGAAATATTCTGGGAGAAGATTGAGCAGCCAGATGTTGATATTTATTCACAAACAGAACTATAGGGGGTGAAATCAATCATTTAGCACAGTACCTCAATTTTGGTCGAATGAGAGCAACCTGTGCAAGCAAATCACTGGGCTTAGCTTTGCCATAGTGCTGAGTCTCAATCTTGCAGAAAGGCAACCAATAGGGTGAAATAATCATTCCTGCAATTATCGATGGTCGCAGATCTTGGCTAGACAATACATTAAAATAAGCATCAATGTAGCTTCATCGGTTTTTGGTCTTGTAAGCAAAGAAACTTCCAAGTGAATTGGTTGCTGTTTAGCATAACCGACGTATTGGCTGCCTTTAAAGGAAATACAGCATGTGACCTGGTCAATGCACCACCCTGAAAATGTGGGTCAACCGACCGTCAACGATTTTTGGCTTTGCATTTTTGGTTTTCTAAGTGTCAATTTGTGGTATTTATTCATATATGTTGTATTGGCAGCTTTTTCAGGCAAAACAATGCGTGGTATCATTGTTACCCCATGATCAAAATGAGCGTCACTGGAGCGTCAACCAATTTTAATCATTTGAGCCAGGTATTTGCAAAGTGATCTGGTAGTGCTTATGCATAATGAATGTAATGGCAGTCGTTATAGGCAAAATAGAAAGTGAAATGATCATTGCCCCATTCAGAAAATCAACATCAATGGAGTGTGAATGATTATTGGCTTTGCATCATGGGTCATCTAAGTGGCGATTGGTTGCAGACATCCATAAATGAGCCATTGGCTGCCTCTATGGGTAAAAACAACAGTGGCATGCTCCCTGCCCTAACCTGAAAATGAGAGTCAAACGAGTCTCAACAATTGTTGGTCTTGCATCTTCGGTTATCTAAGTGTCACTTTGTGATAATAATTTATATACTCTATACTGGCGGCCTTTTCAGCCAAAACAGTGCACAATATCGTTGTTACCCCATCTCGAAAATGAGCATCAGCAGATTGTCAACAATTTTTGGTCTTGTTTACAGGGTAATCAAGGCATCGCGCAGATATTTTAGCTCATAACGGAACTATTTACCCCCTTAACAGTCCAAAATACAAACCACAATAGGAAAAACATTGATTCCAAAATAATCTATATCGCAACCTATAAAACATTCAAAACGCAATTACTAGATGTTGAATAAGCCATTCTGATCAAATAAAATTGTCAAACAGCAGAATCAAGAGCGTTATATGAATCTACAGATGGACCAGCTGGAGAACCCGGTGACAACCCATCCAATTCAGACGGCTTGGGAGATTTCCATTGAACGATACCGGAATTGACAGTTCCGTTGTATTGACGACCCGGACTGCCAATTTGACAACGGTTTGGTTTCAACTCGGTCCCGGATCGGAAGTGACAGTTCAGCACCGTTGCTAACACTACACACAGTGCATTAAAACTGATATTTTAGGGTAACTCAATACACTGAGTTGCATCATTGGTTTGTAATGTATATCATTAGTCATTAAAGGTATATTGTTGTCCAATAAGTCTTTGTGAGAAGGTTAGATGTTTTACTAAACTAATTATCATTGAAATGAATGTTTTATTCTTCAAAACCATATTGTGTACAATGTATTCCAATTTGCAAAGTTGTAATTGGAATATAGTCTAAAAATGGTAAACTAGTGGACTATGTTCCAAGGTGACTACTGGAATAGATATATATCTATTATTTCAGTAAATTGGATACTAATAAATTGGGAATAATTCTATATTGGTAAAGATTTTGATGATAATTGAATATTTCAATAACTTTTGAGAGTCAGTGTTAGTTGTTCTGAATTGTCAGTGAGGATTTTAACAACTATGTTATATTGTGTGAATTGATTGGTTTTGTACTAATAGAATAAAGCTGGTACTTGGGTAACAGCCAGTACAATAGATACTAAGAATAAAGGATGCAATCTTATTTAATCAACAAATTTCTGTTGTCCTACAGTCCATCCATGCATGGGTTTGTATTCCTTGGTTACTTATTTTCTAAGTACAGAGAATACATGAGTACTATTCCTCAATGTCACTTTCAAATATTTAAATCACAATTATTGAACATAACATTATTTAAAAATTGCATATTATTTGAACTAGAACTTTTGTCAATAACTAAAGTTACATCTGTGATATTGAGGTTCATATATATTCAAATGAATCAGATAACTTACCATTAATCTTTGTTAACTGTGTAAAAGTTATTGTTATTATCTGAACTATAATTGTAGTCATAGATTTTATTTTTATGTGGTTATAATCACTATAGCATCAGCAGGTTCCTTCTGTATACCTTTTATATATTTCTACATGTGTCAATATCATCTTTCTAACTGCAATTGCTAAATATAAAAATTCAGCATCCTGTACTAAATTCCTCACAAGAACACAAGTAGATCAGCCATATGTTGATATTTAGAGGAATAAATGATCAAAAAGTATAACATTCAATTTTCTATTGAAGGGTATTGGATCCATTTTGATTATCATTAATCTATTTCTTATATACCAGTACAGCATAGCTTCATATAATCTGCTAGCAAATCCATTTATACCTGTAAGTAATTTAGTTTGTGCAAAATATATCCTTTTTGATGGTATTGTGGATTTAGTCATTTCTATCTCTATTAATCATTCCAGTTTCAAATCAGCAATTATATTATGCAAACTGTTGTTTTGTCTTATTGAAATTCTGATGATTTTGCTGAATAAGTATGGTAACTTCTGGGTATGCAGCAGCATTCTATTGTAGCAAGATTTTGAATGTCAAGTGTATGAGAATATGGATTGAAATCTGCTGGACAGATTGTGTGATCTCTGCTTGATGAATATGATTTGGTCGGTTGATAGTATAGATAATACAGGGGGCTCAATCTCGGACGATATTTCTATTGAATGCCAAATGAAGTTTCAGTTGTGTTATATACAGTTGTGGTTGTTTGTGGTTTGTTCCAAGATATATAAATATAATTCAGATTGTTGATTCTGCTATACTGAATGGTGTGAATTAATGAGTAGCCTAAGTTGCTCGGACTATAAATGTTAAGGTACTGCCAAGTAGTTGCAATGTCAATTTGACTTGCTTTGGCAATTGTTGTTTATTATCGATTAATAATTGTAATCTTGTTGTTTACGCTTTTGTATTGAAATTGACTGTACAAGTTCTTTTAGTCTTTTCAATGTATTTTCATAACTCTGCCAACTGTTGCTTGTATCCTGCACAATATCACTTTGCACAATGGCAGTGTCAGACTTTCTTAATAGCATCTGCCATCTGTTGAATTCTAATTAACCCATAATTACCTATAAACAATCCATATTGCTGGCTATCTGTGCCTATTGTGAAACTCAGTATGTGTACCTCACATATCTCAAATATGTGGAATTGGGAAAATGCAATCTTGCAATATCTGCATAGCTTACAGGATTATTGCAATACTGCCTTCATATCTAGACGGCATTTTTGGTTTCACTCTTGGCCTCTGGCTCTGATTCAAGCATTGTATCCCAATATTATACGCTCTAATCTTCCTCTTTTGACATTGTCTTTTCAGGATTGTTTGCATGTTCAACTGGCTGACTTGTATACAAAAATGTATATAATGCCAATATTTACACATTCTGTAGTATGCAAATTTAAACTATCGGCAAATCTGTTACAAGTCTCTGGGCCAATCCTACTTGTCCACTTGCAATGAAGTTCAGTTCCACTTTCTTCAAACAATATACATTGTGTTCAGTCACACTACCTAGGGGTACCTTATCTTGTATTGGAAGTAGCTCTCATGGATTCCCTTCCCATTACTCTGATCTCTATGTGCTACAGTCTGCTGCTAAACCCAGACTGACCATTTCTGATCTGCTTTTGCCATATCACACTTACCATGAGCACTGAATCCCCAGTATGTCACAACTCAGTTGTCAGTAGCCAACTCTCATTTGTTTCAAAATCTTATTCAGCAGTCAAATTTCAATCCATTGTTGCCGAATATCATCAACTCTCACTCAGCAAATCTTCACCCTTACAATTCCCAGACTATGATCAGTGATTTCAGAATGTGAATTTGTGGACTTCCCCAGATACGTCTGATATGAATTGCCTCTAACATTTTGTTGTTGGATATGGAGTAACAGTCTCTCAATCAACTGTTGTGTCAACTGGACTAGCTGTTAGTAGTTTTCTGCTATTAATGTCAATCTCTATATACTCAGACCAATTCATTTGAATTCCTATCTGCTATATTATGTTTTCTGACAATGAACTACCTCTCAGTGTCACTGTATGTCGCTGAGCATAATGCAGTATTCCAGTGCTTTTGCATCGATCGATTCTATAAAGTGAGCTGCTACCGGGTAGGTTCAGGCAATCCAGAGGCAATGCATCAATTATATGCCATTACATCCTATTTGCAGCCTGTTCTCAGTAAATACTATTTTTTTCTGGTCCAGCCCACTTCTACAACTTACATACTGGCCATCACTACAACTCCTCTGGTATTTTTATAGATAATCTATTTGCAACTGCCAGTTACATTGATACTATCATATTCACTTGCACCTACAAGTGCACTAAGTATCATCTCAGAGTGCAGTTGAGTTCCATCTTCACTACCAGCTAGAAATGCATGTCAAAGTTTACCACCAACAAATCATAAACTTACCAGAATGAGTAGATATATCTCTGCAGCTACTATAGTAACAACTGAATATAACTATCAACAAATGATTTTAATCATTTTCTAAATATAAATATTTTGTGAAATTGAATTACTGCACCTATGTCGAACTAAAGCTATGTCTCTTAGATTGTATACAATAAGTCAACTCATATGCAATACTGAGTATTATCTGTATAGTACCTATATTGAGTTAGGACCTACTGGCCAACAAGCAACCACATGATAATTGATTGACTATCTACTCGCCAGAAAGGTACCCCCAGGAAGAACACAAGTTGGGTTCACTTCAGGATTGACTTTATAGTTTCCGTGATGATTGTTGTGATGGCAGAAAACATCTGATATACAGATTTGTTTTCAGTCTGCAACTACCTAAACACACAGAAACTCATTCTGGGCAAATTCTGGTATATTTCTTTCCATTCTGAGTGAATTATCAATTATACCAAATATAGATCATAGCTTGCATGTTTTACTTACCTACATAACGGCTGTGGATGTGGTATAATTCAAGAAATATATGTTGCACTCTCAATATTGCATACATAAAGTATCCACACATATTGAGGCTGCAAAACGCATTATTCAAACTGTTGATTCAATAGAATCAAGATTATAGTTTGTATACCAAATATCTTGATACCTATATTTGGCTACTACTGAATTGTACTGGGTCAATGCATTTCAGAATACAGATTATTCATGACCATAACCTTATTAACACTTCACTATATATATTTAGTAACTGTTTTCAATATAAGAACAACTGGGAGAATTCTAATACTAATATGCCAGGGGTTATTCAGAATCCACAAGAATTGAATAGTTGCATTCAACTAGATTCAGAATTTTAAATCAGTAAATAATCTAAACTGTACTATCCAGGATATGTATCACTTACACACAAGAATACTACTATCTGTCGATTACTATATGGATATAGATAGTACTGTGGTAACCAGTTCACATTCAATCTATTAACTCCATACCAGTAATCTAAATACTTATTACACATATTCTTCCATACATATCATTGAATCCAGTGCTGTTAAGAATGTCCTCTAGTAGTGGTCCTCAAACAATAATTAAATTTGGGATATCTGATATTAAGTGAAGTAGTAAATGCTCATTATGATTTGCTGGATGAAGTTAGATTGCTATAATATTGTTTGATTGTGTAGTTTCAAGTAACAAGTCTTGTTTGTAAGTAACATACAAACAAAAAATCATGGAAATCAATGTTATCAAATATATAACTATCCAACAGAGCAATTGTCAATATCAAACATCAAATTCAACATTGTGTCATATTTTCTCTTACATATTCAATATTCCAATTCCAAACAACTCATTATTACTAACTTGATGTACTTGACACAACTTTTTTGTTGATAATACTTTTGATTAACAATCTTCTTTTCAATTCAACTACACTGCATCATAAATATGCTCACGCTGCTTTCAACTGCATCAGAGTAGTATCCCCTGGATCGTAAAGGTTCCCGGACCATACGGGCCGCCCACGCAACCACCTCACCACACGTCCAAAAATGCTCATCAGAGGCCGTCCTTTTTATCAAGTCTTCTTTAGTAGCAAATAAAACATTCTGTCAAGTGAATTGTAAATTATATGTGATGTGACTTTGTAAGTCTTACTGCCCCACCAAAATTCGCTCTCTGAACCGGCAACCCACCCCATGTCTATGCACCACTACCCACCTTTCTCCTTTACAGGTGATTGAATTCCACAAAACAATGCCTTTCATTATTGAGACACCACTGTTACTTGCATTTTGAACATGCTTAGCAAAGTTTGGGTGGAGATTTGGTATTTCTGGCTGGGCTTTCCTGCTGGCAAAGCCACCATCCCAGCTACTTTCCCTTCTCAAGGTGTACTTAAAATTGCCTGCAACTCCAGCTCTGGCTGAGGGGTAAAGATATGCCCTCTTTGATGTTTGACAAAGTGGGTTTTAGCCTTGTTCACTATGAGAGCTGTGCAATGGGTATTGGTATCCTCCCTCTGAGCCTCAACTCTCAGGCACATTGCAGATGGAATTCTTTGTGTGTAATGATATTGGGACTTCAGAGCATGTCCTTAGCACTAAGCTTGAAGGATATTTTGGGGGGTTATGGGCAGAGTTGTCCATCTGGGCTGCACAGTGACATTTTCGAGTTTTTGGGGAGCTGATCTTGAGACAACCCTCCCAACAAAAACTGCCCTTTTTATCAGCACCCCATTCCTGTACAGTCCCTAATTTTTGCCAAAATGCTCTCAAGACATAAGAAAGTAAGTTTATAATGCTCCCAGGCCACCCCCACAGAGTTGTGGTTGCATCGCTAAATGTTTGCAGGTGGGGAGTCGGTTGCCATGCCCAAACGGGCCGGGAATGCTAAAGTTACGATCCAGGGGATAATATTGTTCTTAAATATAATACAACCACTATGTTTATTTCTCTAGTATACACAATGTCCTCTTAATATCTGAGAATTTGTTGTCAGCTATATTATTATTTCTTGAATATACAATTTACACCACTATATTGTAATTATGGCATATTGTATTTCATATATACTCTGAACAGAATATTATTGTAAGGGTCTATATTTTACAAAATATTAGTTATATCTATGTAAGTTAGTTGTTCTATAACTATAGGACAAGATATGCATAATTGAAATATACAACTATATGGTAATATATAATAGGTAATTATAGTTAGCATATACTTTCAATAGATATATACGCAGCACATAGATACCCAGATTCAGTAATAATATTGCAAATTATGACAAAATATTGTATTCTATGTATAGTATTGGTTTGCTAGAATTAAGGTATCTCGTACAACTATTGTTTCTGATAGTATGCATTGACACTAATAATCGTAAAAATCTTATAAATTCTGATGGTTGCAGAAATGCAATCGTCCCTAAAGGATCTTTGGAGCAAGGATTATAATAGTAACATACTAGCAATATTATATTTCTTTTAGCAGCTCCATCACAAATCCATATTAAGGTGTCATTGTCAGAAACACTATCACTCATACTATTTTTGTATACTTTTGTGCTTGAATCTTCTCTTTCCAGTCAATTCTATTGTCCAAACGCAAGAGTACCCTCCTAATTTGTTAAATCACCCTGTTCAATTGATATCAACATTTTCTAATATATTTGAAAATCACTCAAAGTTTAGTAAATTAATATTGTCGCTGAATTGTCTTACTGTTGGCTTTATCTACACCAATATAATTGAATACTCCATGTACCTTCATTGGGGTTGCTTCTGATATATAATGCAAGGGCTACTTCAAATATAGTGAATTAATTTAAACAAACTCAGTAATTCTAGTCTACATACAACCACAATTACCCAAACACACTTCTCTGTATTGAAATTATTTGCTTCTCTACACTATCACAATATTATAGTATAGATACAACTACAATTCTATTATCACTACTGGATAATGTGGGTATTAACTAATAGAATAATAGTAAAATATAACATTACTAAAAATTCAAATACTATTTCAGATTCTTTCAACTCTGGTAGGTTTTTCAGTGTGTCTGCTTCAAAAACTGGTTTATCACATTGCCTGAAAAATTTAACTCTTATCGAGACGAATATTCACTCCTTGGTTCATTAAACTATTGTTTTTGTGATATTGTCACTTTGATGATAGCTAGTACTGTTGTGGTTGCTTTAGCATAGCTACAAAATTACTCACTGTGTCACAATATATCTCTTTGAGTATTAAATTCTTGCAAGACAGGTTTTATTGAGTAGTTCTCCTGAGAGTAACAAAGTATTAGTGACAGCAAAGATCATCTTTACCTAATTTCGATTATAGTTGGAATTGTATCTAGACTATAGATCGAATATATATGACAAGAAAAACCCAGACTGTCATGATTGAGCAGATTTTGCCCCCTAAATGGTACTATTTGAAGTATGTAATATTGGCTACTAATATGATGTTAGATTTTTATTATATTATGATGTAATGTATATGTATGTTAAACAGTTTTAGACCCTCTTTTACCTCCAATTTAGAGATATTGAATCATATCCACAGTCATGAAGCTGCTTACCAAAATACTGAATTATAGAGCTATTTTAAATGAAATATATTTCTACAGGATAAATGGATACACAATCACAAATCTGAGACTGGAAGGTGAACAGGTACACAAATTTGTACATATCGTATATCCATTATATCGTTACATAATCTAAACATCTAATGTTGATTGCTATCAACTCTGTTGCATTATGTAGTATTGCAGCAGTCGGGGTATAACCTTACCAACATCTTGCAAGGTCAAGTATGAGCCTAGATAACAACCGAGATTTGATTTACTGAACTGGTTTTCTAGGAGTTTGTAAAGCTGACTGGAGTTGGTAATTTGGTTTGAAATCTGAATTTTCACCAGGAAACCCAGACTCATTGCAATGACTACACAATTAATTGCATGATAGATGTGACTGAAGCATAATATGAAAGTGTTACATCAGCTTGAATATATTATGTTTCATTCTTTCAATAGTAAGATTATCAGTTGTCATATTATATAACCACACCATATCACTGTACTATTTGTATGTAATCTTGTATTTAACTAATTGGCAACTGCTTTCTGAACAAAATTGACTACCTACTATGCATTGCCAATCTGGCAATACAGTATTACAATGTATACCAAGCTAAACTCAATGCCAGAAACATATCCAGGCTCTTTTAATCAGTCAATGTTCTTAAAATGTCAGATATGGCAACAGTCATATTCAAGAGTTCTGAGTTTAGAATCTATGTTGAAATGTTCCAATATCTGTGGACTATTGCTCACATATGCTATATACTTCATTGTTGTATATTATCTGCATTTTAGAAAATTCTGCATAATCTGAATGTTATTTTCAACTTTTCTGTTAGTGTAGTCATAGTAAGTAGCCATGGTGTGCAATCTGTTGCACTGCTCACTCTCATTCCACTAAGACAATCTAGATACTTTATCTAATCAACAATTTGCTATACTGCAATCAGCATCAACTAGCTTGCTACCAATGTTGGCAACGGTTCCGGACTGTCGCTTTGGGTCCAGGTCCAGGTTGGAACGGAACTGACACCAAATTGGCGGTTCTGATCTTCAATACACCGGAACTGTCAATTAGGGTACGGTTCAATGGATCTCTCCCAACCTGTCTGAATTGGGCAGGTTGTCAGTGGGTTTTCCAGCGGGTCCATCTGTAGATTCATGTAATGCTCTGGCATTTGCTCTTTGATAATAGTATCTGATTACAATCACTCATTCAACATCCAGTAATCCTTTGTGGAATGCTTTGCAGGTTACAATATCAATTATTTTGGAATCAATGTTTTCCCTTCTGTGTTTTGTATTGTACACTACTAAGGCAGTCAATAGTTCTGATATGATCTGAAATATCCACACGATGCCTTGATTGCCCGATATACAAGCCAAAACATTGTGGACACTCGGTTGACGCTCATTATCAAGATGGCGTAACAAAGATAGCATGCGCTCTTTTGGTGGAACAGGACGCCATTACACGGAATATGAATTATTGCGGAGAGTGACACCTAGAGTACCAGAGATGCAAGACCAAAAATCATGCAGGCTCCGTTGACGCTCATTTCCAGGATGGGGCAGGGAGCCTGCAGCTGTTGCTTCTGGCCTTAAAGGTGGATAATACCGGAGTTATGGATGTGTGCAACCAATCACCACCTAGATAACGAACAATGCACACCGAAAAATTGTTGACGTTCTGTTGACACTCAATTTCAGATCGGGGCAATGACCGTGTCACTTTCTCTGTGGCGTATGCAGGCTGCCATTACATTGATTATGCCTCACCATTACCAGATGACTTTGAAATTACCCAACTGAAAAGACTAAAAATCGCTGATGCTCTGTTCACACTCATTATCATGATGCGGTAACAAAGATATCACGCATTGTTTTGCCTGAAAAGGCCGCCAATCCATAGTAAATGAATTACTACTGCAAATCAACACTTATATAACCCAAGAAGCACAGCCAAAAATTGTTAACTCTCAGTTGATGGTCATTGTCAGAATGGGGCATTGACCGTGTCGTTTGCTGTTTTGCCTATAAATACTGCCAATACATTGGTTATGCTTAACAGCGACTAAGTGACTTTACAAGTACCTTGTTTACAAGACAAAAAATCGTTGACACTCTGTTGACGCTCATGTAGATGTATCATCTAGTCAATATCTGCTCCCACCGATAAGTCTATAAATTATTATTTGGACTCATTGGTAACCTTTCTGGCAGATTGAGACTTATCCCATTGCCAAAGCCGAGCCTAGTAATATTCTTGCATGGGTAGCTCTCATTGTACCAAATTGGATATATCTTGCGGAATGATGAATTTCACCCATTATACTTCTGTTTATGAACATATATTTACATGCAATTGCTCCATCAGCAACGACCCTAATTTCCGTCTGAAACACCCGGGTGTTCCAGACAGCTCTGACGGCTCTGACGGAACCTCGTACGCTCTGACGGAGAACTACACGCTACCCGTCGCCCAGGCGACGGTTCGCGTTGCATACGTACCTCCTTTACTTTGTGGTGACGTATACGCATCATCAGAACGACACGTGTGTTACACTCTTCGCAGGGGCTGCAGTTATGCTAAAGCCGTTTACACAACGCCTGGTGATCGACGACAAGCCTGGGAGCACCTGGGAGTGCCGGCGACATGTCTGGGAGCACCTCGAATCACTGTCATGTATTCAGTTTGTATTCTCATCTATGTATCTATGTATCTATATAGCTACCCATCTACACACACTATATCTGGACTGGCTGCGGTCTGCCGAATATATACTCCCCGTCACCCTGTCCACCTCCGTTCCCCCTGTATCTCCGTACAACCGCCGTCGCTCCTTGAAGATATACTTGATTGAGCGTGTTTGAGATGCACTTTGAGGCCGTGATCGTGAACTCAGAGATGCACTTGGAGGCCATGATTGAGCGAGTTTGGAGATGCACTTGGAGACTGAGATCGAGTGAACTCAGAGATGCACTTGGAGGCCATGATCGTGCGAACTTCCAGGCCGTAATTGAGCGAGTCTGGAGATACACTTGGAGGCTGTGATCGAGCGAGTTTGGAGATGCACTTGGAGGCCGTGATCGAGCGAGTTTGGAGATACACTTGGAGGCCGTGATCGAGCGAGTTTGGAGATACACTTGGAGGCTGTGATCGAGCGAGATTGGACGAGTACATGGAGGCGGTCGATGGACGGTGCACAGGGTGATGAGACTCTATTCATCAGTTAGTTAACTCGCAACCGTGGCAATTTGACAATGTGACTTTACCTTTGAGCTCTCATGGAGAGCTGGCTGATGGCGGTCGATCGTGTAGGGAGGTACGCCGAAAGCTGAAGCTACATTCAGGGGTCAACTCGTAATCATGTGAATGAAGGGA
>Ga0307515_10000754_pt1 | contig 74886 bp, 11 predicted proteins | sample 17_EM_MG_FD_194513 | JGI IMG/M metagenome (GOLD analysis project Ga0307515, IMG submission 194513) | Populus trichocarpa ectomycorrhiza microbial communities from riparian zone in the Pacific Northwest, United States - 17_EM | ecosystem: Host-associated > Plants > Roots > Unclassified | place...
CGCAAGAGCTGGAATTATTGCTGAGTCGGAGGCAGGGGTATCAAAGCTCGAAATCGCCGCAGAGTATCGCGTGAATCGGTCGACTGTTTACGATACAATTAATCGATGGAAAAACCACCATACGCTCGAATCCCTACTAAGACCCGGACAGCCCGAAAAGCTTACTCGACACCAGAAGCGTCTGCTTATTCGAATTGTACGCAGGAATCCTCGAATCAACTACGCGGCTCTTAAGTGCCAAGTCGCAGGGGTCACCGTCACGCATAAAACTTTATACCGTCTCCTTAAAAAATACCATATTACGAACTGGCGCGCAAGGAAGAGACTAAAGCTAACGCCAGCGGTAGCTCGATTAAGGCTTCGCTGGGCTTAGAAGTACAAAGGATTTCCTTAGAGAAAAGTTAAGTTTTCTGATGAATGTTCGTACGAACGTGGCACTGGAAAAAAGCCTATTTGGGTCTTCCGAACATCTCTACAAAAGTGGTATTATGAATTTATTGAAGAGGTGTCTACTAGAAAGGATCTTACACAGATAGTCTATGCTGCTTTTTGGTATAACGGTCGCTCGGAGTTGATTGCTATAGAAAGGGATCCTTTAGCAGCAAAAGAAGGCTATAGCGCCCGAAGCTACATCTGGGCCTTAGAAGACGGTCTTATACCAATCTACGAGCCTTTAGATATCTACCAGATGGATAACGCTCTAATCTATATGTCAAAGCTTGTAAAGGAGTGGTTGGAAACGCACGGTGTTTAGACCCTAGATTTCCCTCCCTACTCGCCTGATCTTAACCCAATTAAACACCTTTGGCGGGCACTAAAAAGGAAGATCCTTAAGCTTTATCCAGAGCTTAAACAGATGGGACAAAGTCAGGAGGATTTGGATTATTTAATTAAGGCGTGCAAGGAGGCGTGGATGGCCCTTGACTAAGGCCTTATGCAACGCTTAATTAACAGTATGGAACGAAGGCTAAAGGCAGTAAGAAAAGCGCGCGGCTGGCAGATAAAGTATTAACTACAATTAAATAATCTACATACTTATTTGGCTGTATTTAATTGTTGCGGCGTTATGCGATTGTTCAAAGTTATATCAATTTTGGTGAGAATTCGCGTGTCGGGAAACTAATGTCTTGGCATTGTAAGGCGCGCTCGCTTCCGTACCCTAGTTTGGCCAAGACCCAACCTCAACCTCGACCATAAAAGGCCTTCTCCCTCGCTGCTTTTACCCTCATGCTCCATCTCCTCTTTTCTTTCCCACTACCGTGCCACCTCAGACTCTAGCTATTAGCCGTAAGGCATTTTCCATCCCCTTAGCGTCTATATAGGTGCTCTACCTACCTTCCCCAATCTCCGCATATTTTATACTAACGATCACCTAGCGCTATAACTCTTCGGCCCTTTCTATAGGATACATTTATACTCTCTCCTAGTATTAACGCATACTTTAGTCCTACCATATTCCTCCTTTCTTCTCTCCTCTCTCCTCTCTCCTCTCCTCCTGCCTACGTCCCCTACCAATTAGTGCACTGGAATGACATTTCCGTTTATCCTCTTCTTTACCTCCGCCTCTAGCAGTGTCTTAGGCGTAACTATAATATACAACTCTATCCCTATCGGAACAGCTATAAATAGCTATAAAGCTGTACCAAGAACCGCCTAGCAATGGATTACATGGGTTATAGCTGCTGCGAGCTACGGGACGTGTTAGGCAGTATTACATTATAGTATTACAATAAAGGCGAAGCCGGACGCCGAAGTAGGTCCTTAGCGAAACTATAGGCTAATACTAGTTACTTAGCTTAGTTAAAGCTGCGCTGCTAAAAGCTAAAAGCCTTCGCCCTCCTTAGCGCCTTCTTAACCTAGACCTAAACCTTACTTTTCCCTAATAATTAGAGGATTGCATTACAATCGGAGAAGCCGCTAGGCTTTAGTCTAATCTAGCCCCCTATTTAGCTAAGGAGGCACGGGTTATACGGGAATATCTTTTATATAGACCTAATACTTATAAGGCGGAATCTAGGGGTAAACGGCTCATCCAGTAGCACAGCCTAGCTTCTAGTAGAGCTAGTATTATAATCTTACTCTTAGCTAATAAATACTGGAGAAAAATTCGCGCATTTAATCTCCTAATGGAGACGGACTTTATACGGTAGCTACATTAGCTAAAAGGGCGCAGTAAGATAGATACGGGCGTGATCGCCTAATCTACCCGCGCTATCTGCCCCCTTATATTATTTATAATATCCAGCTATAGGTAAAGATAAAAGCGAGGCTTTTGCGCATATTTGGGAGGTTAAGCAGCGGCTGCAAGCTCTGTAGAGTGTAACTAAGGAAGTTCCTTAGATCCAGGGGAGAGATTCAAGGATACCCTCATTACTTAGAGTGTCTTTTAATGCTCACAGCAGAATCACAGCATGCTCCCCACCTATCTAACCCTAGGAACTATAGTCTCGTAGAGAATCTACAGAAGATCTAGTTTGCTAGCATAATCGGGTTAAAAAATGGACATATTAGCGCTAGCCCTAACTCTAAGAAATAAGGGCAGAGGCACTTTACCACCAACCTCCTTAATAAGGAGGCTTAGTGCGATGCCCCTATTAGAGGCTAAATGTGCTAGCTTAGTTAGTTAGGTCTTAATCGCATTTTCCTAATAGGCGTTAATCTTATAATAGAGTTTAAGCCCGTGTAAACCTTTATACGTTATAAACGGTAATTACTAATAAAGCGTAGATTATATATTTTAATTCGCTATTAACCTAGTAGGGTTATTTTAGTATAGATGCTGCGGATATAAGCTAGTAGCAAAGAGGGGACTAGCGTAGACTTAAAAGCCTAGCGTAACCCATCCTTTAAAGCTATTAAAAAGGCATAAGGCAATAACAATTTTAATAACAATAGCGGTAGCAACAGTGGCATCTTTTTAACCCCTTTATTTTAATTTACAAATTTCACTTAATAATATCAATTTTTATACTACACCCCCTAAAAAACTAAAGGCTTCTTAGTATTATATAATTACTGCTTCTAAGGCAAATATAAGCAACATACCTAAAAAGAGGATAAAAAAGGGGAGAGTACCTCGCTTCCCTCTAAGAGATAATTCTATAAAATATTTAGCCTAGTTACGCTTAGGCAAGTTATTCTATATTACCTTTTTTAAATATTCCACCTAATAAGGCACCCGTAGATCCTAAGGCATTTAATAAGTATAAAGATATTTATAAGAATAGAAGTAACAGCCAAGACGCTAAAGGAAGCAATTAAGGTAATTTAGCAATTATCCCCTTTTTCTTTTCTTAATAACTATAAACATGTCTAACGGCTTACAGCAAATTTAATATTTATTAAAGATAATACAGCTAACCTAGACTTAGAACCTAAAGCTAAAGGTAATAGAGCCGGTAATACTAGTAATAAAGCTAATAAAGTCGGCGATTAACTAGCACCTTATAGGTTAGGTATACACTTCCCCCCTATACAACAGCCTTGCTTAATAATTATTAGGTAGCGGAAATAACCGCAGCAATAAGGACGATAAGGATAAGGAGTTACCTTCTTTAGAGGAGCTAGAAGATCTCTTTAGCGCATCTATATATAACCGTCTTAAACCTATAGTAAAAGACGTTAATAAAATAGATAGCCTAACTAAGGGAATTAATATTATAACTATCCCCTAGGCTATATAGAAGTTGGAGGCCCACATAATAGCTAACTAAGACTCCTTAATAGCCAATAATATAGATAATATTAGTAAGTTATAAATATTAAAAATATCGTTACTATAACCTAATAACCATAACACATAGACAATCTGCTTATTAGGGAGGAGGGTAATTATAAGAAAGGGAATATAGAAGGCGAATTATCCTTTATACTAAGGAAGCGGAAGCTTAAGTAAGATAATATTACCAATTATAATTTTAATAACCCTACTAAAGAGAGTAGCGGGGGCAGTGAGGGTAGTAATAGTCCACGTCCCTAGAAGCAATAAAGGCCACCCACCTATCGCAAAGACTTATCTTCTAGCCCCCCTATCCCTCCTATCCTTAACCTTAACTCTTAATACCCGCAAGTTAGCTAGCAAGCGGTATCCACTCCATAGCCCGCTAGCCCTTCGCTTTAGGAGCCTACCCTTCTCTATAGCATTAAGCCGCCGCATAATAAGGCTAGCAATTATACTTATAACGAGGATAAGGACGGTAACAGCGGTGGCGTCGTTAACAACTAGAGCAACGTTTTAAACCTAAAGCCTACTATAAAGCGTCGTACCAGGACTAAAAATGACAAAATTAATAAAATAAGCTTAGATGACAAATGGGAGATCGATAATATTCTAGGGGAAAGAATAACTAAGTTAGGGCGCGAATATAAGGTGGTTTAAAAGCCTACCTAAGTTTATAAAAGCGGGCTTTTAAATTCCAGAGATGCCCTCAAGTCTTACCAAAGACGCGTCCAGCATACTAAGGTTAGATCACTATAGGCGCACTCTAAGAAAGTAAAGGGCAGAGCTACCGTGCGCAAGGGACGGCGGTAATACTTCAGGATATCCTCGTTCTTAGATAGTAGTACTCTTTTTAACTTAGAGGTCTATTTCTGGTTCAGTATTCTTATCCTTAGCGCATTTAGCAGGAATATCTTATAATTACCAGTCTAATAGATTCGAATTCTTTATATACTCTACACGATATATAGCTATAAAACTCTAATTACTGCCTTGCGCAAGCCATATTCTTACTTAGCCTAGTTACGTTATACTAAAGTCTTAATACCACTCTAATCAAGAATACTTTGGCATCCCGGCTTATCTCCTATAGCGGCTTATATAGATAGCTTTACATCCTACCTTTTACTTATCCCATTCCAACTTTTAAGCACCTAGTTATTAAAGAAAGTCCACTATAGGGAAACGAATATACTAGATTAGTATAAATATCCTATCTATCAGTATATAATTCTTAATGGCTTTAAGGACTTCTTTACACCGCTTATTCTTTATATAACTAATAAACGCGAAACTACATCTTAGTAACTACCTATTTCTTTCGGCCTCGTCTAACGCATATATAATAACCGCCTATAGTAATAAATACTAGACTATCCTTATCTCCTCTTTACCCTTATTTATTCTAGTCTGCACCATACGTACAAAAGAACGCCAGCACTTTAGAGAATTATTATAAGATCCATCTACTACTCCATTAAGCGTAAATATAGGCCTATCTTCATCCTTAGAAATTCCCATCAGTATCCACTTACTAGCAGGGCTATAGACCATATAGATCATTTTAATATACTTTAGGAGTTTAGGATCGTCCAATAACTAGTAGACAATCTTCATACTACAACGTCTATATCCCAATACCGCTTCAAGCCCAAACATTTGACAATTATTAAAATGATGTTTTGCCGTTATACGAAACATGTTAACAAAATGCTTATAGCGGTTAGTTTTCTTTTATAAGAATATAAACTAGTTACTTATATAAACTTTTAAATGCTTAAGTGCTCTAGCTAAACTAGAAGCAGTTAGCTAAATAATATCATCCCTAACTATTGCTCCTATGGCTAAACTAAAAACGGTCAGCTAAAGAATATAATCCCTAACTAGTATCACTAGAGTAAGGCAAGGTAATATCCCGGTTATATTATCTTTATCCATTAGGGGTTTAAGAGGTAATAATTGCGTAGGGGTTAAGGATGCGCTTAGTTCCCCCTTAAAGTAGTCTTAAGTAAGTCTATCCTCCACTCCAAAGTATATAAAGGGGGTATTATTATTAGGAGGTATTAATTTCTCATTAATATCCACTAAAGGGTAAGAAAGATGGGGCTAAATGCTCGTCGTTATATCATTAACACTAGAGTTAGTAGTAATTACCATCTCCCTGATGCTGCAAGAAGAGTTAAGCTTAGTAGGTATTAGTTCCTCATTAATATCCACTAGAGGGGGAGGAGAAAGATAGGGCTAGATATCGCTTATTATATTATTAACGCAAGAGTTAGTAGTGCTCTTATTAGCCTTATCTAATAATAAGTCTCTAGTGCGTATAATTCGCCTTTAGTTACTTATAGAGCTAGTAGCCTAGTAGTTTGGAGTTACCACGGGAAGTTATTAATAGATTTTCGTTGCCGGTTATAGAAGGAAAGTATTTATAGGAAATAGAAATAGAGTATACTAAGTAAGTATTTATATAAGGGAAGCACGGCGGAGCTACTAGCACTAAGCAGCTTTCTATATATAGGGCTACCTAAATCCTCCGCAAGCTAAAGCGCGTAGCGTACACGCCTACAGCTAAATTAAAATATAGTAATAACTTAGAAATACTACAGAAGTTTATATATAAGGTTTATTATTGGTTACACTTATATCTAAATACCTTATTATATCCTAAGGGAACGGCTTAGCGTTTAAATACGATAGGGCCAAATATAAGTAAATAGTGAGGCCTACTCCTATAGTTCTTAGAGCTTAGAAAATTACGCTAAGACGGTTGGCCTATATAGGACATTCTACTCTCAATTTCGTAGTAGAGACTTGGCAACTAGACAAGTAAATACCCTATATTTTTAGGCACTACTTATATAGGCAGTAGCATTATAGGGCACAAATTTACATAGGATATAGCTGCGTTAATTAGGGTACAATACGCTACTAATTTTATAAGGCGAGACAGGCACTACTTATATTAGGCTTTAATTTAAGCGCCTATCTTTAATAATCCTTACAGCTACGCCCTACACGCACTACCCGCTACTTATTTTTATATATTATCTTATATAGGATCCCACGGAAGCTTCTAAATAGGTTTATTAGTTAATTCCCCTTAAAATTCCTTATTCTCTAGAACTAAAATATAACTTAGCGAAAATATACTAGTTATTATATTTACATTAAACTAACTAGTAGCGCTTCTAATAGCTTTTAGTATACGCCAGCTTATAACCTTTTAGTTTACTTTATTTAACCAATCTTTTTTTAGCTTTTTATTTACGCGTTCTAAAATTTCTTCCCTTTTAGGTAAATTTATATTATTCCAGCCGCGCCCTAAGCTAATAATATTTCTAGCTTCCTTATTTATAAATTTCTACTAATTCTTATTAAAAAAAGGCGCCTTAGCCTAGGCCTATATACTTATCAGGAAACGCAGCTACTGCTCTAGGTTATACTAAACTATATCCTACACCTACTTTGCAGTAGCATTAGCCCTAATATCTATTATGCGTAGTGGCGTTTAAAAATGGGTATTAGTGAAATTACTAGGTCCTAATATATCGTGGTAAAGTAGGGTTTCGTAAACAGAGAATTTTAAGTTATTTAAGTGTCTTAGCTAACGCCACTAGTATTACCCCTACCAGTTTAGTTTTATAAGACTAGTCCTCCCACCTTCCCTAGGGTCGCACTAACTATTTAGCTAAACGCTACTAGTTCTAGCAGCCGCGCCAAACGTAGCCTACTTAATACTTCTACCACGTTACGGAATATGCAGAAAAACCATATAAGGTTACGATTTAGGCAGCCCCTAGCTAATACGTTAGATCTTTCTCACACTAATAGCCCTAGGGCTACTGCAAGGAGTTAAAGCGCTAAAAGCTGCCTACTGTAGCTAATCCGGTTCTCCTCGCTATATTATAAAAGCAAGAGGAACCGGGGCTAAGTTAATAATAACAGTTACATTTTCTACAGTTGTTAGAAGGATAATTTATTTCATAGATTGCAAAACCTCCCCAATGCTCTATATAAGCTAGAAAAAGAATCTACTTATAAAGTAAAACATTATCTTTATACTATTTTCCAATACCCAAAATATAACTCTTAATAATGCATAATTATGAAAATGACTAATGCGAGGCCTGCGTAACTATATTATATATTAGTAAACTAATAGCTAAAATCTAGGGGGGCTTCGTATATTAAAACTAGCCCTACGGCCTCAATTACCGTCTTTATAATTATTGCTATTATCCCAATCACGCTTATATACTAGAAACTTATTACCCAAACAAACAATATATATTTAGGGCAATCCTATTAAAGCCACAATTATAAATGCTAACTAAGAATAATAATAGCGTAATAAAGCCAGACGCGCTAGACGTCGGAATCTTTAACTAACTTTTTAGTAAGGCATATTATAAGGAAGCAAGTAATAAGTAAGTAGGAAAAGGCACTATATAGCCCTATTTTAATAATAGAAGGGTTTAGATATAACAAAATCTAAGCAGCTACGACAAGGGTAGGGTAAGTAAATCTGCTAACGGGAGCCATAATCTTAAATATCTAAGAAAATAAAAAAGAATGAAGATAAAAGTAGGAGTAGGCTAGTTTATAACGATATTTTTTCTTAAAAATAAGGCGGGCTATATAAACGCCATGTTATTACCGCTAAATAACTTAACTAAGCGGCTTTCTAATAAGTTGTCGCCCTAACCTTAAGTAACGAAAGGCACTTAAGGCGTATGGGGGTTAGTTACCTCCTCTATTCTATTACTAGATCGAGTATTTAATACCGTCTATAATTTTAGGTAATACTAAATAGAAAAAGAGAAGAGTATAAATCTTTTATTTTAGCTAGTAACTTACAAGTTTTCTACACCCTTATACCCTATATTAATCTTTATCTCCTAGCTATACGCTTATAGTACGGCGTTATAGTTTATAAGCACTAAAACCGTATAGATACTTTACCGGACCTTCTATTAACTTGGTCTTAATATTAAACCCAAAGTGTCTTAAAATAGGTTAGCTTACTAGCATAGTTAACACCTATATCTTCTTTCCCTCTTCGTCCTGCTTTTCTACTACTATTTTAATAAGTATTCTGCCTAGACTAGACTTTTAATAAGACTCGTATACAGCAAGAGTAGAGATTTTTATTTAGTAATCTTAGGAGTACCTAGTATAAAATTAGCCACGCCCCTAAGCTTATAACCTAGGAACCATACTAATACCCCTTAGCGTGAGTTTTTTCCTTATAAAACTTAACACTATCTAGGTTTTCATCTTAACGCAGATTTTTAATACCCTTTAGAAGGCTGTTAAGAATACCTTCGTTTTATTAGCTTGTAAACTTATACTAGATAAATAGTGGTACTATATAAATATTCCCCTTAGGCAGTGGCTAGGGTTTTAGGCCACTTATAATAAGGACGCTAGAAATTACAGTTCCGCTAATTAACACTATTAAATCTTGCCTAGCCCATAGCGACTTAACTACCTTAGCTTCATTTTCATTATATAGGCTTTCTATACTATAAACCCTTAAGGTAGAACTAAGAAGCGTATTAATAAGATTAACTATATAAAAGTTATACGTGTTTATTAGGAATGCTTTAGAATATAATCTCTAAATCTTAAAAGATTAGGAGGTTTTAAAAGCTAAAACAATAATATAGGTTGCTCAAAATACATCTAAGTGCGTAAGCGGTCGAATTTAACAAGTAGCTATCGCAGGAGAGAGCGAAGAAAAGTAAAATTAGTAGTAGAAGGAGGAATACCCTTAAAAGGTATATAGAGAAGTTATAATATTAATCAGATAAGAGCTATTAGGACCGTCACGGATATAATAACTATAGCCCCTACTCTAACTAACGGAATTAGGTTCTTTAGTATTACCATTCCACCCTACCTTTAGATAGCATCTAGTAAAGGATTCCGTACGGCAGGCATAGCTAAGAATTATTACCGCACGCATTATACTAATTCATCGTCATGCATTTTATATCTGCTTAGTATTACTTAATACTTAACCTCTAGGAACGTATATATATAAGTCTAACGCTGCCAAATGCTATTAGATGTAAGGATAAGGTGCTAAGGTAAAAGATTTAGTTTCCTAAGCTAGATATAAATGACTACTATTAAGGGTCCATAATAGATAGACACGGCCTCCACTTTAAAACATTCTCTACGCCTTTCTCTTTAATATAGTTCTCCAAGCCTTAGAGATTCCCCTAAATTATAGTCTGCAATTTAATTAGAATAAATACCGTATAAGAGATATTAAACGTACTTAAAACGTATACGCGTTAGAGTGGTTACACATTAATTTAAGGAAAGTGGGTAAATAGATAACATCCCATATTTATCACCCTCTAGTTTTTCTATAAAGAGTACTAAGGAACTCCTATTAAGACTTAGAGAAGGAATTAATTAAAGAGTAAGAAAGTTTATCTATAGTCTTCTCATCTAGGTAAATATAGAGAATTTTACTTAATATTAAATTATTAAGTATTTAAGCGACTTGTTAGTATTTTAGGCGGTTAAAATTTCCCAGACCCGCACCTACTGTTTATTAGTCTTTTAGGCCTATAGTAATTTAATCCCCTAATAGGCCGGTGCTAGGACGCGACTTTAGGGGTTCCGTTTGCTGGCCTTATATACCCTTAAGTTAGTAAGTACCGGAACGTAAAGAAGTTTTAAGCCTAGTAGTTAATCTAGGACGACTTTTTAATATAATTAAAGACCCCTTTTTTAAATCTATATCGGCGTATAATAAGGCACTTACTCCTAGGCTAGGGTTGGTAATTAATACACTATAGCTTAAATCTTAATCCTAGCTGCTAGTAATAGTTATAAGAGGCTACCAAATATACTAATCTAAGACTAGTAGGGTCTAGTAAATTGCGGCTTAAAAGAGCAAGCTAATTATTAAAGAAGTAGCATCTATATTAAAGAATAAAGTGGCCGTAAATAGCTAGTAGAAATAGGGGAGACTAGGAAATAGTTTAAAAGGAGCGGTAAAAATAGCGAAGTTAAGGAAGTAACGAATAAAAGCTATAGAAGAAGGCAATAAGGTAACCGGTAAAGTAGACAGTAAAGGTAATTATACATCCCTAGCGTAATGGGGCGAAATTAGCTTTATATATCACTCATCTCTATCTTATACCTTTAAGATTTAAAGCATTCTTAGGTTTATTAAGGCGTTTTAGCCTTTAATTCTTGCGGGACACATTATTATATTATTAAAAAGAAATTAACGGAAGCTTTTGGACTTTACGGTAGCGGGTAAACTATATCTAATTAACTAGGGAGACGGCTGCACATCCTCACTTTAATTAGCTGTTTAGTTTTCTATTATAGATCTTTAGAGGAGCACGAGTTATAATAGTAGAGTTTGGTATAGTATAGCGTCTTAGAGGTAATAAGGTAAGGGGCTAATACACGCTAAGCTAAAATTGTAGGGGTATTATCGTTGCGATCGTAATAATAATCCCCTATAACGTTTCCTGCTTCTCTTACTCTTACACCTTATTACCTTCTTTTTTTAGTTTAGCCAATTTATAGGATCGTAAATGCCTCTCTGCTTTAGTAGTATAGTAAAATAGATTTTAGCGCCACGGTAATTCTATTCCGTGGCCTTTCCCTTCTTAAAGCTAATTATTATCCGCTATAGGACGGAGAAGTAGTCCTTCCTAGTGTACTATTACAGCTCGCTCGCACCGTCCGTCCTTATTACACTATAGGTTTACCTTCTATTACTCCTCTCCTAAGGGATACTTATAGATAATAGTTATTGTTAAATAAGATTGAGCTATTTGCGTAATTCCTACGCTCTATTAACAAAGGCAAAGTAGTAAAAGTTTATAAAAGAGTAGTAGACAAAATTCTAGAGGCCTTACCCACCAACTGTAGAGAGGCGCTTAGCTTAAATAAAACCCTAACGGTTTTAGGCCCCTAGAACACCCTAGCAATCCTAAAAGCCGCGAAAGCCGCGAAAGCCCTAAAAGCCGTAAAAGCCCTAAAAGCCGTAAAAGCCTTAAAAGCCCTAAAAGCCCTAGAGGCCTTAACGACCCCTATAGATCTAGAGACCAGAAAAGCCATAGTTGAATTTATTTTATTATTCCGGATTCTTAAAAGATAAGGAACCCTACCTCTTAATAAAAGCCTAGACCCACTTTACGGAGAAAACCCCGCCCCCAAAAAACGCTAGAATTTATCGCCGGCAGCCATAGAGCGACTAGTTACAGTTTATACGAAAATTCAGTCTCTAGATAATCGTAAATTAAAACAGTTCCTTAAGCTTTATAATCCGGCTAAGGGCAGATCACTTAAGGCTCTCTAGAAACTATATATTAAACCAGTAAAAGCTAATAACTAGGTAATAATTCGTAACCTAGCTAATGTCCTTAACGCAGGCAAAAATATAGTTAGTTATAGATTAATAAAGTCTATTCTATCTAAGACGCTAAATAATAAGGTGGAGTAATTAAAGAAAAAAGGGTATAAGCCTAAAAAGGGCCAATAATTTAGAGCTTTAGTACGGGAGATGGCCTATCTATTAGGAGGAGAGCGCCTTAAACTAAATAATATTACTAGCTAAAAATGGAGTTGTCTTAAACCTAGAGTACTTATTGGTCTTTATAACCTAGATTCTAGTATAATATTAGTTTTTAATTACCTCTATTAAATTAACAACTAACCTATAATAGTATTAAAAGGCATATAGCACCCAAAGAATTTGATATATTTATTGCTTAGATAGAAATATAACCACAATGCTAGAAATAGACGGAATTGTCTCCTTTAGCGAGGAACCTAAAGGATGCATATCTCTGTTATGCTAATACTAACTCTATAAGTCAGCCTAAAGCTAGTAGCGCTATCTAAAGCCCTAGGGGTATAAAAAGATTGACTACTATTAAGCAGTTTAATACTAAACGTACTAGGCGTAAGTTATCTAAAATAAGTAGTCCATAAGCCGTCCCTAATAGGAGTTCCGATTAAATATTTCTAACGTCTTTAAAGGACTAATATAGTATAGCTAATCTTTATTTAGACCCTCTCGAAATACTATTACCTTTTAGATCTACCTTAATCCCTAAGATTTACTTATACCCTTTAGAAGTCCCTCTTAACCTAAGCTATTACTCGACCCCTAGAATGTCCTTCTCTTTTAAACCTACCTTAATTCCTTAAATCTACTTAGATCTACTGTTAATTCCTTTTAATGCAAACCTAGACTATTACTTAAATTCTAAAGTACCTCCCCCTTTTAAACCTCTATTAATTCCTAAAATCTATTTAAATCCTCTATTAATTCCTCTTAATTTAAATTCTAATCTCTAGCTAATTACTCTACTAGCTACTACAGTATTAAATAACTAGCTTAATTTGTATTCTACATTTCTATATATAGTAAGCCTTAACCTAAACTAGAATTCGCAATATAGCACTCCCCGTATATTTTAATATTATTTCTACTTTGCTTCTAGGGAACCCGCGGCCTTAAACGGCTCCTATAAGGCTGCGGCCGTATAGACCCATATAGATATATAAGTATATCCACCCCCCTTTCCTACAAAGTATTAAGGCGTATTATTAAGTACGCCCATTATATTGCCGCTCTAAAGTTTAGGGTATTTATATTTTATGGAAATCCTAAACCCTAATAAACCGTTATCTAAACTTAGCGGGCTAAGTGCTAATATTACTATAGCCTTTACCGTGCTATCCCCGGGGTTTACCCAGATTTCCTTATTTATATTATTATAATATACTAAATATTGGTTTTTGACGGAGACCGCGTCTTTAGTAGTGCGGAGGATTTTAGTAGTGTACTACCTGGCGACTTTCTAAATATTTTTTATTAGTATACTGCTAATCTACCTGGCGTTAGCAATACCTTAATATATAGTAAAATATAAAGTGACGTTGTTTCACTGTTAGGTATTTTATAAAAGGGGAAGTCCTCCTTTTAGGAGGATAAGGATTGGCTCTATATTGATAGAAAGGCGCGTAAGTAATCTAAATATCTGCTATCTATGCTAGAAGCTATCTATAGTGCGGATATAATAAGTCTAAGAAAGATATAAGTAATGGACGCATTAGTAAATAGATATAAAGACCCTTTAAAGGGGCTGATTTTTCTTTAGCGGGGCTAATTTTTAGTAGGGCTGATTTCTGGTTGAGTAGGGCCTACGTAATACTACTTATTTCTAAAAACCGTTATCGCACTAATGCGCGCCTAAGCATTAACGCGCCTTACGGAAGAGGTGCGGGCGACTTATAGAAATTGTCTTAATATTTATAGGTGAAGAGGATGTGCTATATAGCGTATATAAATATATATCCTCTAGTTCTGTATAAAGAGGCCACTAGACCTCTACTTCCGTCATTATTCTTACCTAGTACTTTTACCTTAAGAATAATATTGTAATAAAGCTGCCGGAAATTACGAAGGACGATTTGATTTTTAGACTAGATTGTCCTCTTGTTTCTCCTTAAGATTTCCTATAGGGCTTTTATAAACCTAGTACAGATTATAACGGTATTAAAGTAAAAGATACTACTTACCCTTTAGTTATATTAGTCTAATAGTTCTATAGGTTAAAGATATTTTTGCCCTCTGCTATATACGGTAGTGCTAGCAAGATAGCTCGCACCTATATTACGGCAAACGTATCTTTTTAGGGATATTTAATTCTAATAGTTTAGTAGTTAAACGCACGGTATTCTTAGGTAATCTTATACTTATAAAAGGTAGGCTAGAAATAATTAAATAGGTAAAACGTAAGGTAGAGGATAGGAATAATTGGCTTTAGATAGAAAATGCTCTATCTTCTCAAAAATTCTTTAAATGGGTCTCCTTTGATGACCAACTTAAGCAAGTTAAGGTAAATATTATAAATAATGTGGCTTTTTATATATTAACAGTTTTATAGGTCTTAAACATAATTGGTTTCCGCCCTACTTTAAGCGCTTCCCCCCTATATAGGAGACGGTTTACCCTACTTAGGATTTTTCTTTTAAATGGGTCGCAGAAGCTAGGTAAAGTGCTATTAAATATAGTTAAAAGGATAAAAAACGGAGAGGAAGCCATGGAATAGGTAAAGCGTAAGCTATAGTATTATAGGGACGAAGACTTAGCCGGGCAGATGTTGTTTTTAAGTTTTACTTAGCTAATATAGGAGCTACCTTTACAAGGAGGATATCTCTCCGTTAATTTTGCTCCTATAATAATAAAGCCTATATAGTAGGCTAGAGCGTAGGCAAATCACTTATAAATCTAAGAATAGGAGAACAGAAGCCATAAGGCATTGGTTCCTGTAGGGGAGAGGAAAATATAGTTATAGGCTCCTATAGGGGACTAAAAGCTATACAGGAATGCAAGCCGTAGGGGATTAGTTCCTATAGGGTGGTGGAATACGTGGGCATTAGCACCCGTAGGGGATTCGTTAGCGTAGGGGATTTGTTTATATAGGGGATTTGTTAAAGTAGGGGACTAGCTCCTATAGGGAATTTATTAATATAGGGGATTCGTTAGAGTAGGGGACTAGCTCCTATAGGGGATTTATTAGCGTAGGGGATTTATTAGAGTAGGGGACTGGTTCCCGTAGGGGATTTATTAGAGTAGGGGACTAGTTCCTATAGGGCGGTAAAATACGTAGGCATTGGCTCCTATAGGGGATTTGTTTAAGTAGGAGACTTATTTAAGTAGGGGATTGGTTAAAGTAGGGGATTAATTCTTCTATAGCCTCTATTTAGGCGGCATAAGGCGGCTTCTAATAGGCTAGCGAGTGGATTACGTATTTTGTGGAAAAATAAAGCCTATATAGGATAGTAGGGTATAGGGACCTAATAATCTGGCGGAAGATTAGGTTATCCGCTTTCCCGGGTTTATTTAGCCTACCCTACGCTATTTTATATGCGTTTTAACCAAGGCTGCTACCTAGCCTTAGCCGCCCAAATCTTTAGTTGTGCTGTAGAAGAGTATAAGACAATAAAATATTATTTTATCTACTCTACCAATACCTTCGGATCCTTCTGTGCTTGCTAGAGTATCTTCTTTATCCTAGAATATAGCTCTAAATTATCCTTCTTTTACCTCCTACTATTTAGAAATACTACTTTCTAAAGCCTATTAACCTAGGGGACTAATAACTAATAGTACGGCGTAAAGTACTCCTCCGCTATTTTAATAAAATCACCTTTATAAGCTACCTCTCCTTTTTTTAACTTAGCTAGCTCTTTAGTGTTTATATAATTCCACTTCTTAAACCTTAGGATAGGCTTGCGCTCCTTATTTAGACCCTTATAATAAATGCATATCTAGAAAAGCACCTAAAAGAACGACTCCAAATTATGCCTAAAGGAGTATTTCTTGCCTAGAAGCACTCCTATAGCTATAAACGCTTTTATACTAGTCTTACTTTATACTCCTAAAGGTCCTTCTCGCTTCTCTTTAATCGCGAGATTAAAATCGATTAAGAATGACTTCCAGGAGGGATTATCGTCTTCCTCGTTTATTAAAAGGTTGCCTATTAAAATGTTATATTAGAGGATGCCAGCCTACATATATAAAGACTTATATCCTTTAATACTACCCTTTAGCGCAGTAAGCATTGTAGCCGGAGAGCTTGCCTTATAAAGAGCCTTTCTATAGTCGTAAGTAATAACGCGTTAATGCACCCGATTCTATATAATAGGGCGCTTAATTAGAAAGCTCGAACACAGGCGCTTATTAGGCGGTAACGGGGTGTTAGTATAGCTAGACAACCTCTTTCTGCTAGTGCTTCGGCCTTTCCTTATACTGCCTTACACTCTAGCTACGCTTAAAGGTACCATTAAGCTTTTAGGCTTATAGTTTGTCGCTTTAGTAATATCTAGCCCCTTATAGATATTAAAGATATTATTATCTTGTCCACCTATATAAACAGTCCTATGGTAATAGTACCTGGCCACGTTAATTACTCCTTTCTCCGCTACCTTATGCAGCAGTTCGCCTTCTTCCTTACGCTTTAGGTACTACTATAAGTCTTTAATAACGAGAGATATCTTAGAGGTATCACCCTTATAGTACGCTTTCTAGCAAGTTATCGCCTAACCGGTAATATAGGGTGCCCGCTTTATAAGTTTGTTAAGGATAAGACGCTCAGTCTAATCGTTGCGCACGACCTTAATATATCGTTTGCCGTCTAATATTAAAATAGTAGGGTTAAACCCAAGCTGCTCTTTATTTATTAAGAGAAACCCTAACATCGCTAAGGTAAATTGTAGTCCGTCTTTATTAATATTAAATAGTAATAATGCGATGCCTCCTACCTAGTTATACTTCTATAGCCGTATAATAGATCTATAGAGGGTAAAACCTAGGATAAAGCGACGATTGTCCTAAGCGGCAAAGACTTCCCTTATATATTTCCCTAAAGCAAACTATGCCTACGAGGCTATATTAGTATTTAGATTACTCTTTAGCTCTTCTAGCACAAGTATATATAACCAATAGTATTAAGAGCTTTTGCTAGCTATTGGATTATCTATAAAACTAATATCTAGCTTTTGCTTCGCCGTAGACCCTTATAAGGGCTGCTTAGTGTGTGTAATAAGCTTTTATTATATCTTTGGGGCGGACCCGTACTCCTCTATAAAGCCTAAAAATGATTTAATTAGGTTATTAAACCACTCTAGAATATTATCTTACTCTACGCTTTTAGGCTAGTTACGCCAGCCGCCCTTATTGGCGTATAGTGGATTATCCCCTTTCTTGCATTTCTTAAAAATGGCAGCACTTGCCTCTTTAAGACCTTCTACTCCCTTAAAGAATGCTTTATATAAGCCAGGAATCCCTATATAAAGAGGGCCTAGCTCCTCCTTTAAAACATTATCTATATATTTCCTATGTTTGGACGAGTTGGCGAAGCTGCTTATATTGCGTAGATATGGGGTTTAAATATAGAATAGTAGCGGTCGGGGGGGAGGCATAGACTCTATAATGGTGGCAATAGTTTTGCTCTAAATATCTTTATCTAATTTATAATTAAGAACTGTTTTCAGGAAAGGGGTAAACTGTTTAATATTAAAGTCATTAGAATTAACTAAAGGGAGGAGTTAGAGAAGGTCACTATAAAGAGTGCCGCGGCTAGCGCTAGACGGGAGTAGTTAAGTAGCGGGAAGGTTTTGTAATCCTAGAATAAGGTTAACAATAAGATTCTTAAGCCCTATATATATTAGACGGGACCTATAGTAAACTAATTAATAATTACCTTTATTACCTATCTAGTATAATAAGTCTAAAGAGCTAAAGATACCTAAATTCTAATAAGTTAAGTTAAATGAATCGCGAAAGTCATTCAGTCCTTCCCTAATAGGTTTTGCTTTAATTATCTCTAATTTAGAGAGATTTGCTATTGCGGGCAAACGTAATAAAAGCTATATTAGGGTGGCCGGCGTGGCAGGCGGATAGGTAGGCAAGAAGGGGAGATTAAAGAGGCTAGTATATAACGGACGGTATAATGGCAGAGAATTAAATAAGTATAGAAAGGTCGAGAATACATTAGGCGTGTCTTATAATGAGAAAATAACTAGGGAGAAAAGTATAAGGAAGGAAGTAAGGTGCAAGCAAACATGTAAAGGATTAAAGATTAGGTGCGGAAAAGTTAAGCTAATTTAACGTGGCTTAGACCGAGGCTTTGCAGGGCTTAGTTAAATACTAAGCTATAATAACCTAAAGTACAGGAAATATTATTTATAGTCTTAGTTATATAGGTTAAAAATGCAGTACACATATAGGGTTCTGGTATTATTAGAAAATTATAGGCAATATTTATTAGTAATTATAGTTATCGGCTTTTAGTTTGTTTTGTAACGCGTAAGGCTTAAATAGAGTAAGGCTCTAATATAGCAATACTAAAAGGCGCTAGGTAAGGTATAGCTAGCAATAGTAGGTTAATTATTAGGTTAGTTATACAAGCACCTATAATTAATTACGTGGCTAGTCCTAAAACGAGCTAAACCTAATATACTAAATATAGATATAGCTAACCCTATTTTACAGCGCGTAATTAACCTATTTCCTATAACTAGGATCCAGTTCTTAAAACCGGATCCTTTTTTAGAATCACGCCCTTTTTATAGCAGTTAATTAGTTTGCTTTATAAACCCAAATTAGGATTTTAGTTTTAGAATTAGATTCCGTTTCTAGAATCGTAACTTAAGCTATAACTAAAAATAGCTCCTCTCTTTTAAGACCATTGAACCGCTTAGCTTAACGCTATACCTTTTTAGCCATATTTAGTATATTTAGCTCAGAATCGGGATAGGATATAGTCTTTAGAATTGGATCTAGTTCTTAGAACAAGATCCCATTTTTAATATTAAGAGAGATATCCTGTATTTATCCTTAACATTCCTACCTTATTAATATAAAATTTAGAGTTAACCTACACCCTAGTTACCTATAAAAATGCTAGAGACTTTAATACCTTGACTTTAATTCTTTATAAAGGACTAAGTGAGTTATAGGGCGGCTAACTTATCGCTACTAAGTATATAAAGGTGGAGGACTTATAAGCTTACTATAAGCGAGTTCTTAACTTTAATTTAATGTATATATAAACGATAATGAGATACTTTTAATATAGAAGCAACTAGATAGAAAAACAATACTAAGCTAAGGAAATCCTAATTAGCGCCTTAATTCTTAGCGCTAGAAAATATAAACGTGATTACGAAAATCTTTTCTTATAAGAAATTTCTCATTTCTTTAGCTTCTTAGAGGCTTTATCTACGGTATAATTTACCTTTCTTTTACGTGTCCCTTTTATTAATAGATCTTCTAAATAATTATCTAGCGCTTCTCCTAGTTGGTCTCTTTACTTATATAGTTTACCCCTTTAAGCTATCTCTATTATAACATCTTTAAGTAGTTTATATATCCTAGCATAACGATAAAGGTAACGCGGGTTCTTAGTATAGTATAATATAAGTCTCTTATATAGTATACCCGCGGGTAAAACCTAGGTAGGATACTAGGATACTATTATAATAGAACTATATATAGATACAACTGATCTATATCTAGGGTTTCGGAGACACTTTAAGTCCTCTATTATATAGTAAGTTGGCAACCATAATAAGAGATACTTTAGTTATCTGTCTAAAATTATAGTATCGGAAATTGTTAATACTTTAGTTAGGGGAAGTATATCTCTAAAGAAGTTTATAGAATTGGCTAAACTATTCTCTACTTAATTATTAGTATTGCTAAATAATATATAGGTGTTTTATAAATATACCTAGAGGTATTAGTAAACCTTTAATATAAACCTCTTTTAGTTAAGGTAAATCTATCTTAGCCTTACTATAGCTCTCTATTAGCTTAGGTAAGACTATTTTAGTTTTACTGCGGCCTTCTAGGCTCTTAAGGTAATTGGTATATATTTCCGTATCCTCTTATATATCACCCTCTATACTATCGTTAATTTTATAAAAGTTAACCTCCTTAGGTATTTAAGCAGGCGTATAAGGCATCTGTTTCTACATAGGGTCGGACAGCTGCGATTATTTCTCCTCCCCGCTACCGGATGCTGTGTCTTTATTATTAATGCGATTTTAGGATAATTTAAGGTTTCTAGTAGGTTAATAATTAGGTATATTATCTTTGGGGCGATAGTATATTATAATGTTTTTATAAGCACTAATTAAGGACCTATAGGTTATATTAGTAATATATTTAAGCTTAGTTGAGGTAACATATATAATGTCTGGTATTCTTATAAAAATGGTAAGGGATATATAGTTAAGAGGTCAGATTTAAAGGTAAGTTAAATTAATGGTATATAAGAACTAGGAGCATAACGTTTATATTCTATTTCTCTCCTAAGATAAAGTTAGGATAAAAGGTAGAAGGGAAAGGCGGAGTATACTAGCCGCCCCTTTCCACTTTATGTAGTGTCTATAGTATAATATTTAGTGGCTGTAATTACTCTTAGCTTATATATTGTCTATGCCCGAGACTATAGGTGCCTAAAGTAATCTATAAGTGAGGCATTGTTAGGGGTAGCTATTGGCTAAGCTGCTACTAAATTTAAATAGCTGACGATCCCTAATAGACGCTGTATGCCTTAATAGGGTTTAGAAGCGTTTGTATAAAGTTATAAACTAGAATTAGAAGTTAACAATAGCCCCTAATAACGCCTCTCTTAGCAGGAATAGTATTATATAATCTACTTCCAACGCCTATCCTTTTTAGGGCAAGATACTGCCTAAGTAGTAGACTTATCCTAGCTAGTTAATCTTATATATTAACCCCCTATCTATAGTAAAGGAGCTATTAGTGCCTCCAGGGTGGTTTAATTACTATTCTGGCTAAGCCCTTTATAAGCGCTCCGCCTTATACAGGCGGTAATTAACTTCTGTTAATTTGCCTTACGTTAGGGGAGATCTTTTACTTAAAGCGCTAAGTAGCCGGTACTTAGAGGTCTATAGGCTTGTTCTATATCCCAACAACATTAACTACGATTTCTCCTTAAGTAGTATCTGTAACCCTAAGTACCTATAAGCGCAGCGTCCCTAAATTATTAGCTAGTGAGTGGGCGTTTATAGATAGAGAAACCGACTTTAGAGATAACGGCAACGTAAAGGCGTTAGCTGGTTAGGAAAGTAACTTTAGTAATAAGGATTAAGAATGGGACGTAGAGATATTATATAACGGAGAAAATGGGTTTAGTACTAAAAATTAAGAAATAGGGGTAGATAGCAATAAAGAGATGTTAAACGACGAGGCCATATAGGCGACGGTTAGATACGGTGGCCTTGGCTTTATAGTCTTAAATCTATAAATACAGGATATAAATATAAAGAAGATTTCTAATAAAAGCTAGTAAAAGGGTTAAAACTTTAGCCTCTTTTTGTTTAGCCTATCGCGAAATAAAATAATATTTTACTATTCCTACCAGAGTCTCTACCCGCTTAACTTATAGCGAGCTATAAAGTATTTGCGATAATCTATGCTTTTACTTAGATAAATTTATTTACTACCTTAAAAGCAATAATAGAAGGTAAATCTATACTAACGACCTAGGATTTTTTGAATTTCTTATAGACCTAGGACGTATGCCACCTTAGCAACTATTAGTTATATTTAAGACTACAGTACTTATAGATTTATATCTTAAGGATATAAACATGTTTTTTTATAGTGTTTTCTTTTTATTTAAATTATTTCTCTACTTATAGTATATAGCGGTTATTTATCTATTCCGGTATAGTAGGAAGGGGTAGTTAGGTTACGCAAGAGGGGTTAGACTTATGGCTACGCTTATAGGGCTATTTATATGGGAACTTCTCTAAGTATATATAAGGGGTCTTTATATAGGAACTTCTTTAATATTTCTAGATCTAGGACTTATATATTTCTTTTTTTTATAGTTTTAGTATTTTCCTAATATTTACTTCCTATTTACATGCTAGGCGTTAATAGAGGGCGCTAGGTTAGATCACCCTACTTATATAATCACTCTGCTTGCATAATCACTCTACTTATACAATCGCCTAGCTTACATAATTACCTAGTTTGCACGATTACCCAGCTCGCATAATTACCTAGCTCGCACAATTACCTAGCTTGCACAATTACCTAGTTTGCATGATTGCCTAGCTCGCACGATTACCTAGCTCGTAGGATTGCCTAGCTCCTATAAGCACTATACTCGCACGGTTACCTAGCTCGCACGATTACCTAGCTCGTGGGATCGGCTAGCTCCTATAAGCATTTAGCTCGCACAATTACCCAGTTCGCACGATTGCCTAGCTCGCAAGATTACCCAGTTCGCACGATTGCCTAGCTCGCACGATTACCTAGCTTATAGGATTGCCCAGCTCCTATAAGTACTATGCTCGCACGATTACCTAGCTTATAAAATCGGCTAACTCCTACGAGCATCTAGCTCGCATAATTAAAGCCGAAGTTATTAAACCCATTAATACCCTATTTACACGCTAGGCATTAATTAGAGGGCGCTAGGTTAGACTACTCTACTTATACGATTACCTAGCTTATAGGATCCCCTAGCTCCCACGAGCCCCTAGCTCCTACGACCTCCTAGCTTATAGGACTAAAGCCATAGCTACTAAATCCATTAAGATCCTAGCTGTATATGCGTTAAAGCAGGCACTTGTAATATTATTAGGTTAGTATAGGGGTATATATAAAAGATAGGCCGGTATATAGGATGTATTAGTATATAGCTAGGGAAAAAGTGGAATAGTATAATTAGTAGGCCGGTATGCAGGAATATAATACTATTTAACTTTACTTAATATGGCTTAAAGGAGTATAGAGCCTTAATCTAAGCTATAGGAATACGTCCTCTAACTAAGCCTTTATTATATAACTACTAACTACTTCTAGGCGCTACGGCCGCACACCCCACTACTTACCCTTTTTAGAACTTTAGAAGTTACACTAGTCCTTAGTTAAGCGACTAACGTTTAAAGCTCTAACTAACTAGCTAAATCCGTCGCAGATTAGACGAACTTCTTAATATATATATAGAGGCTCTAGAGCCACGCTTAATAAAGCAAAGTTCTTATTTTTAATTGTCCTGTTTAACACTAAATCACTCCCTTAAACGTTGCTTAAGACGTAGTTAAAACTAGAGAAACATGCCATCCAAGAGTGTTTTATTCGGCTTAGCACAGCTTATAGATAGCGAGAAATATAGCGACTTAAAACTTATATGCTAGGGGCTAGAGTTTAAAGTCTATAAAGCGATTATATGCACCTAATCTCCTATACTTGCAGCTACCTATAATAGAGGCTTTTAAGTAAAAGCTAACCAAATATTTAGTGGAATTGACCCTAACTAATTAACTAACGGGTAGGAGGCGGCGACTAACATTATAAATATTAACGAGTTCGATTTTAGCACCGTTAAAAGGATAATCTAATTTATATATAAGAGGGACTATAAGAATGGTAAGGAGGAGCAAGGATCTAATATTAACGACGCCGATGCCTTATCGCTATCTAAACTAGATAATAGCGGTGGCGATAATAAAGATATAATAATACGGCCGACGACGGCCTATATTACACTTCGTCACGTCTATATTAATATAATTACTAATTACTATAATATACCACAGCTAAAAGAGCTTACGAATATAAAAATTTAATATATTCTAGGAACTAGCTGGTCCGTAGATAAGTTTCCTAATATTATTAAGGATGTCTTTAGCCTAATAGGCGACTTAGTATTGCATAATATAATTACCTTAATAGCGGCTAAGCATATTAAAGAGCTTGTTAAACTTAGGGACTTTATAGAGCTGGATGTTATAAGCAATTTTACCATCAGTATTATACGGACAGCGATTACCGCATCTAAGGACATAAAGGAAAATTTTATGCTAAAACTTTAAGCTATTTAATCTTAGCTATAACGAATAGAATTACTGCTTTAATCCGCCAAGGCGAGGTATACCGCGGCTGAGCGCAAAAGCGAAAACGTTAATAACTATCTTAATACCCTTTATACGACTAGGACCTGTTATAATATTAGTTATAGAGCTAAGTTTACATATTACATTAAGGACAGCAGTTATCTATCTAACCCTAATTACCCTTATATACTTCGTTGCAAAAGGTACAAGCGTTATATATAAGTAAAGATGCATAGCTTAGGAGATTAGCTTAGGTAGGAAGTTATTATATAATACTTCTCTTCCTTTCTTTATTCGGGTTAATCTAAGAAATTTAAATGTATATCTCGTTTATAGTCGGTCCGTTAGATATTATATAGCAACTGGATTATCTATCCCCCATTAGCCACCCCTTACCTTACCTCTTATCCCTTACCCCTTACCCCTTACTTAACCCTTTATCTTATCCTTTACCTTACCTTTACCTTACCTATTACCCCTTGCCCCCTTAGACGAATTATAAAATCCTAGTCATTATATCTATTCTACTAAATACTAAAATAGGATTGGATAATAACAGACTAAAATGAAATAAAAAGTGGTAAAGAATAATAAGATAAGTGCGTAATAACTAGGAAAAGGTCTTATATATACTAAGCGCATAGTTCTAAAGATGCATTTTATGCTTAAGGGTTACTTTATAAACATTATATTTAATCTTACCCTACTTTAGGAGTTTAGAGAGATGCGCTTATTAGAAATGCTTTATAAGAGTAGTTGGAGTATAGAACCTATATATACGCTTACTAATTGCGAGCTTTTTATTCCTAAGGCAGATAAAGTATATTTTTAGTCTTTTCTCCTTATATAAGGATAACTTTGCCCTCTCTAGCGCTTTAGCCGCTTCTAAAATCTTAGTATCTTCTTTAATCTTAACTTGGCCAAGGGCGACACCTATCCTAAACTATCTCTGGCAATAACTCGGCCGATATACTCTGCCTTTCTTAATATTGCAGTAATCTACGACCGCATTAATAGCATTATTACATCTACGTATCTTATCTTCTAGTAATATACTAGGTAGCGTTATAATCACTTTAATAAGGCGTTTATGTTCGGCTAATCTATTATTACTAGATTTTAAGGTTGCTTTAATATCCTTACTAAATATAACCCCGGAAAGTTGCCGCTTAATATTAATTATAGCTTATTTATTGTCCTAATTCTTCTTAATATTTTCTAATAGCGTATTTCTCTAACGTTGCCTTTTATTTATAATTTTTCGGCTAAGCTTTTAGTATTCTATGCTTCCTGCGGTTTTACGCTTAAGGCTAAGCTTTAGCTTATTTCAAACTTTAATTAAAGAACGAATATACAGGTTCTCGTTTACCAATAAGGATTGTTCTATTATTAGGTGCTATGGCCGCCGCAGGTTAATTAATCGGCTTATTTAGTATACTGCTTTTATTAACTTTTTTTAAGGCTCTAAGCCTTAAACGATTGCCTATATATCTACGCCAACACGCTATAGAAGGTAGTGCTTTAGGAATATTTAAGCGTCGGCGTGCTGCATTATTAGGTTCCAAAGGGCGTTACTTACATTACCTAGGTAGTATAGGCGTTAGAAAGGTTTTAGTAGAACTAGCTCTATACAATAGAACTTACTATTCTTATTAAATACCTTATCTACGCCGTAACGGAGACTATATAGGCGCGCAACCTACTAAAATCCCGTAATTGCGCCAAGGTCCTTAATCTAGGGTAAAAGAGTTAAGTATAGTAAAGGCTGGTTAAGTGAGACCTTATAGCTGTAGGGGTTTTTAATTAATCGCCAAAATACGGGGATATTATCTAGGTCTGAACGGAGTGGTAGCGGCAATTTGTTACGCCTAGGCTCGATATATAGCTTACTAAGCTGCTCTATAAACATTAGATTAGGGGCCGTAAAAGCTTTATCCGTAAAAAGAAGGCCTAGGAGAAAGATATAAGGGCTAAGAATAAGCGAAGGGTCGAAGATAATCTTAGGAATTGGGAAAGTATTATTAGTTCTCCGTAAGCGTAAGGAGAGGAATAGGGTAGAAAGGGAATATATGCTTCTTTTATGCTAAGATATTCCTTAGTAAATTTAAATATAAACTTAGGCACGATCTTATAAGGCCCGCCTTCTAGGTCGCGAATAAGTGTAATTATTATATATCGGTAGTATAGGTTAAGAAGAGCTTTAGGTTAGCTTGCGGTGCAAAGGCCTAACTATAATAAGAAATAAACTTGTATTTAATATCGCCTAACTGTATATCTCTTTCTTATTATAACCAAGTTGGTCTTAAGAACTAGGGCGAGATCCTCTGCGTCTATAACAGGCTTTTCTCACTTCTTATTACTTAAGCTATGTTTCTTTACTAGTTTCTAAAGTACCTAAAAAAGATATTTTAGCTCCGCCTTACTTTACTAGGCTAAAGGGTTAACTAGGAACGTAATTACCTTATATATCTAGCGGGTTAATTTACTAGCAATTTTCCTACTGGTTGCTCTCTCGTATATAAGACAATAGTACTTTTAGTATACACTAAGCGAGCTAGAAAGCTTTATCCCGTACTATTTCCTACCCCCCTTTCTTCGTTTCTAATTTAGGAGCTAGTTAAAAAAGCTATAAAGCAGTTAAAGCGAGAGAACTTAGTACGTTTTCTCGGGGTCTTTCCTTATATAGGTGTAGTATCTAGAAATCGTTAGCTCTAGGTCAAGCTTAAGAGAAAGCCGTAGAATAGGTTATTACTTACTAATACCATTAATCTTCAATACGGTTAAGGAGATTCGTACTACCATCGGCGTAGTCCTACGTCGTGAAATTGGATTCCTTAAACTCTTCTAACTATTTAAGGTAGTATTTTAGTAGATAGTCTTAATCCTTATAAAGCTATACTTAAGCAGGCGCTTTATAAGCATCGTTAGATCTAGCAATGCTATTAGCGTCACAGTTAATGCCACTGTCGGCGTCGCAGTCGGCGTTACTATCGGCATTACTATCGGCATTACTGTTAAAGACGGTCGGTTCTGTCCCGTAGCTGTCACCATCGCTATCCGTGTTTATATACTTATTATTGGTAACGCTAGACAACGAGCTGTAATCTAATAATTAAGCGCGCCGCATTCTAGGGAGCTAGAAGAGAACTTAGGGTAGTAACAGTGGGAGGGACCTAGAGGGCAATAACGGTGGAAAGGATTTAAAGAGTAATATAAGGTTAAGGAGATAGGAGGGTAGAGAATAAGAGAAACGGGGCCTAAATTAAACGGATTAGAGGTAGGAGCTATAGAGTATATATAGCTTCAGCGCCAGGCACGTGGAAGGATTATAGTCTGCCTGTTTAAAGTAAGGGGCATAGGGCGGTAAGTAAGAGGCTTAACGTTAGACCGGTAAGCAAGAGGCTTAGGGCGGCGGGGAGTTTTAGAGATGTGACCTCTAAAAACGGCGACAGAACCCTCTAAAACCGGTAGTTAGATCTCTATTTTCTTTTTTAATAGAGTAAAAAATAAGATAAAGACCATGTATTAGGAAATAGAGGTTCCTTTATAGGTAAGGCGCGCTTACTTCCTTATTTTAGTTTGGCTAAGACCTAACCTTAACCTTAACCATAAAAGGCCTTCTCCCTTACTGCTTTTGCCCTTATACTTTATCTCCTCTTTTCTTTCCCGCTACTATGCTACCTTAGACTCTAGCTATTAGCTATAAGGCATTTTCTATCCCCTTAGCGTCTATGTAGGTGCTCTGCCCCTTCCCTAATCTCTATATGTTTTATACTAACGATTACCTAACGCTATAACTTTTTAGCCCTTTTTATAGGATACATTTATACTCTCTTCTAGTGTTAACATATACTTCGGTCCTACTATATTTCTCCTTTCTTCCTTTCCTTTCTCCTTTCCTCCTGCCTACGTCTTCTACTAATTAGTGCACCAGAATAATATTTCCGTTTATCCTCTTCTTTACCTCCGCCTCTAGTAGTGTTTTAGACGTAACTATAATATATAACTTAATCCCTATTAAAACAGATATAAATAGCTATGCTAAGAACCGCCTAGTAATAAATTATATAGGTTATAGCTACTGCGAGCTACGGGACGCGTTAGGTAGTATTATATTATAGCGTTACAATAAAGGCGAAGCCGGACGCTAAAGTAGGTCCTTAGCGAAACTATAGGCTGATACTAGTTACTTAGCTTAGTTAAAGCTACGCCGCTAGAAGCTAGAAGCCCTCGCCTTTCTTAGCGCCTTCTTAACCTAGACCTAAACCTTACTCTTCCCTAATAATTAAAGGATTGTATTGCGATTAGAGAAGCCGCTAGGCTTTAGTCTAATCTAGCCCCCTATTTAGCTAAGGAGGTATAGGTTATATAGAAATATCCTTTATATAGACCTAAGACTTATAAGGCGGAATCTAGGGGTAAATAGCCTATCCGGTAGCATAGCCTAGCTTTTAGTAGAGCTAGTATTATAATCTTACTTTTGGCTAATAAATACTAGAGAAAAATTCGCGTATTTAATCTCTTAACGGAGACGGACTTTATACGGTGGCTATATTAGCTAAAAGGATATAGTGAGATGGATATAAGCGTAATTGCCTAATCTACTTGCGCTATCTAGGCCCTTATATTATTTATAACATCCAGCTATAGGTAAGAATAAAAGCAAGGCTTTTGCATATATTTAAGAGGTTAAGTAGCGGCTATAGGCTTTATAGAGTATAACTAAGGAAGTTCCTTAGATTTAGGGGAGAGATTTAAAAATGCCCTTATTACTTAGAGTATTTTTTAATACTTACAGCAGAATTACGGCATGCCCCCTACCTATTTAACCCTAGAAACTATAGTCTCGCAGAAGATCTAGTACGGAAGATCTAGTTTGCTAGTATAATTGGGTTAAAAAATAGACATATTAGCGCTAGCTCTAACTCTAAGAAATAAGGGTAAAGGTACTTCGCTACTAACCTCCTTAATAAGGAGGCTTGGTGCGATACCCCTATTAGAGGCTAAATATGCTAGCTTAATTAGTTAGGTCTTAATCGCAGTTTCCTAATAGGCGTTAATCTTATAATAGAGTTTAAGCCTATATAAACCTTTATATATTATAAACGGTAATTATTAATAGAGCGTAAATTACACGTTTTAATTCGCTATTAAGTTAGTATATTAGGAAATTTTTTTTTTAGCTCGTTGTTGCGGTTTGCAGCAATTTGCGGCAATTTGCTGCAAACTGTACGGTTACGGTGGTCGTATATAGTCCTATGCGGTTTGCGGCGGTTTGCAGCAACCTACGCAAAGCCTATATTTTTTATAGTAGTTTATAGCAACCTACGTAAAGCCTATATTTTTTGCGGTAATCCGCGCAAAGCCTATACATAGCCCTTATATTTCGCACATTTTGTATATTTTATATATTTTATACGTTTTATACGTTTTATACGTTTCGTACATTTTGTACGTTTTATATATTTTGCACGTTTCCTATAGATTACTATAATATACTTTTAAATATATTTATATTATAACTATATAAAATATAGAGCTATCTACTTAAAGCCTCTAAATTGTTAATTGGCTTAGTACTTACCTACCTACCTACCTGCCTGCCTACCTGCCTGCCTATCTACCTGCCTATCTATCTATCTATCTATCTGTCTATACCTATCTACCTATACCTACCTATCTATACCTACTATTTGTACTTACCTGTCTATACCTACTATCTATACCTACCTATCTATGCCTACCTATCTATACCTACCGTCTGTACCTATCTATCTATACTACCTCTAAATAGTAGTTATCTGGGGTGCCTCCATAGGAGGGCTTAATTCGATTCGATTTGGTAATAGACTAATAATAATGCTCTAGTTTGATTCAACCGATTAAATCGTTTAGTGTTTGCTGGCTAGGTCGTTTAAACGGTTAGCAGTTGTCTAGCTCTAGCGACAGTCGTCTAGCTCTAGCGACGATCGTTTAGCTCTGATGACGGTCGTCTGGCTCTGGCGATAGTCGTTTAGCTTTAGCGACGGTCGTCTAGCTCTGGCGACAGTTGTCTAGCTCTAGCGACGGTCGTCTAGCTCTAGCGACGGTCGTCTAGCTCTGGCGACGGTCGTTTAGCTCTAACGACAGTTGTCTAGCTCTGGCGACGATCGTCTAGCTCTAGCGACGGTTGTCTAGCTCTTGCGACGATCGTTTAGCTCTAGTGATGGTCGTTTGGATAATAACGGTCGTCTAGCTCTAACGACGGTCGTCTAGCTCTAGCGATGGTCGTCTAGCTCTAATAACGGTCGTCTGGCTCTGGCGACGGTCGTCTAGCTCTAATAACAGTTGTCTAGCTCTAGCGACAATCGTCTAGCTCTGGTGACGGTTGTCTAGCTCTTACGACAATTGTCTAGCTCTAGTAACGGTCGTCTAGATAACAACGGTCGTCTAGCTCTAACGATGGTCGTCTAGCTCTAACGATGGTCGTCTAGCTCTGGCGACAGTCGTCTAGCTCTAGCGATGGTCGTCTAGCTCTAATGACGGTCGTCTAGCTCTAGCGACGGTCGTCTAGCTCTAATAACAGTTATCTAGCTCTAGCGATAATCGTCTAGCTCTAGCAACGGTTGTCTAGCTCTTATAACAATTGTTTAGCTCTAGTAACAGTTGTCTAAATAACGACAGTTGTCTAGCTCTAGTAATGGTCATCTAGCTCTTACGACGATTGTCTAGCTCTAGCGACGGTTATTTAACTCTAGGGACGGTTGTTTAGTTCTAGTGACGGTTATCTAATTCTGGTGACGGTTATCTACTAGCTATAGTTCTAGTACCTCTCTAGGTAAAAAGGATATAAGGAAGGAAGGGTAAAAAATAAGGTAGCTACCTATATATAAAGGCTATTAGGAATATAGTGGGGACCTAAAGTAATATATGTTATACGGAGCTTTATATAGAGCCTCTATACGTAGAGCTTTGCGTAAAGCCTTATATAGAGCCTCTATACGTAGAGCTTTATATAGAGTTTTATATAAAGCTTTATATAGAGCTTTGTATAGAGCTTTATATAAAGCTTTATATAGAGTCTTAATAGAGCTTTATATAGAGCTTCGTGTAGAGCTTTATATAGAGCTTTATATAGGACTTCGTATAGAGCTTCGTATAGAGCTTTATATAAAGCCTCTATACGCAGAGCTTTATATAAAGCTTTATATAAAACTTCGTATAGAGCTTTACATAAAGCTTTATATAGAGCTTTATATAGAGCCTTATATAAAGCTTTATGCAGAGCCTTTATACGTAGAGCTTTATATAAAGCTTTATATAGAACTTTATGTAGAACCTTATATAAAGCTTTATATAGAGCTTTATATAGAGCCTCGTGCAGAGCTTTATACAGAGCCTCTGTACATAAAGCTTTATATAGAGCTTTATATAGAACTTTGTATAGAACCTCGTATAGAGCTTTATATAGAGCTTTATGTAAAGCCTTATATAGAGCTTTATACAGAGCCTTATGCAGAGCTTTATACAGAGCCTTTATACGTAGAGCTTCGTGCAGAGCTTTATATAGAACTTTATATAGAGCTTTATATAGAGCTTTGTATAGAGCTTTATATAGAGCTTTATATAGAGCTTTATATAGAGCTTTATATAGAGCTTTGTACAGAGCTTTATATAGAGCTTCGTATAAAGCTTTATATAGAGCTTCGTATAGAGCTTTATATAGAGCTTTATATAGAGCTTTATATAGAGCTTTATACAAAGCTTCGTATAGAGCTTTGTATAGAGCTTTATATAGAGCTTCGTGCGGAGCTTTGTATAGAGCTTTATACAGAGCTAGCTTAAGTTACGATTTTAGCAATTTGCGGTAATTTGCAGCAATTTACATAGGCTACTTATAAGTAGCTGCGTATTTATAGCAATTTGTATAGGCTACTTATAAGTAGCTGCGTGTTTGTAGCAAATTGCTACAAATTGCCGCAAATTGCGACTTACGCAGGTTTTGCAGACCCAATTTTCGCTTGCAATAACGTGCTTAAAAAAAAATTTCCTAATATAGGGTTATTTTAGTATAGATACTGCGGATATAAGCTAGTGGCGAAGAGGGAATTAGCGTAAACTTAAAAGCCTAGCGTAACCCGTCCTTTAGGGCTATTAGAAAGGCATAAGGTAATAATAATTTTAATAATAATAGCGGTAATAATAGTGGCATTTTCTTAACCCCTTCGTTTTAATTTATAAATTTCACTTAATAATATTAATTTCTATACTGCACCCCTTAAAAAACTAAAGGCTTCTTAGTATTATGTAATTACGGCTTTTAAGGTAAATATAAGTAATATACTTAAAAAGAGGACAAAAAAGGGGAGAGTACCTCGCTTCCCTTTAAGAGATAATCCTATAAAATATTTAGCCTGGTTGCGCTTAGGCAAGTTATTCTATATTACCTTTTTTAAACATTCCACCTAATAAGGCACCCGTAGATCTTAAGGCTTTTAATAAGTATAAAGATATTTATAAGAATATAAGTAACAGCTAAGACGCTAGAGGAAGCAATTAAGGTAATTTAGTAATTATCCCCTCCTTTTTTTAATAACTATAAATATGTCTAATAGGTAGCAGCGAATTTAATATTTATTAAAGATAATATAGCTAACCTAGACTTAGAACCTAAAGCTAAAGGGGACGGAGCTGGTAATACTAATAATAAAGCTAATAAAGTCGGCGATTAACTAGTACCTTATGGGTTAGGTATATACTTCCCCCCTATATAACGGCCTTACTTAACAATTATTAGGTAGTGGAAATAACCGTAGCGATAAGGACAATAAGAATAAGGAGTTACCTTCTTTAGAGGAGCTGAAAGATCTCTTTAGCGTATCTATATATAACTATCTTAAACCTATAGTAAAAGACGTTAATGAAATAGATAGCCTAGCTAAGGGAATTAATATTATAACTGTCCCCTAGGCTATATAGAAGTTAGAGACCTACGTAGTAACTAACCGAGACTCCTTAATAGCTAATAATATAGATAATATTAGTAAGTTATAGATATTAAAAATATCGTTATTATAACCTAATAACTATAACATATAGACAATCCGCTTATTAGGGAGGGTAATTATAAAAAAGGGAATGCGAGAGGTAAATTATTCTTTATGCTAAGGAAGCGGAAGCTTAAGTAAGATAACATTACTAATTATAATTCTAACAACCCTACTAAAGAGAGTAGCGGGGATAGCGAGGGTAGTAATAATCCGCGTCTCTAGAAGTAATAAAGGCTACCTACTTATTACAAAGACTTGTCTTCTAGCCCCCCTATACCTAACCTTAACTCTTAATATCCGTAAGTTAACCAGTAAGCGGTATCTACTCTATAGCCCGCTAGCCCTTCGCTTTAAAAGCCTACCTTTCTCCACAGCTCTAAACCGCCGTATAATAAGGCTAGTAATTATACTTATAATAAAGACGAGGACGGTAATAGCGGTAGCGCCGCCAATAACTAGAGCGACGTTTTAAACCTAGAGCCTACTATAAAGCGTTATACCTAGACTAAAAAGGACAAAATTAATAAAGTAAGCTTGGATAATAAATAGGAGATCGATAATATTCTAGGGGAAAGAATAACTAAGTTAGGGCATAAATACAAGGTGGCTTAGAAGCCTACTTAGGTTTATAAAAGCGGGCTTTTAAATTCTAAAGATGCCCTTAAGTTTTACTAAAGACGCGTTTGATAAGCTAAAGCTAGATTATTACAGGTACACTCTTTTTCTAAAGTTGTGGAAATAAAGGGCAGAGTTACTATACAGAAGGGATGGGGCTAGTAGCTTAGGCGTATCCTTATATTTTAGTTGGTCCCGCGGAAATAGGAAGCCGGGGTTTATATTTAGTAGTCCAATTATTTAAGTGCATTTTCTTAACGCGGTATTGCTATATGCAGCCGTTTTTATCTAAATTTTGCTGCTAACTTATTTATATTATATATATCTAATTAAAACAGAGCCTTATAAGTTGTAAGACCTATTATAATACTAGGCATTATAGCACCTATTTGTTTATATTATAAATCCTCTCTTTTACTATTAATATACTTAAAAGAATTCGTCGAATTATAAACTTCTCTATACTTAAGATGTGCTAATCTACTAAGATTACCGTTAAATATAAAAAGTGCTAGAAGAGACTAAGATATTCCTTAAAGATAAATTACATTGTACCCTGCCCTAGCGCTATTATATAAAGTAGGTAAGCGTATTTTAACCTAATACCTATAATATAAAGTATAGCGTAGTTTAGGAGCTTGCTAGTAACTAGAGATTATCTAGCATATTTTAAATAAAGGATGGTTAGTATATTACACTATATAGAAGGATAGTAAGACTAATAGACTTATAAAGTATAAAACTTACCTTTATTAACGCTAATAACGCCTAAGAAATAGGTAAGGTATAAATCTAGATAGAGAAGCCTTTAGATTTTTAAGCTAAAGATAAGATTTTGTAAACGTTAAAAGGAAAGCCTTAAAAGTATAGAGGAAATACTGCGGCGCCATTACTAGGGATAGATTCCGTAAACCTGCGAATAAGTTTAGATAGTTAAAATTCCTAGTTTTATAAATATACCTTACTTATCCATTTCTTTAATAATGTTATCTATATAGTTATATTTACCGTTTTAATAGCCTCTAATAATAACTCCAAAGGCCCCTAGGGACTTTAATTTGGGAAATATTCCCTATTTATAATAATCTTTTATATTATTGTCGGAAAGCTTATAAAAGGTAATATAATATATTAAGATATAATAACAAGCCAATTTAAAGGCAAAAATTTCGTCCTTTTAAGGCGTGCTTAGATATAAAGCTTAGGCTTAAACGGAGTACAAAGCGAGAAGAGGAGACCTATTAATTAATAAACCAGCGAAGTTAATTAGCTTTACGTTTAAATGTTTATTTAAGAAAATATTATGGCATAAAATATTACTATATATAATATATCTAAAGTAAACATATTTAAGAACGTCCGCAAGCTATAAAATCTAACACATTTATAAAATTCAATTAACATCATTACTTTTGTTCTAAAGAAACCCGTAAAGCTAGCTGTTTAGAGCACATTCTAAATATATTACCGTACGGTTATTTTTTTAGAAAAGTTCGCTGCCATAGTATTGCAAGAGTCTATTATATTAACCGAGTCTCTTATAAATCTCCTTTTTAACTTTAATAAAGCGTTAAGAATTCGCGTTATTTAGAGCTTTAATAACCTTATTTTAAAGTTTATCGCGATATATAGTGCCTGAAATTCCCTAGCCGATAAGATTCTTATAGCTACAGCTAGGGGGTGGCACTACAATAAGGTTTATAAGTGTTAAAGTAGTAAAGGGCTTTAAAGAGGTGGAAAAATCCCAGTGTCTAGCTAACTAATCTATTATTTACCCTAGATTTTAGACGCTATTCTTGGATAAGATTAGTCTTTATAGCAGATATACTAACCCTAGGTCCTCCGTCTAAGCTATACTAAGTCTTATTTATTCTAAACCTCGTCTTAAAAATATAATAATAAAAATGTTTTATAGGACTCTATATTCCTTAATAGTCTATATAAAATTTTCTAATTATTCCCGTGCACCTATAAAACATTCCTTTATATAATTAGATAGTAGTATTTCCGTAGCCTCTAATATATAGCACCCTTAATTTGGTAGCGAGTGAGCTGGCTTACCTACCCTTATAGCCTAAGCTTTCTAGCCATCTATATAATCTATCCTTTATTCCGTTACTCTGCCATATATTCCTTAAGTACTTATTTAAAGGCTTCTCTTTTAGTTTTTGCCCCTCGCTCTATATTGCAATTAGTTTAGAAAATTATATTATTAAAGGATATATACTTAGATAGTAGCGTAAAACCGCAAGTCTATTAGGAAGCTTCTTATAGGCTTTACCGGAAATATTATACGCACTAACTGCGTACTTAACACCTTCTTTATAAATCGTATTATAAAGGATCTCTAAACTTAATATAGTGTGGTTATTAAGAGGCATTACGACATAAATAAGTATAGAGTGATTACCATCGGTTATACGAACGCTTTCGTTAAAGTTAACGGCAAGGACTTAAAATCTCACCGCTATAGGGGCGGCTTTAAGAGTTATAAGAGCGGCTATAAGAGTATCCTTAGAATTGGGAACCTCCCTAGGAAGATATAATATGGTAAGTAATAAGAATATCAGCTCTGGAGGTTTAGACTTAGTAGTCTATTAATATATTAGCCGATAAAACAATAGTATACGCTATACTATATGCATATTAAAGACCGGTTAAAGGTTAAGTATGCTATATATGGCCAATGTCTTGCTAGAACGATAAGGGTATGTATAGGTCCGAACCTAGTACGCCAAATTTATTAAAAGGCGGCGTTGGCAACTTAATGTGGATATATAGTTATGCGTAGCGAAGGTTAGTGGAGGGCTAACTATAATATAGTTTAACCCTAATTATTTAGAGGCAGTAAAAATATATATAGGCCTAAAATTAGAGGTGCTAATTAACCTAGAAAGTAAGAATAGAACACTAATTGCCTGCAAAAAAATCTATTAGTGGGCCACTATAGATATAGAGGCGTTTTAGTAGCTAAGCTGGCAAGCCCTAAAGTGCTAAATTATACTAATATCCTCCTAACTTTAAGCTAAGTAATAGGCTTAAGGTATAGGGCTATATATAGGGGCTTAGTTCCGGTACTAGTTAATATATAAGAGCTAGCACGTTTTAGATTAACGAGTAAGAGAGCGGGTAGTGTTTAGGGCTTTCTTAAATTAGTAGTTTGCCCTATAGATCGCGGCTTAGACTTTAAAATATAAAAGTCTAACTATTTAAGAGGGGTAAAGCAAATGCGCTACACTTTGGCTTATGCTTAGGTGTATATTCCCCCAATTACCCTAGTTACCTATCTGTAATAAAACCTACAGATATTTAAACCGTTACTTATTAAGGCTTTATCGCATAACTAGGAGTGATTAGCTAAGTTATAGAGCGCTAGCGTGTCCCCGCTCCTAGCCTTTGAAAATTTAATATACTTTTAGTATAAAAGTTTTATATAATAACAAAAGACTCTACGTAAGGCCTTCCCTCCTAAAAATAAATAAAAACCATAGTCTGGTTTTATATAATAAGGTATAGAGCTAAAGACGCGTTTAGTGGCTTTAATAAAGTATATCTTAACCTTAGCTATATAAGGCAATTTTAAATAATACTACGTGCCTTTAAAGGAGAAGCCGTACCTTAGCTAGGTTTTTTAAGGAAGTTTAAAGGTAGTAAGAGGCTTTAAGCTTTAATAAAGTCTATATATAGCTGCTACTTAGGAAGAAAATTCCTCCTAAATAACTTAATAGTTCCTTATATATACCTCTTATAGCCTTAGCTTTTCTACAGCCTCCCCCCTTAAGTCGCTAAGCTCTAGCATCCGGGATATAAAGTTTCTCTACTCTTACTTAAGACATATATATTTAAGGCATAACTAAAGTATATAGTAATTATCTCTAAGGAAAACCTTATCCGGTAGGAAGTTATCTATAGCTTCGACCTTCTTAGGTAGAAAGACGTGATCCTACTATAGGCTATATACCTTAGATTAAAGGCCCTTATCTAGTAGGGGATTATTTATAGCTTTAAAATTCTTGAATAGAAAGATCTTGCCTTCTCTCCGCGCTTTATAGGTTATATTAACAAAACGGCTAACGTAAATTTTAAAACTACTAAGCTGGTATTAGCCTAAGAAGTAATTAAGATAACTAAGAACTAACCTATTCCTCCTACAATTAGTTTTAGTATAGGAGGATTTAGGGTTTAATATTATGGCTTCCTCTAAGTTATTAGGGCTAATGGGTTAGTTAGGGTATTTAGGGTTTAAATATCTCTGTATAGCTTTCTCCGAGTTACTAGGGCTAATAGGTGTGTTATAAGATATCGCGTTATACTATTAGTGTTTAATATAAAGTAACTAAGCTTATAGTAAAACGACGGCAACGTTCGTAATATATTCCATAAAAAAGTGTCCCTATTCGTATTAGTGGAGGTTACTAAAGCGTTACTATAGTAGCTTACTAAAAGGAATAGATGTGTATTAATAAATATAAAGTAAATGCTAGAATATAGTATAAGAATAACTATAGCGTATAAGAGCCATAACACCTTTAACCTTCTATATTTTCTTACTATCTAGGTAAAAGTAGTAAAAGTCACACCTAATAATGTATTTACTAAGAGACCACCTAAGAAAGCTAACAAACGCCCTATTATCTAGTGTTATAGGAAGAATACTAGTACGAAGCCGGAAATTAGGAGTAGAAAGGCAAGTATAATAATGCCGGTAATGACTAGGAAATCCTTATTAAAAATAGTTTTTAAAATATTTGTATAGAATCTCTATAAGAATAGAGCCTAATTTTTAGTTAGTAATTTACTTTAAAAGGCTGCACGTATAAACCTTAATAGCTAGTCTAGTATACTAGAACAGCTCTAATAATATATATAATAACTTGGCCAAAATAGGAGAGATATTTTTAAGCTAGTAATAAAGGGAGACTCTAAAAATAGTTTAGAGAGGGAGGAAGTAAAAAATTATTTAAAAGCAGAGAGAATACTATAAGGTAGTTGGTAAATAAAGCTATAAAAGTACTACTTAACTAAAAATAAGTAAATAAATAAACTTAGCGCCAATAAATGCTACAATAGGAAGTTTATACATTATTTTAAAAAGTAGGGGTATCCGCTAATAAAGAGATTAACCAAAGTAAAAAAAGGTAAGAAGGTAATAAGGTAATAAGGTAATAGCGTAATAGGGTAGTAGGGTAACAGGGCGGCTATAAGGCTAAGTTATAGCCTAATTCCCTCTAACCACCTTTATAGAATATTATACCCCTTAATAGCAATCTCTTAGCAATCCTCTAGGAATCTTTTAGAACTTCTCTATAACTCCTCTAGGACTCCTATATAACTTATATAGGACTCTTTTAAAACTCCTATGGTACCTTAGGAAACTAGCCTCCTTAAGCTAAAAAAAGGTAGCGAGAGTGGCTAGGGTCTTGAGATTAGTTTTAATAGCCGTATCTATAGTGCTGCCTTCTTTTATATATGCCTTCTTAGGCCTTAATATCTCTAAGTACCTCTTTTACTAAGGTATAGGCTTACTTAGCACGCTTTCTATTTCTAGTACTCTTGCCCTAGTGGCTTATAATTCTCTATTTAATAAGCTTAGCCCCTATAGCCTGCACGTAATATACTAACGTAACGCGCATTATTTAGATTCTCGCTCTTATTCCTCCTAATCTTTCCCTATTCTATAATCTCGCCAATAATAAGCCCTAGTTTTACCTTCCTTAGTATCCGCATAACGACTCCTTTAGCATTATAATTCCTCCTAATTATAGGCAGCCTCTTTACTTAGTAACGAAGCTTAACAAAGTCCGTGACCTTAGAGATCTGCGCTAATTTCCCCACGATACCTAGCAGCCTCCTACATAAATGATAAGTATCCGTTATTAACTGTAGTAGGGACAGTTTAAAGCCTTCGGTCCCCTATATAGCAGGAACTATAAATATCTCTCCTATACTATGCAGAACACATATTTAGAGGTATAGGAATTATAAGTAATAAAACCTATCTAATCTCTATCTACTAAAACTTAGGAATCTAGTATAACCCTATATATTATAATACCTCTAATGCGAAAACGCAGTTACTTTGCGATCTCTAAATCTTACTAAAGTAAGCGGAATATTAGGCATTATTGGACTAAGAATAATATATAAGCTACGGATTATATATCATTTCTTAAGAAGGGGAGGGAGCCTTTAAAGAAATTTCCGTATCTATTCTGCACCCGCCGTTTTAGTAAGTTATATAATATCTAAAAATATATAAGGAAGTTCTATAAAGAAAAGAGTTAACTAGATAAATACTACCATATATGCGAATAAGAGTTCCAAAAACTATTAAGTTTTACCCGGTATATAAATATTTATAAATTTAAGGCAACGCCCTCTAGTTCTTAAGTAGAGTTTAAGTAATTAGCATTACAGCCACGCAGAGAGCTATTTAGGCGCACGTTAAGTGTAGCACCCTTAAGTTCTTTAGCGGAACTAGTATAGCTACCTAATTAGAACATGTTTAATGCTACGCCCTTTAATTGCAATTAGGACACATTTAATACTACGCCCTTTAATAATTTACTAGAGCCAATACAGCTGCTATCTTTTTAGGGCAATTCAAGCTTATTAAGTGCGGTAGCTACTAATTCTTTAGCGGAGTAAGTACGGTTATTTCATTAGAATACGTTTAATATTACTCCCTTTAACGATCTACAAGAGCCAATGTAGTAGCCGCCCCTATAGGATAACTAGAACACTTTAAATGCGATAGGGCAAGTATAGTTATTTCGCTAGAATACGTTTAATGCTACGCCCTTTAATAATTTACCAGAACCAATGCAGCCGCTATCCTTTTAGGACGATTTGAACCTATTAAATACGGCACCCTTTAATTCTCTAGTAGAAGTACGGTTATTTTATTAGAATACGTTTAACGCGACACCCTTTAACCTTCCATTAAAGTTAATATAGTAGTTGTTCTCCCTAAAGGGTCCTAGTATAACAAATACATTACTCTCTAATCTAGACTTAAACATTATAGGCCTAGCGTAAGCCTTTTAAAATCCCCGCTATAGCCTAGTACTAACTAAAGCGTATTAGCGTGACTTCTAGAACCGCCTCCTAAGCTCGCTAAATCGCCCCCTCTAAACTAAATCCACTTTTAATTATGCGCTACTAATTCTCGTCTAGGCTTAAAGCAATATTTAATACTTTAGTAAAGGGATATATAGGAGAATCTATAGCTAGCTATAAGTGATAATCTTTATTCCTTTTACGTGCTACTTAATATAGTTACCGCTTCCAAACTATATATTTGCTACTTCTAGAGCAATTATTTCTAAACTACTCTAGAATTTTATTACCAGTTCAATTATCTAGTACTTCGTGCCTAGGATACCTAGTCTATATATATAAAACCACAATTACGTATACTAGGGAAGGTGGTTCATTCTTAAGGAAAGGTCTTAACTGTAATAGCTAGTAATAGCAAATAAAGCTAAAGGAAGTTTAGTATATGCGAAAATGTTTATAGGGTTTAAGAGTATATATATATTACCTCTATTAGCCTTAATATCTACTATTTTCCTAATAGCTACTCTATAAGAACATGCATTAACCTAAAATATCTATATAATATTTTAATCTCCTTCTAAATAATAGCATATAGCCCCTATAAGATCTTTAATAGAAGCTATTTTTTCCCATTTATAATCGCGCCCTAACTCTTTATAGGTTGGAGCAGGTTTAGATAGAAGGTAGGCGGCAATATAAAAGCTATTATCTTAAGCCGAGAAAAGTATTATTTTAATAGCCTAGAGGGATATTAGTTTTACTTATAAACTTTAGAAATAGCTTACCTTATTTAAGACAATCTCCCTTTTAACAAAGCTTAATGACTCTAATAGCTCCGCTAAAGGGGGCTTAATGCTTATAGCTCTTTTAAGAATGAAAAACCTGTTTTCTACAAAAGCTTACAAAGCCTCGCTAAGATCTTCTTTTGTAGAGAGCCCTTGCCCGCTACGTTTAACGACTTTAATATCTATATACTTGTTACTTAGTCGTTCTGCCATTGGTTTAAGGTTATTATTATTTTACTACTTAAAATTTTAAGCCGCGCGGGGTAGGTTTAATAGGGTATAGCTATAATCTAAAGCCTCTAGTACATATAATGCTTTGCCTAGTGAGATTAATAAATATTATTGTATATTGACTTTAATAACTAACTATTAACATCTAATATCTCTAGCTTAAATGCATATAAGCTTATTTCGTTAACCCTTTAGGTGACGCTTACTAGATCTAACTACTTTAGGCCAAAATTAAAGAAGACTTAAGCTTAAGCTTAAGCTGAAATAACATCCTTAGGGAAGTGTTTAAATTCTTGCATACCGCGAAATACTAGTAGTAAAATCTAGAGGAGCGTGCTAGTTATAAAGTAGGGGCTACGAAATCGGTGCCTTAATTAGACTAGGGGCAACTAGAGGTCTAGTAGGTATTAGACTCTTAGTTTAAAAATGAAAAAGGTTAGGTTTAAAGGGAAAATAACCTTATTTAGGTGCCAATGTCTATCCTCTAAAACGATAAATGGATTTTAAAGATAGAGGTCCTGGGGATTGCCGTAGGATCGCTAGGGGATTCCTATAGGAGTCCTATAGGAGTCCTAGAGGAGTCCCATAGGAGTCCTATAAGAGTTTTATAAGGTTGTTATAAGGCTATAACAGGATTGCTAAGAGATTACTAAGGGATTACGAGGAGTTAATATAAAAGGTAAATTTCTAAAGGTTTAGACTTGTAAAATATACCCCAATATAAGAATGTCTGGCTAGTTTAAATAGTTTCCTTATAATACCTTTTAGCTAAATTATATCCTCTACTCTATCTATAATTTTAATTAATAGTCCGCTGTGCGTTTTAATAAGCCAACCGCCTAATCTTTTCAGCTGCTTTAAAGCTTACGGCAGTTTCTATCCGGGTAGTTATCTCTAAATTACGCCGTAAGTAATAACCCTAGATTGAATTAGAAGGTCTCTATGCTTACATCCCTATAACGTTAAAAGGATATAGTTTACAGGTCTCTTAGTATTTTAGGCACTACGTTTTTACTCTATTAATGAAATGGCCGCATTTAAGCGTCATTTAAATATAGTCGCACATTTTATAAGGTAATGACAACGATTTTCCGTCTAGGTGAAGTATGGGCAATATGTGGATTCTAATATTAGAGCTATTCCGGAATTTATGGTATATATATACTACTTAACACGCGGCCAAGATAGGAGATAACGAAGGAGATGCGTTATAGGAATATATACTATTAGAGTCCTTACTTCTAGGACTAGGTGTATAGCCCCTCGTCTACCCTAGCTACCTAAATTTATTAATTTTCGCCCTATATGCACGTTAAGACCTATTTATTTCATGCCCTTATAATAGCAACTAGCAAACCTATCTTATAAACAATGCTCCCTTTCTCCTATATAATCGGAAATTATATAACCGTAAACTAATATAAAAGGATACTTAGCTCTAATCTCCACGTTATAATTCCTAGCATAATCTAGTAATTAGTCTGTAGAAGTTAAACCTTATTAGCCCGCACTAAGTATATTTACCCTTTCTTTACTTTATAGCAATCTTTAGAGTTCTTCTAATCTTTATATACTTCCTAAACTATTTCTCCCACCGTTCTTTTCTAAGTCACGTTCTTCCTATGCAGAGAGAAAGCCAGTTGGCGATGTTTAAAGCGCCTATTTTAGGGCGTCTTTATAAGGTGGAGGTCTCTAAGGCAAAACGAATGGCACTTATTACTATTACCGCATACTTTTCCTCCCCTGTGTGGCAATATTAGAGACTATACTATACTAAATTTCTAGGAGATACACTAATAAGCTTTGAAAACCTTTTTGGATAAGAAATTGAAAATCCGGATAGAATCGTACTTATTATAGATGATGCTTTTAAAAATGATAAATATAAGATGGTTTATAACGTACTTAAAAGTATATATCCGCCTATAGAGAATGCCAAGTCTGTAATTATCGGTATTACGATCTTGTCCCTATTAAAAGGTTCTAATTAGAGCAGGTAGTTTTAGCCGGAAAGTAAATATTATTAAGTGTTACGGTGATTATAAGGCTTTATTAATACTGGCGTAGACATTAATAAGCTATAGGAGGAAGTCTTAAACCTAAAGCGAGACGAGAGTAAAGAAGTTATATTGCTCTATGCGAAATATACTAATTTAGCTAAGTTAAAGTATAATACCTTACCCCCTTAAATCTTAGGATTAATTCTAAACTTTTTACCTAAATAATAGGTAGCTCTATAAATTTAGGCCTTACTACGTACTTTAAACGCTAGCACTATACCTAAAATACTAGGGGCGTGGGCATGCTAAAGCCTTCACGTACTGGTTTGAAGTGATTTTGGTTCTTAATAGCATTCCGCTTAGTGTTTCTTCTATAGCAGGTAGCGAGACTTTTTATATTAAATACGGGTTCGAGATAAAGGAGGAAGTCCCTATACTAAAATATTAAGATTATCTAAAAATCTTTCTTTATATATATATTTTCCAACTATCCGTATAGCGTATCCTAGTAAATAAAAGGGAGTTCGCTAATAATATAGGATATATAGTGGATAGCATGGAATAGTAAAAGGAATTTAAAGACTCTAAGGTAGGTTTCTCTCCTATCTAGACTATCTTTTAGATTAATTATAAATAGGACTAAGTCCGGATTAAGCTCGGATCTTTACTACTAGGCCGCCTCTAAAATTTCCCTAAAGAATGGAATAATATTATAGAGGAAGAAATAAGGGCTGTAGAATATAGGATTATTTAAAATGGAAACTAAAATAGGCGGTATATAAAAGGATAGTATATAGAGGATAAATATAAGTCGCGTAATAGGATTGTTCAATTTTATATAAAAGCTATCTACAAGGGAACTTTAAAGGAAATCCTAGCTAGGGAATAGGCGAATATAATATAATACTACTAGAGTAGTATATAAGCGTTAAGATCGTTATCTTTATCCCTCTTTATAATACTAAGAGAGTAGTTAGATATATACTCTAGTATAATAGAATACCCTAACCGTATTAGAGCTAAATTCCATTATACTATAATAGGATAGTTATAGTGGAGTTTAGCAGAGAATCTAGATAAGATAACAATTTATAAATATATTTAGCTTAAGTTTAGGGCTAAGTTATCGTAAAAGAGCTCTCGCTAAGTAGGCTAGCATACGCCGTTTACTAAGCCTAGGCCTTCTATAGTATTAAGCGTTGGTTAGTTAATCTATTTAGGGGCTTAGCTGTTAAATTTTATTATACTAAGAATATACTATATACAATCAGGAAATTATATAAAAAGAACTATACTTCCTCTACTAATCCTAGTATTAAAACAGGAAATTATAAAGGCGCTTAAAAATATCTGCAGGAAGAAGAATATAGTGCTTAAGAGGGTGATCCTGTTTAACTTAGCCTTTTACTACTAGTTGTATAAAAGGCGGTTATAGAACTAATTCTAATATAGTAGGCAAAAGTAGGTATATAGGATTAAGCCTAGTTTTATACGCGTGTATATATAGCATTTAGTACACATTACACTAGGTTAATAGACGCTATACTAACTGCGGTAAAAGACTATATATTAAAAAACTTCTCTAATTCTACCGCTGCTATAATTATAGACGCCTTAATTTTTCTTCTTTACTAGATATAAAGCCGACTTTTTTTATAGAGGCTAATGCTCGCTAGTTATATAGAGTGGGGCGCAAGCTAAGCTAAGCCAACGCCGCCTAAATCATTTTCACGTTAATCTCTTATCGGGCACTAATACCTCGAGTACTTATACGCCTGTTAGACTCTATAACTTATTTATATTCTTAAATTCTTTCCACTTTACTCTATTTAAGTATACAATCTACCTCTTTTATACCTCTTTAATCTCTTTATTGCGCAGAAGCTATATACTTGCTATTACCTACACTAGTTCTTCCTTAGCTAATAGAATAGGCTGCTAAATCTATTACGTGAGATATAGCCTTTATTTACTTTCTAACTAGTATATTTTCTACCAGAACCTCCTAGGGCCTATTTTTATAACAACTTTAACGCTCTTACCCATAATCTTTAGGTTGCTGTTTCCCCCTACTTTAGGTTCTTTTTAATAGCGCGAACCTATATAGAGAATATATACTACTCCTAGATAGAGCTTGGCTTTGTCTAAATTTATACTATTTATCTACCGGCAACATATTCCCTCTTAAAGTTATACCTTTATAAAATTTATTATATCCAGAAAGGTCTATTAAAGCCAAACCCAGTTAAATAAACTTTAAGCTAACTTGGGATTTATATACAGGTTAGGGAAAGAGAAAAGCTAGACTATATATTATTCCATATATTCAATACGGTAGATTATAATTAAACAATAACATTTAAAGGCGTATTTATTAGGATCTCTAATCCTAAAGCACCTAAAGGTACTAGACTACTTAAAGACATTATATAGGATGAATTATATCTTGTTCCTACTAGGTGTGGGGTTAAGGTAATAAATAGCTAGGTAAAGATAACACCTAAGTCCGCTAGAGCTTAAATAAGTCATATATTAGAACCGCCTCTTAATAACCAACCTAGAGGGTAATAGAGATATTTATGTTTTCTCCCTTAGGAATTAGTGTAGTTAAATATTCTATTATTAGAAGTCCTAGTCTTCTTTCCTTTTCCTATTAATTGCTGGTCTGGACTACCTTAGAAAGAAAGTCGCCTAAAAGGGGGATATAATTGGTGGGCGCGTTTATAAATACGTATTGAATTTCTATAGTATATATTATTAGCACAGCCTTTAATATAACGAAGGTAAATCCTACTTACGTCTATATACAGGCTTATTAATACGCCTCCGTTTCCTTAACCGATTTAATACTATAGGTTTTTCCCTATCTTCTATAGCGGCTAGTAGCCGTTAGCTTTATACTTAAAAGTTCTCACTAAAGTAGACCTTACCTTTTAGGAACTTATAATATTTTTAGAATTCTTATAACGGCTCTTTAGTTTCTAAACCATTTAGTATATAATACACATTAGATAACCACACCTAAATATCCTCTAGGTCAATCCGCTTAACTATAAAGTTAAACATATCCTTTAATATTAAATTTGCCGTCTATACAGTAGGGTTAAAGGCCACTACCTAGGAAATTATCCCGTTAGGACTTAGGCTATAAATCCGCTCGCACCTTTCTTAGGTTGCTTGCTTCCTTATTTAGGTTACATCTAAATTAATAACCAAATCCTTTAGACCGCTAAAGAAAAGTACTATATTTTTTGCGAATATTTTTTAATTCTTTAAGTTTAAACTAATAGTGTCTTTTCTGTTCTCTTATGCCTAGTTTAACCGCTATTTGCCCTCCTTATAAGCTGACTCTATATATCTTTTTTTAAGTGCTTTAATCTCCACCGGGAGCTTTTCTACAGCCTTAAAAAGCCTTATACCTAAATCCTTAATCGTCCAATAGTTGCTTTTTATAGGATGCATATAAGAGCATAGGACACTTTTAATAACCCGTTTAAGCTTCTTAGCAAGGTCTATAAGTTATAAGATAAATTTAGTAGTTGCTATATTAGGGTTTAATCTAAACATCGTAAACTAGGCTAGGAAAAGGAGCAGTTTTAAATATCTCTCTAAGGATAATTAGGGGCGGGGGCTATTAAGAACATTATCATCTTATATATATCTGTAAGCTTTTATTATAGTTAGGTAACTAGGGTAGCTAAGGGGTAATGCACCTAAGTTTTACAAGCCGGGGTGCAATATGTCTGTTTACCCCTTCCTTACTATTTGGCGATTTTAAGTCAGGTTAAGACCTTTACCGATCTTTACTACCTATAGTATATAGCGGGAACTTCTTCGTACGTAAGAATAAAAATGCAGAGTAAGTGGCGTCTTCCCGTGTTTATACGGTCTAGTGATTTGGATTTAGGCTGCCTTTACGCATAACTTTGTATTTTATATCGTTTGCAGCCCAGCTTAAGTCTATATACGCTCTTATTACTCTAATAAGAATTGTTATATAGCTTAGCCTTATAGACATGCATATATGGCCTCCACTTAGTATTTCACTAACTAATATATAAATAGACTATTAAAGGCCTCTAAGGACCTTTAAAGACTTTTAAAGACCTTTAAAGACCTCTAAAGGCCAATAACTATAATATACCCGCTAGAGGCAAGTAGCATATAACCTACCCCTTCTATATTATTAATAATCTAACTACTACTCTTAGATACCTATTCTTATAATAGATACGTCTAATATAGGTAAAACTTCGATCTATTAGGTTCTAATAGTAGGGGAAACTATCTTTAAGGAAGAGAAAAGAGGAAAGGTCTCCTATATAGGATGGAAAGAAGAAAATTTAAGAGAGGTAAAGGTAAGTAATTGCCTATCTTAAAGATTTGTAAAATTATCGCCATTGTGTATATTATACCCAATATTCGCCGGCTTGCGGTTCCTATACATAATTTATTTAATTGGCTTTTTTTTAGGTAAACCTAGCTACTATAGTAGCAGAGTAATTCTAGCGGAATTTAAGTATAAGGGAGCATTAATAAGGTCTAGAGCCTATTCTGGCGATATAGCGTTTATAGAAGGTGGAAAGGAAGCTTTAAAGCAATTAGAGATATATATATAGGAGCTTAATAAAGCCACCTAGGCTACCGCGCCTCCTTTCACGTTTAAATTCATATACTAGGCTAGGCCAATACTTATAGTAGCTGTGGTACTTCCGTATAAGTAATAGTGTCTTTTATAGTTATAGGCCCGCATTCTAATAAATATAACTAGATAACCTAAGGTGCCTACTACCCTTCTAAAACCGTAATTGCGGGTAACTAGTATATAAATGGCTTTTATTCCTATACGGGGTATAAGTATATATACTTACTTACTCCTATAATAATAAGGCCTATACAGTAGGCCATAGTAGGGGCGAATTATTAGTAGATCTAGGAATAGGAGAACGGAAGCTATAGGGTATTAGTTCCTATAGGGGAGAGGAAAACGTGGCTATAGGCTCCTATAGGGGAGCAAAAGCTATATAGGAGTGCAAGCTGTAAGGGATTAGTTCCCGTAGGGCGGTAAAACACGTAGGTATTAGCACCTATAGGGGATTCGTTAGAGTAAGGGATTTGTTAGCGTAGGGAATTTATTAGAGTAGGGGATTTATTAAAGCAGGGGATTTATTGGCATAGGGGATTTATTGGCATAGGGGATTTATTAATATAGGGGATTTATTGGTATAGGGGATTCGTTAAAGTAGGGGACTAAATCCCGTAGGGGATTTATTAGAGTAGGGGATTAATTCCTATAGGGCGGCGAAACACGTAGGCAATCGCTCCCGTAGGGGATTTGTTTAAGTAGGGGACTTATTTAAGTAGGGGATTGGTTAGAAGATAGGATTAATTCCCCTACGGCCTCTATTTAGGCGGCACAAAGCGGCTTCTAATAGGCTAGAAAGTGGATTACGCGCTTTATAGAAAAATAAAGCCTATATAGGATAATAGGGTGTAGGGACCTAATAATCTAGCGGAAGATTGGGTTATTTACTCTCCCAGGTTTTATTCAGCCTAGGCGACTCGCCTAACGCTATTTTATATACGTTTTAATTAAGGCTACTACCTAGCCTTAGCCGCCTAAATCTTTATAAAACTTTAACTTATGCGGTAGAAGAATATAGGATAATTAAATGTTATTCTATCTACTCTACTAATACCTCTAGATCCTTCTATGCTTGTTAAAGAATCTCTTTTATCTAGGAATAAAGCGCCCTATCTTCCTTCTCCTACTTCCCGTCTATAGGGAAAACTACCTTCTATACCTTATTAACCCATAGGACTAGCGGCTAGTAGTAAGGTGTAAATGCCTTAGCTATACGGTTAAGAAAATGCCCTTCCCTATTTACTAGCCCTAATTTTAACTTAGCTAACTTAGTAGTATTCTTATAGTTCTAACACTTAAACTTAGTTAAACTAATATCTTTACCTAGCCTATTATAGTATACGTATATCTAGAAAAGCACCTAGAAGAATAACTCTAGATTATGCCTAAAGGAGTGTTTCTTGCCTAGAAGTACTCCTATAGCTATAAACGCTCTTATACTAGTCTTACCCCATACTCCTAAAGGTCCTTTTTACTTCTCTTTAATCGCGAGATTAAAGTTAATTAAGAATGCCGGCTAAGAAGGATTATTGTCTTCCTTATTTATTATAAGGTTGCCTATTAAAATGTTATATTAGATAACGCCGGCCTGCGTATATAAAGACTCGTATCCTTTAATGCCACCCTTTAGTGTAGTAAGTATTATAGCCTAAGAGCCTATCTTATAAAGAGGCTTCCTATAGTTACTAGTGATAATACATTAATATACGCAATTCTGCTTAATAGGGCGCTTAGTTAAAGAGGTTAAATATAGGCGCTTACCGGGCGGTAATGGGGCGCTGTAACTAGAAGACCTCTTTTTACTAGAACTTCGACCTTTTCTTATACTGCCTTACACTTTAGCTAGTCTTAGAGGTATTATTAAGCCCTCTAGCTTATAGTTTGTTGCTTTAGTAATATCTAACCCCTTATAGATATTAAAGATATTATTATCTTATCCACCTATATAAATAGTCTTATGGTAATAGTACCTGGCTATATTAACTACTCCCTTCTCTAATATCTTATGTAGTAGTTTACCTTCTTCCTCGCGCTCTAGGTACTACTATAAGTCTTTAATAATAAAGGGTTTCTTAAAGGTATCCCCTTTATAGTATCCTTTTTAGTAAGTTATTGCCTAACCTATAACGTAGCGTGCCCGCTTAATAACATTATTAAGGATAAGACGCTTAGTCTGGCCGTTATGTATAATTTCGATATACCATTTGCCGTCTAATATTAGAATAGTAGGATTAAACCTAAGCTACTCCTTATTTATTTAGAGAAATCCTAATATTACCGAGGTAAATTGTAGTCCATCTTTATTAATATTAAATAGTGAAGATGCAATGCCTCCTACCTGGTTATACTCCTATAGCCGTATAATAGATCTATAAAGGGTAAAGCCTAGGATAAAGCGACGAGTGTCCTAAGCGGCGAAGACTTCTCTTATATATTTCCCTAAATTAAACCATGCCTATAAGGGTATATTGGTGTTTAGATTACTCTTTAGCTCTTTTAGTATAAGTATATACAACTAATAGTATTAAGAGCTTTCGCTAGCTATTAGATTATCCATAAAACTAATATCTAGCTTTCGCTTTGCTATAGACCCTTATAAGGGCTGCTTAGTATATGCGATAAGCTTTTATTATATCTTTAGGGCGGACCTATACTCTTTAGTAAGGCCTAAAAATAATCTAATTAGGTTATTAAACTACTCTAGGACATTATCTTACTCTGCGCTTTTAGGCCAGTTATACTAGCCGCCCTCAGCATATAGTGGATTATTCCCTTCCTTATATTTCTTAAAAACGACGGCGCTTGCCTCTTTAAGACCTTCTACTTCCCTAAAGAATACTTTATATAAGCTAAGAATCCCCATATAAAGAGGGCCTAGCTCCTCCTTTAGAACATTATCTACGTATTTCCTATATTTAGACAAGTTAGCGAAGCTGCTTATATTACGTATATTTAGGGTTTAAACATAGAATAATAGCGGTTAGGGGGGGAGTATAGACTTTATAACAGTAGTGTATACCTTTTCCTAGATAACCTTGTTAGATTTAATTTAAAGGATCGCATTTAGAAGAGGTAGGAACTGTTTAATATTAAAGCCGTTAGAATTAACTGCTAAATTAAGTCTTAATAGATTACTAAGGAGGTTTTTATTACCGTTGTTGGACGGTAATAAATAAGAAGTAGGAAGGCTCTATAGAGTAAGTATTAGATTAAGTAAAATATCCTTTAGTTCTATAGGCGTTAGATAAAAACTTATAACAGGTCTATTAATAGTTACCTTTATTACCTATCTGGTGTAATAAGTCTAAAAAGCTAGGGATGCCCAGATCCTAATAAGTTAAGTTAAATAAATCGCGAAAGTTATTTAGCCCTTCCCTAATAGGCTTCGTTTTTATTATCTTTAATCTAAGGAGATTTACCATTATAGGCGGGCGCGCTAAGAGCTATATCGGGAGGGCTAACGTAGTAGGTAGATAGGTAGGTAAGGGGAGATTAAAGGGACTAGCATATAAGGACGGTATAATAGTAGAGAAGTAAATAAGTGCAGGGAGGTTAAATATATATTAGGCGCGTCTTAAAATAAGAGAATAGCGAGGGAGGAAAGTATAAGGGAGGAAGTAAGGTACGAGCGGAACGTAAGAAGGATTTAAAGGTTAGGCGCGGAAAAGTTAAGCTAATCTAATATAGCTTAGACTAAGGCTTTACGGGGCTTAGTTAAATGCTAAGCTATAATAACCTAAAGTAAAAAGTTATAGGTTACGGAAAATAGGTTAATTAAGCGCTGTAAAATGGGGTTGGCTATATCTGTATTTAGTATATTAGGTTTAGCTTATTTTAAAACCAGCCACGTAATTAATTATAGGTGCTTACACGACTAACCCAATAATTAACCCGCTATTGCCAGCTGTACCTTACCTAGCGCCTTTTAGCATCGCTGCATTAGAGCCTTACTCTATTTAAGCCTTATGCGTTACAGAACAAACTAAAAGCTAATAACTATAATTACTAATAAATGCTACGAGCTAGGTAATCGTGCGAGCTAGATACTCGTGCGAGCTAGATACTTATAAGAGCTAGCTAATCCTATAAGCTAGGTGATTATGCGAGCTAGGTAACTATGTAAGCATAGTGCTTATAGGAGCTGGGCAATCCTATAAGCTAGGTAATCGTATAAGCTGGGCAATTATACAAACTAGGTAATTGTGTAAGCTAGGCGATCGTGCGAGCTAGGCGATTATACGAGCTAGGTAATCGTATAAACTAGGTAATCGTACAAGCTGGGCGATCGTGCGAGCTAGGTAATCGTGCGAACTAGGTAATCGTGCGAGCTAGGCAATCGTGCGAGTAGGGCGATTATATAAGTAGGGTAATTGTACGAGCAGAGTGATCTGACCTAGCGCCCTCTATTAACGCCTAGTATATAAATAGGAAGCAGATATTAGAAAGATACTAAAACTACAAAAAAAAGAAATATATAAGTCCCAGATCTAGAAATATTAAAGAAGTTCCTATATAAAGACCCCTTATATATACTTAGAGAAGTTCCTATATAAATAGCCCTATAAGCGTAGCTATAAGTCTAAGCCCTCTTATATAACCTAATTACCCTTTCCTACTACACCAGAATAAATAAATAACCGCTATATACTATAAGCAGAGAAATAATTTAAATAAAAAGAAAACACTATAAAAAAATATATTTATATCCCTAAGATATAAATCTATAAGTACTATAGTCTTAAATACAACTAATAGTTACTAAGGTGGTATGCGTCCTAGGTCTATAAGAAATTTAAAAAATCCTAGGTCGTTAGCATAGATTTACCTACTATTATTACTTTTAAGGTAGTAAATAAATTCATCTAAGTGAAAGTATAGATTATTACAAATACTTTATAGTTTGCTATAAGTCAAGCGGGCAGAGACTTTAGTAGGAATAGTAAAATATTATTTTATTTCGCGATAGGCTAAACAAAAAGAGGCTAAAGTTTTAACCCTTTTACCAGCTTTTATTAGAAATCTTCTTTATATTTATATTCTATACTTATAAATTTAAGATTATAAAGCTAAGGCCACTATATCTAACTGTTGCCTATATAGCCTTATCGCTTAATATCTCTTTATTACTATCTACCCCTATTTCTTAATCTTTAGTGCTAAAACCATTTTCTCCGTTATATAATGTCTCTATATCCCATTCTTAATCCTTATTACTAAAGTTACTTTCCTAACTAGCTAACGCCTCTATATTGCTATTATCTCTAAAGTTAGTTTCTTTATTTATAAACGCCTACTTACTAGCTAATAATTTAGGGACGCTGCGCTTATAGGTACTTAGGGTTCCGGATACTACTTAAGGAGAAATTATAGTTAATGTTATTGGGATATAGAATAAGCCTATAGACCTCTAAGTACCGGCTGCTTAGCGCTTTAAGTAAAAGATCTCCCCTAATATAAGGTAGATTAATAGGAGTTAATTGCCGCCTATATAAGGCGGAGCGCTTATAAAGGGCTTAGCTAGAATAATAATTAAACTACTCTAGAGGTATTAATAGCTCCTTTACCACAGATGGGGGGTTAATATATAAGATTAACTGGCTAGGATAAGTCTACTGCTTAAGCAGTATTTTGCCCCGGGAAGGATAGGCGTTGGAAGTAGATTATATAATACTATTCCTACTAAGAGAGGCGTTATTAGAGGTTATTATTAACTTCTAATTCTAGTTTATAACTTTATATAAATGCTTTTAAACCCTACTAAGGTATATAGCGTTTATTGGGGATCGTTAGCCATTTAAGTTTAGCAGCAGCTTAGCTAATAGCTACTCCTAATAATGCCTTACTTATGAATTACTCTAGGTACCTATAGTCTCGGGCGTAGACAATATATAAGCTAAGAGTAATTATAGCTACTAAATATTGTACTATAGACACTATATAAAGTAAAAAGGGGCGGCTAGTATACTCTACCTTTCCCTTCTACCTTCTGTCCTAATTCCGCCTTAGGAGAGAAATAGAATATAAATGTTATACTCCTAGTTCTTATATGCTATTAATTTAACTTACCTTTAAATCTAACCTCTTAACTATATATCTCTTACTATCTTTATAAGAATACTAGATATTATATATATTACCTTAACTAAGCTTAGATATATTGCTAATATAACCTATAGGTCTTTAATTAGTGCTTATAAAAACATTATAATATACTATCGCCCCAAAGATAATATACCTAATTATTAACTTACTAGAAACCTTAAATTATCCTAAAATTATATTAATAATAAAGATATGGCATCTAGTAGCGGGGAGGAGAAATAATTGTAGCTTTCCGACCCTATGCAGAAATAGATACTTTATATACCTGCTTAAACACCTAATAAGGCCCATTCTTACAAAAATGATAATAATATAAAGGGCGATATACAAGAGGATACGGTTTAGGGAGGTATATAAAAAATATACCTTAATTATCTTAGGGGATTGCAAGGCTATGGCGAAACTAAGACAGACTTACTTAAGCTAATAGAGGACTATAGCGAGGCTAAGATAGACTTACCTTAACCAAAAGAAAACTATGTTAAAGGCTTATCCTAGCAGATAAATATAGTCGTAGGTTCTAAATATATTTTACTGGTACCTAGAGGTATATTTATAAGACACCTATATTATTTAGCAATACTAATAATTAAGCAGAGAATGGTTTAGTCCCTATATATCCATTTAAAGTATTAACAATTTCTAATACCAAGATCTTAAGCGAATAAGTAAAGTATCTTATATCCTGGTTACCTACTTATTATATAATAAAGGATATAACACATCTCCGAAACCCCAGTTATAGAGGAATTATATTTTTATACGGTCCTATTGTAGTAATATACTAGTATCCTACCTAGGTTTTAGCGGTGGCTATACCGTAAAAGAAACTTTCATTATACTATACTAAGAATCCTTATTACCTCCGCCGTTATGCTAAGATATATAAACCGCTTAAAGATATTATAATTAAGATAGCTAAGAAGGGTAAACCGTATAAGTAAGGAGATTAACTAGGATAGTAGTAGATGCCCTTTACACCTACTTATACAACTAAGGAGGTTAACTCTTATAAAATTAATAACAATATAGAGGGTAATATATAAGAGGATATAGAAATATACGCCAATTACCTTAAGAGCCTAGAAGGCCGTAGTAAAACTAAAATAGTCTTACCTAAGCTAATAGAGAGCTATAGCGAGGCTAAGATAGACTTACCTTAACCAAAAGAGGTTTATATTAAAGGTTTACCGGTACCTCTAGGTATATTTATAAAACACCTATATATTATTTAGTAATACTAATAATTAAGCAGAGAATAGTTTAGCTAATCCTATAAACTTCCTTAGAGATATACCTCCCCCAACTAAAGTATTAACAATTTCCAATACTACAATTTCAGACAGATGGCTAAAGTATCTTTTATCATAGTTGCTAACTTACTATATAATAGAGGACTTAAAGCGTCTCTAAAACCCTAGATATAGATTAATTGTATCTATATATAGTCCTATTACAATAATATCCTAGTATTCTACCTGGGTTTTACCCGCGGGTATACCGTATAAGAGACTTATATTATACTATACTAAGAACCCGCGTTATCTCCGTCGTTATGCTAGAATATATAAACCGCTTAAAGATATTATAATAGAGATAGCTTAGAGGGGTAAACTATATAAGCAAAGAGACTAACCAGAAGAGGCGCTAGATAATTATTTAAAAGATCTATTAATAAGAGGGACACGCAAAAGAAAGGTAAATTGTACCATAGATAGAGCCTCTAAGAAGCTAAAGAAATGAGAAATTTCTTATAAGAAAAGATTTTCGCAATCATATTTATGTTTTCTGGCGCTGAGAATTAAGGCGCCAATTAGGATTTCCTTAGCTTAGTATTGTTTTTCTATCTAGTTGCTTCTATATTAAGAGTATCTCGTTATTATTTGCATATACGTTAAATTGAAGTTAAAAACTCGCTTATAGTAAGCTTATAAGTCCTCTACCTTTATATACTTGGCAGCAATAAGTTAGCCGCCCTATAACTCGCTTGGTCCTCTATAAAGAATTAAAGTTAAGGTATTAAAGTCTTTAGCGTTTTTATAGGTAACTAGGGTGCGGGTTAACTCTAAATTTTATATTAATAAGGTGGGAATGTTAAGGATAAATATAGGATATCCTATTTGCACGCTAGGCGTTAATTAGAGGACGAATAAAAGTTATATTATATATTTAGTTGTAACGGGGGAGATAATCTATTAAGCACTGCTGTACTATTATTAAGTCATATCTAGGAGCTTCTTAAGGCCTATAGTATATCTAAATTCCATATCTTAATATCTCCTATCTTTCCTATAATATTTTCTTAGTAAGCATCTCTTATTAAGTCTTACCCCGATTAAGGTTAAGCAGCATCTTCTTTAAACATTAAACTTTCTCCGGATTGTTATAAGCGTTATAGTAATTAATAAGGTTTTAGAAAGCCTTATCTTCTTTATTATCCGTTATTAACCTATAGTCTTTAAAATAAGAGTAAATAATATCGCGTTATCTTTCGAATTCCTTCTTCTAGTCGTTACTAATTTTACTCTATTTTAGCGTTAGAAGCTAGATTAGCTGCAATATATAAAGCTACAAAAACTTATATATAAAGACTGGCAATCGTTCTATATATTATATACGGAACACATTACTAGGGATACGATTTCGTGGATATTAGAAACGCTAGGGGAGTGTTCTTAAAGCCGAGTATATGACTGTCTTTAATTAACCGTATGCCGTATTCTTAACCTTAACTTAGACAAATTAAAAGACTAAAAATGTTAAAGAGCGAAGAGATTCGTGCGAAAGTATACGTAGGTCTAAAATTGGGGGCGTTAAATAACCTAGAAAACGAGAATAAAACGCTAATTGCCTGTAAAAAAATTTATTAGCGGGCCATTACAGGCATAGAGGCGTTTAGATAGCTAAGCTAGTAAGCACTAGAGTGCTAGATTATACTAATATCCTCTTAACCCTAAGCTAAGTAATAGGCTTAAAGTATAGGGCTATATGCTAGGGCTTAGTTTCGGTCCTAGTTATATATAGGAGCTAGATATACGTCTTATATTAATAAATAGGAGGGAGTTAAGTCGTAAGGCATATGCCATTTCGTCTATAACGCGTCTTACAGCCTATATATTGATCGCCGGTTTATATCATTTATATAGTATGTAAGATGGGTGCTGTAGGGTATATAGCAGCAAAATAAGGTATATTGTCTACGTATATACCTTAGCTGTAACCGTATATATTAACGTTAGGGATTAATATAAACGTTTTCTATCTGGCTCCTTGTTTCCCTATTAACCCTTTAAAAGCCTAATCTCTTTAATAACGTCCGGTATAAATAAGCCTCCTTAAGTAAGAAGACTTAGAAGTGGGGGTGCTGCTAGAGTCGATATATAAACTACTTAGAAAACTAAAACAACCTTTCTAAGCGATACCCCTCCACTTTTACGTCTTATAGGGCCTATAATATATAGGTTACCGGTCTGTATCTCTTATAGGATTATATTACTTAGTTAATACCTAGGGTTAATTAGTTAATTTACTTGCTTCCTTTCCGGACACTATATTTAATAAAGCTAAAACTTAAGTTAGTATAAGTGTTCTAACTATAATATAATAAAACTAATAATAGGCTTTCCTAACGGCTTATACTATACGCTAATTAAGGACTTTAGTAGCTACCTAGGGTATACTCTTAGCCGCTAGCAGCTCGTTTAAACGCTCTAGAAGCTTCTTCTATTTATCTATAGGAACCTTAAACTAAGTAGAGCGTATTAGATATAATAAGTGAAGTCGTTTAGCTTCTTTTTATATAAGTATCTACTAATCTTTGTTACTAAGAGTTAAGGCTATACTTATATCCCTGCTTACTAGGAATTGCTTCTATTAAGTTTTAGAATATCCGGCAATAGCCTATATATTACTAGCTTTAGACCTAGCAGTAAGACTTATTATACGTAGTAGCGTTAAAATAAGAAATTAGTGTTGCTGCGCAGAGTACCGTTTACCAAGGTAGGGCTATTGCGTTAACTCCGTTAACCCTATTAACCCTATTAATTATATTAACTATATTAACTACGTTAACCTAATTAACCGCTAGCGATATAAAACCGGCTAACGCCACTAGTCTCCGCTTCCGCCTTCTCCTAATATAGCTAATAAAGTCATAGATATAATAATGGGTCGGCCTATATAACGATACTATATTAGTGCCTCTCTGGGTACGCTGACCCCGCGTTTGCCTCTATTTACCGGTTCTCTTTATATTCTAATAGGCTTATCCTATAGGTAGCTCTACATCGCTCTCTTTGTCGTAAGCCTATAATAATTACCCTATTTTATCGTAAGATACTAGCCTCCTCGGCATTACGTCCCTAAAGAGTCGAATTAATTACTTAAACTGGATAGACGGGAGATTTCTAGGATAAGTTAATGCGAGCCTTAATTAAGGTTCTATACTATAAAAGCCTTTCCTACTAGGAACTAATTAGATTCTTCCCCATATTCCTTAAAGAATTGACTTAATCCTAAATCTAAGTAGGTGCTTTAATATTGCTTTGCTAATGGCTAACTATATTAAGCCTGGGTTCCATTTACTATTACGAAATTTAGGGCTTGCTGGCAGAGTTATAAGGCCTATAGGCTGACTAGGCTAAAATATAGTTGCCTTCTTTCCTTTACTATAATATACGCTCCTCTATCTATAGCCGCCGCGTACATTTATACAGTGTTCATTTATTACCTTATAATTTTCCGTACTTTCACTAGACATAGATAGTGGGGTTTTTCTAGTTATGTAACTAGCTTTATCCGGGTAAAGAGGCAGCGGAAAATGCTTAGTATATATATAAGCTAAATGTCAACCTATAACTTTAGAAGTCATATTAGTCCTTAGTTAAGCGACTAATGTTTAAAGCTCTAACTAATTAACTAAATCTGTCGCAGGTTAGATAAAGCTAATAACGACTTCTTAATATATATATAGAGGCTCTAGAGCCACGTTTAATAAAGTAGAGTTCTCGTTCTTAATCGTCCTGTTTAATACCAAATTACACCCTTAAATATTGCTTAAGACGTAGTTAAAACTAAAATTAAGAAAGAAAACTAATGAAATATATTATCTAAAAATGTTTTACTCGGCTTAGCGCAGCTTATAGACAGCGAGAAATATAGCGACTTAAAACTTGTATACTAGGGGCTAGAGTTTAAAGTCTATAAAGCGATTATATGCACCCAATCTCCTGTACTTGCAGCTGCCTATAATAGAGGCTTTTAGGTAAAAGCCAACCGAATATCTAGTGGAATTAACCCTAACCAGGAACTAACTAACGGGTAGGAGGCGGCGACTAATATTATAAATATCAACGAGTTCGATTCCGGCACCGTTAAGAGAATAATCTAATTTATATATAAGAGGGATTATAATAATAGTAAGGAGGAGCAAGGATCTAATATTATAAGTATGGAAAAGCTTAGCTAAGGTAAGAGATATATTCGTACGCTAATCTAATTTATCCGTACTTAAGCTTCAATCTATAGAATTAGAGGTAGCGTAACTTAATAATGCCAATGCCTTATTGCTATCTAAACTAGACAATAGCGGTGGCGATAATAAAGATATAATAATACGGCCGACGACGGCCTATATTACACTTCGTCACGTTTATATTAATGCAATTGCTAATTACTATGATATACTACGGCTAAAAGAGCTTGCGAATATAAAAATCTAATATATTTTAGGAACTAGCTGGTCCGCAAATAGGTTTCCTAATATTGTTTAGGATGTCTTTAGCCTAATAGGCGACTTAGCATTATATAATATAATTACCTTAATAGCGGCCAAGTATATTAAAGAGCTTATTAAACTTAAGGACTTTATAGAGCTAGACGTTATAAGCGATTTCGCCATCGGCATTATATAGATAGTGATTACCGCATCTAAGGACATAGAGGAAAACTTTATGCTAAAACTTTAAGCTGTCTAATCTCAGCTATAATAAACAAAATCACTACTTTAATCCGCCGAGGCGAGGTATGCCGCGGCTAAGCGCGAAAGCGAAAATATTAATAACTGTCTTAATACCCTCTGTATAACTAGGACCTATTATAATATCGGTTATAGAGCCGAGTTTATATATTACATTAAGGACAGTAGTTATCTATCTGACCCTAATTACCCTTATATACTTCGTTGTAAAAGGTGCGAGCGTTATGCATAAGTAAAGATATATAGCTTAGGAGATTGGCCTAGGTAGGAAGTTATTATATAATACTTCTCTTCCTTTCTCCGTTTAGGTTGATTTAAGAAATTCGAATGTATATCTTGTCTATAGTTGATCCGTTAGATATTATATAGCAACTATATTATCTATCTCCCATCAGCCTCCCCTTACCTTACCCCTTACCCTACCCTTTATCTTATCCTTTACCTCACCCTTAACCTTACCCTTACCCTTACCTTTACCTTACCTATTACCCCTTGCCCCCCTAGAACGAATTATAAAATCCTAGTTATTATATTTATTCTACTAAATACTAGAATAGGATTAGATAATAATAGACTAAAATAAAATAAAAAGTGGTAAAGAATAATAAGATAAACGCGTAATAACTAGGAAAAGGTCCTATATATACTAAGCGTATAGTTCTAAAGATGCATTTTATACTTAAGGGTTACTTCGTAAACGTTATATTTAATCTTACCCTACTATAGGAGTTTAGAGAGATGCGCTTGTTAGAAATACTTTATAAGAGCAGTTGGAGTATAGAACCTATATATACGCTTACTAATTAGTAGCTTTTAGTTCCTAAGGCAGATAAAGTATATCTTTAGTCTTTTCTCCTTATATAAGGATAACTTTACACTCTCTAGCGCTTTAGCCGCTTCTAAAATCTTAGCATCTTCTTTAATCTTAACTTGGCTAAGGGCAACACCTACCCTAAACTATCTTTGGCGATGACTTGGCCGATACGCTCTACCTTCCTTAATATTATAGTAATCTACAACTGCATTAATGGCATTATTGCGTCTGCGTATTTTATCTTCTAGTGACGTGCCAGGTAGCGTTATAATTACTTTAATAAGGCGTTTATGTTCGGCCAATCTATTATTATTAGATTCTAAGGTTGCTTTAATATCCTCACTAAATATAACTCCGGAAAGTTGCCGCTTAATATTAATTACAGCTTATTCGTTGTCCTAATTCTTTTTAATATTTTCTAATAGCGCATTTCTCTGACGTTGCCTTTTATTTATGATTTCTCGGCTAAGCTTTTAGTATTCTGTGCTTTTTACGGTTTTGCGCTTAAGGCTAAGCTTTAGCTTATTTTAAACTTTAATTAAGGAACAAATACGCGGGTTCTTGTTTACTAATAAGGATTATTTTATTATTAGGTGCTGTGGCCGCCGCGGGTTAATTAATCGGCTTATTCGGTATACTGCTTTTATTAACTTTTCTTAAGGCTCTAAGCCTTAAACGATTGCTTATATATCTACATTAACACGCCACGAAAGGTAGTGCTTTAGGAATGTTCGAGCGTTGGCGTACTATATTATTAGGTTCTGGAAGGCATTAGTTACGTTACCTAAGTAGTAAAGATATTAGAAATGTCTTAGTAGAACCGGCCCTATATAATAGAACTTACTATTTTTATTAAATGCCTTACCTGCGCCGTAACGGAGACTATATAGGCGCGCAACCTGCCGAAATCCCGTAATTACGCTAAGGTCCTTAATCTAGGGTAAAAGAGTTAAGTATAATAAAGGCTGGTTAGGTAAGACCTTGTGGCCGTAAGGGGTTTTAATTAATTGCTAAAATATAGGGATATTATCTAGGTCCGGATAAAGTGGTAGCGGCAACTTATTACGCCTAGGCTTAATATATAGCTTGCTAAGCTACTCTACGGACGTTAGATTAGGGGCTTTAAAAGCTTAGTCGGCAAAAAGAAGGCCTAAGAGAAAGACGTAAGGGCTAAGAATGAGCGAAGGGTTGAAGATAATCTTAGGAATTGGGAAAGTATTACTAGTTCTTTATAAGTATAAGGAGAGAAATAGGGTAGAAAGAGAACGTACGCTTCTTTTATGCTAAGATATTCCTTAGTGAATTTAAATGTAAACTTAGGCACGATCTTGTAAGGCCCGCCTTCTAGGTTATAAATAAGTGTAATCGTTATATGTTGGTAGTATAGGTTAAGAAGAGCTTTAGGTCGGCTTATAGTGTAAAGGCCTAGTTATATTAAGAAATATACTTATATTCGATGTCGTCTAACTGCATATTGCTTCCTTATTATAACTAAGTTAGTCTTAAGGACTAGGGCAAGATCCTCCGCGTCTATAACAGTCTTTTTCACTTTTTCTTACTTAGACTATATTTCTCCACTAGTTTCCGAAGTACCTAAGAAAGATATCTTAGCTCTGCCTTACCTTACTAGGTTAAAGGATTAAATAGGAATGTAATCACCTTATATATCTAGCGGTTTAGTTCACTAGTAATTTTCCCTCTAGTCGCTCTCTTATATATAAGGCGATAGTACTTCTAGTATAGGCCAAGCGAGCTAGAAACCTTTGTCCCGCACCATTTCTTACTATCTTTCCCTTATTTCTAGTTTAGGGACTAGTTAAAGAAGCTATAAAGGAGCCGAAGCGAGAGGACTTAGTATATTTTCTTAGGGTCTTTCCCTATATAGGTGCAGTATCTAGAAATTATTAGCTCTTTACTAAGTTAGGCCTAAAAGGAAGCCGCTAAATAGGTTATTACTTACTAATGCTAGTGTTCTTTAATGCGGTTAAGGAGAGCTATAGTGGTATCGGCATAGTCCTGCGTCGTAAAATTAGATTCCTTAAACTCTTTTAACTGTTTAAGGTAATATTTTAGTGGATGGTCTTAATCCTTATAAAGCTATACTTAAGCGGACACTTCGCAAGTATTTTTAGATTTAGTAGTGCTGTTAGTATTACTGTTAAGGACAGTCGGTTCTGTCCGGTAGCTGTTACCGTCGCTATCTATATTTATATACTTATCGTTAGTAACACTGGATAATAAGCTACAATTTAATAATTAAGCGCGCCGTATTTTAGGGAGCTAGAAGAGAACTTAGGGTAGTAATAGCGGAAAGGATATAGAGAGTAATATGGGGTTAAGGAAATGGGAGGGTAAAGAATAAGAGAAACGGGGCCTAGGTTAAACGGATTAGAGGTAGGAGCTATAAAGTATATATAGGTTCAGCGCTAGGCGTGTAAAAGGGTTATACTTCTGGATAAACTAGTCTGCCCGTAAAAAATGGGGCATAGGCTAGGTAAGCAAGAGGCTTAACGTTAGACTAGCAAGCAAGAGGCTTAGGGCGGCGGGGAGTTTTAGCGACGCAACCTCTAAAAACAGCGACAGAACCCTCTAAAACCGGCAGTCAGATCTCCATTTTCTTTTTTAATGTAGTAAAATTATACTATCTCTATATTCTTATTATGCGAAAGAGGGGTTAGTTTATATTATATTAGTAAGCCCTTTATCTTAGCAACCTTTCTCTTACTTAAAGTGTACTAAAGCGAATATTCACTCTTTTTATAACGTTTATTTATCCTTTAACACTAAATATACGCGTCTTATAACTCTTAATAGTTATTAAGTACCCTAGTTAATCTATCTTAGGGTTTTATATTTAGTCTACTACTACGCATCTAAATAGTAATCTGGCGTAAGCCTTTACTAAGCTTAAATATTCTTATAACGTGGAATAAAAGGCCCTAGATACTTATATTACAGCGTTTACCTATCTTCTTTATCTTAAGAAGGTGCGTAAAAAGGTCCGTTTTAAGGAGTAAAAACTTATAGAATAAGGTTTATAGGAACTTAGTAATAAGAGGACTAGTCCTCCCTTAACTAGGTAAGGAATAACTCTAAGTAGCTTAGTAGCTGCTCCTCTTAGGTCCCCCTTAAGTAACTTATTTTTTAATAATTCTTTTTTATTAATATTACCTAACCTAATCTCTTTTAATACTCCTGTACCTTTCCTATAGCGTTTTTTAAAATTTTTAATAGCTCCTAGGTAGTCTTATTATAGCCTATCCACTTAACCTTATACTATATTTTATTGTTAATATCCTTATAATTAACAATCTTCGAAACTTACTATTTATCTTCCTTCTGTCCTCTATATATGTCTTTTTTATAAACTAGTAGCTTAATATTCCCGTATATTAGCTCTAGTATTATAATATACTATATAGGGTAGATCTTTATCTTAGCTAGTAGGTTTAACTTAAATATAACTAGTAAAATCCTTTACTTAATTTTAAAAGGTTCTAGTCTAACATAGTCTAATTTCTTACTTAGTCGTTAACTCTTAAAAATTTTATATAGTAGCTATACTTTATCTCTCTCTTTAAGATCTAGTCCCTTAGATCTCTTAGCATTATAGTACCTTTTTATCTTTTGCTATACTACCTTAGCTATTTCTATAAGGTCTATATAAAGATTTATTAAAGTCTCTATTCTTTACTTAGCTATACTACTTATTTTCTTTACTTATTGCGGTAATAATAACGTTCTTAGCTTATATCTATAATTTACCTTAAATAGTAATATGTTAGGTGAAACCTAAGTAGATAGTTATATAGCCGCAAGGTATGGGCGACCCTAGGGCAACCTAGGGGTAACTCGCCCGTAAGGTACGTGCGCTATACGTACCTAGGGAAAACCCTTCCTACCTCGCACACAGACTCCTCCTTTTCCCTTAAGGATTCGTCTCTGTCTATACAATATACCTATTGTTCTATTATTGGACTCCCTATCTATATCCTTACTTTACATTCAAATCCTTACTAATCCCCTTAGAAGGATAGCTGGTTCAATTCTTCTATAATGCCTCCGAAAAGAAAACCGACGCCTATACCTAACGGTAATACGCTAGCGATGCGATCGCAGAACGCCTTAGGATCTAGTATAGACAAAACCGCTAGAAGTATACCAGTAGTATCTAAGCCATTTTCTAAATCTTAAAACGATTAGATATCTATAAACGCTAGAGACTAGTTTGACTTATATACCTAGGCTTAATAGGAGCTTAGTAAGGTTACTAGCGTCCTACCTAATACCGCTAATATAAAGGAGCTAGATAAGCTAGCTAAGAAAATAGCTAACTTATGGAGTATTATTAATTTAATAAAGCCCTTCTGTCGCCTCTTTAGTAAAGAGTATAAGTTATATAGCGAACGCATACGCTAAATAAATCTTAACGCCCTAGTTAAGAAGTTACTACCTAATATTAGCGGTACTACTTAACAGCATTTTAACTGGTAGATTGCCGCAGTTAAGAACCAATTTAAGGTTAATGACGCTAACTACGACTATAAGCGACGCACGTGCTAGGCTATTAAAGGTCTTATAAAAGAGAAGACAATTACCTAACTAGTTTATTACCGGTTAGGCACTAAGAATAAGGGTCCTTTACTATAAGACGAATTTAAGACTATAGTCTAAAACCAGATTAGGAACCCTATAGTAAGATACTTTAATAACGCTATAATGTACTATACGGCTATTATAAAGGAGAACTAGAGGTTTAACGTCTTCCTAGCCTATATGCGTAGCTTAGAGGACCTCTTCTTATATACCCCTTTTATTAATCCTAAATAATAGGTAGACTTTTAGTTCTTATGTCTCCCAGCCTACCTATAAGCAGAGCTCTTCCGCCAGAACTTCGCCTAACGGGTAAAAACCACCAAAGACCTCTTTAATAAAATCTGCTATATAGAGCAATTACTTAATACTACGAAGCTCGCAGAAGATCGCATAAGCGGTAGTAGCAAATTATCGCGTATAAAGCGCGGTCGCAGTATAGGCTCTGTAGAGTTAGGCTTAGGGAATAGAACCTAAAAAGGGCGACGCTTTTCTAAGTAAACTCCTAGGGAGACTATTTAAAAGCCAAATAGCTTAGGGGACCTTCTAGATACTAGTACTATATAGGCGAGTTAAAGGACCGCAGGCGGCCACTATAAGGAACACTGAAAGTAGGCTAAAGAGAAGTTAGTGCGGGCTTTGGAAAACCTAAAGCCCTAGTAGCGTATCTTTTTTAACTATAACTAGGGCCTAATATAGAGGGAGAAAAGAAACGTATTATAGTATATATCGCGATAAATACGCCCTAGGGCGAAGTCTACCTACATACTTTATATAATAATAGGTACTAAATTAACCTTATTAATTAAGATATCGTCTATAGGTTTAACCTACCTATATACTACGCGCTATATTTATATAAACCTATTATATATTTTCTTAATAGCAACCAGATAATAATCTGGAATACTTATAATCTAATAGTTACTACTAGCGACTTCTAGGGTACCTTTCGCACTATTGGCCCGCAGACCTTTTAGGGCGGCTTATTTAACAGTTGTAATATAGTTCTTAAATAGGATTAGCTCGCGGAAATAGATCTATTAATTAGCTTCCGTTTTAGACAGTTTATTTAGGGTACTTTAGACCCTAAACGCCTCTAGATAGTTACCCTTAACGCTTTCCTAGCAGATATTAAGGCTGGCAAAATAGTCTATTCGCTATAGCTAGAAGACTCCTTTTCTATATCGGTTATAAATATAATAGAGGACCTATTGTTACTAGTAGCGAGTACCTATATAAACCCTCCGGACGTAGAGATACCGGTTATAAATATAGTAGAGGACCTGCTGTTACTGGCAGTAAGTACCTATAAAGACCCTCTAGTGCTAGCGCAGATCACCTATATATAAGGGGGAGGTAATTAAAACCCTAAAACTATTAAGTATACTATAGCAGAGCTATATACACTCTCTATACGAGTATACCTATAAAATGCATGTTAGCTACACCTTTCTCTTTACTAGCTCCCAAAAGCACACTACTACGTAATAGTTACTTTAACCTTTATAGCTCCTAGCCTACCAGATATATATAAGGAGGAAATTAATATCTTTTCTAATAAGCTAGTAAGCATACTACCGCAGAACTCTAAGTATAACTATGCGATCGACTTAGAAGAAGGTAAGATACCACTATAAATACCCCTCTATAACCTCTTATAGAAAGAGTTATAGATTTTATAGGAGTACCTAGACAGTACTCTTAAGAAGGGCTAAATTAGGCCCAGCAAGTTACCTACTAAAGCGCCTATCCTCTTTATACCAAAAGTAGACGGTATAATATAGCTATATATTAACTATAGACGCCTAAATAAGATCATGATTAAAAATTGGTACCCCCTACCGCTGGTTAGCGAACTCTTTAATAGGCTTAGCTATATAAAGATATTTATAAAGCTAGATCTTTATAATACATACTATAGGATTTATATTAAAAAGGGAGATAAATAGAAGACTGTATTTAAGACACGCTATAGTTACTTTAAGTATCTAGTAATACCCTTTAGCCTTACTAACACCCCTATAATATTTTAGAGCTATATTTATAAAGCTTTAGGAACCCTAGTAGATACTATTTATATAGTTTACCTAGATAATATTTTTATCTACTTAAATAACGAGGATAAGTATATTGAGCACGTTAAGTAGGTACTGTAACAGCTCTACGCTTAGGGCCTATATACTAAACTATTAAAATATATCTTTTATACTAAGAACGTTAAGTTCCTAGGCTTTATTATTACCCCTAGGGGTATTATAATAGACCCTAACCGCGTAAAAGCTATTAAGGGATGGCCTAAGCCTAAGTTCTATAGAGATATCTAGGTCTTCCTTAGCTTTACTAACTTCTATAGGCGATTTATTTAAAACTACTTAGATACCGCATACCCCCTATACGCATATTTTGTATAGGTATATCGCAACCTAATATTAAATAGGGAGAAGAAAAAGAAGCGTAAGTCAAAAGGGCCTACTAAATAGTATTAACCCTAGTCCTGGCCCAATAATACGTAGTAGGCGTTCTATAAGCTACGCGCTGCGTTTATATAGGCTTTTCTACTTTACTACTTTGACCCTAATTTACCCCTAATAGTGATTACTAACGCTTCCAATTATGCCTATAGCGGTATACTTTTATAGCCTTTAGGGTAAGAATATTAACTCTACTGGTACCTAATCGCTTATTATAGTTAGAAGCTTATTAGCCTAAAAGTACGGTATAATACATATAATAAAGAACTACTCGCTATAGTACAATACTTTAAGACATAGCGCTATTACCTTAAATACACCGCGTATGTAACGTGCGTGCTCTATAATTATAATAATCTTAAGTACTTTATAACTACTAAGAGCTTATCTACTTACTAGGTTTAGTATACTAAGGAACTAGCTAAGTTTAATTTTAAGATTAAATATAAGCTAGGTAAGACAAATCCTGCTAATACACTATCCCGGCGCCTAGATTATACTAAAGGCTTTAAAGATAATAGTAAGAGGATAATCCTTAATGCTATACTACCTATATTGCAGCAAAAGTTGCGGGTTATAGGCCTTATAGGCGGCCTTAGTGCTATTATACTAAACTAGTAAGTAGTATACGTGTAGTATACGAGCGACCTTTATAAACTTGGCGCCGGCGGACTAGAGCGTCCTACTATTCTCTTTAAGACCACTCTAACTAACCTAATAGCGTTTGACCCTAGGGAAGACCCCTTAGCCTAGGCTACGGTCCCCTATAATAACTTAGTGAGTTACTTACGTATTATATATTACTTCGCTAGTACCAACTTTACGCAGAGTCTCGTGCCACGGTAAGAAGTAGTAGTAGCTACTTTAGCTAAAACGGCGTTTACGGAATAACCCCTTAAGTTATTAGTTAATTTTATTTATAGAGTATAAAAAAGGGATACCTTTATACGCTTTATATATAATTAGTTAACCTAGGAATAAGTTCCTGCTAGTAATAAGGACTATACCCTTAATAATTAAGGACTTTTAAGGTAAAATAATAAGGTTTAGGTACTAAATTATACACTATTATAATAGGAGATCCTTAAGTGGAATTATAACAATCCTATAGGCGGCTACTATAGTTTTAACCGTACCTTTAAGGTAATTGCGCGAAAGTATACTTAAAACAGCCTTACTTAGGACCTCCGTAAATACCTAAATAATTGCAATACCTACTAACGCTCTAAATGTTACGGACGCTTTAAGTACGATATTACGACTACTTGGAGAAGAGTCGGAAGAAGCTAGTTAGTTAATACAGGCACGGTCCAGGATGGAGCCGGTAGAACTATGTGACGAGGAATAGTAACTAAGTCACGTAATGTAATCTATATGGTCTGTACAATCTATATGATCTATAACAGAGCAGATAGAGCACACGTACCTCATATACAGGGGGGATTTCTTAGGAGTACGGTCGTGTATTTAAAGGACCACAGTCCCTACTCTAGATAGTTCTTTCCTTATAGTAATTCTCAGAATATAATTAGAGTTAATCTGTTAGGCAACCACTCCACCAGTTATTATTACGTTATTAACTTTACGCATTACCTACACACCTAGCCTAATAATAAACCTATCGTAGTACCTACTACAAGGTTCCGTTATATAATTACTACCTAATTACGGTATTAAAAGTTAAACAATATGCCACCAAAAGCAGCCACTACAACGCCATTAACGGCGGCAACTACTTTAAGGTCAGGAGGTGACACCAGTATAGTAGATACTAACTTATAATAACCTATAACGGTTAAACAACTACAAGAGATAGTTAACCAATTAATAGAAAATAACGCGGCACTTAAATAAAGGATTAACAGGATAGGAGCAGTAAAGGTTAAGTTATTATTAATTAAGAGATTCTTAGGAGAGAGATTAAAGCTTAAAGGATTCCTTACGCAAATATACTTTAAGGTTACGCAAGAGGGAGCAAAGCTAGCAATACCCATGGATTAAATAGCGTATGCAGGATTGTTCTTATTAGGAAGAGCACTTAAATAGTTTAAGCCTTACCTTATAGAGATATAAGTAAATAGAATAATAACAACGAACTAAGAAGTATAGTTTATGTTCTTAAGCTAAAATAAATTCATAGAGCGACTTATATAGATGTTTAAAGACCCAAAGGCAATAACTACGGTGGAAAGAAAACTTTAAGATATTATATAACAAACCTTAGCTATTAAATATACAACGTAGTTCTAAATACTAGCAATATAAGTTAAGTGGAATAATAAGGTGCTTATAGCACAGTATAAACAGGGACTTAAGGCTAAAGTCTAGGATATAATTATTCTAATAGAAGATGCGGATACCCTAAGGGAACTAATAGATTAAGCGATAAAGATCAATAATAGGATTTACTAAAGGGAACAGACTAAGAGAGGTTAGGATAGAGTTCTATAATTATATAAGGCGCAAAGTACGTATTAACTAAAGCTAAGTTAGAAACTATAGTATGGCGCAGAGCTAATAGACCTAAGTAGTACCAAAGAAACCTATAAGAGATAAAGTAAGAGACTATAGAAACTAAGAGGATAAGGATTAAGTAATTAAAGGTTTAAGGAGCAAAGGCCGAATTAGGGATCTTAGTAGTAGAAGATATTTAGGCGGACTCTATAGCAAGAAAAATGGTTTAAAGAGGGAGCTTATATAAATTACGGAAAATAGGGTTATTTTGCTAGAGATTGTAAAGATGGTTAGAGTTACTATATAATAAAGGGAACCGGACTAGTAGACGGCATATATATATAAAGGGACGATAATATACTACGAGGAATAAAAGATTATTTAATTAACTATTTTACGTTTTGCTATAATAACGCGTGCTAAATTTATAAAGACGCCAAATACGGTGCAAGCTATTAGCTATAGGAACCTAGTTTAGAGAAACTAAGAGCTACCTAAGACCATAAAGAGTAAGATAGGCTCTATAAATGTGACAAAGATCTAACAGTAACTTTTAGTATAGTGTTAATAAGGCAGTATTTAGAAAGGGACTTTGGGAAAAACCCATTTAGCGATATTAAGAAAGAAGATCTTAAGACATCAGCATTAGAAGTAAAGATTAAGACCGCTATAGAGCAAGGTTTAGTAACGGGCATTATAATACTATTAGATACGGCATCTATTACTTTATAAGACGGCAAGAGTAGTATCTAAAAGAGGTTAAGCAAGCAGACAACTGCTAGTGCTAGCTTACTACTTAATAAAGGCAAAAGGCTAAAGGACTAAGATTCTTAAGACGAGATAAAGCACACCTAAGGACCTATAATAGACGAAAACCGATAGAGCAGGGTAGCAGCTTAGTTCAGGAACATATAAATAAGCTTAGGATAGAGTTTCCCACAGGCATCAGATTTTTAAGATAAGATAGATAAGATTTAAGACTTTTAAGATAAGATAAAAACACTACGGACGCCTAGTTAGACTAAGGCGGAAGCCAAGCTTAAGTTAGAAGTAAGCTTAGGATTAAATAATTTAAGGGACTAAGAATTCGGAGTATAAATAAGGACACCTATAGGTAAGAGGTAAAAAGCTTCTTTATAGATTAGAGAATCTATAATCTAGGTAGCAATTAAACTAGGAGACAGATATATAGACCCAGAGGACTTACTAGTTAAATATAGTGTTTAGCCTAAAGATTAAAAAGTTAATACTAAGATTAAGAAGTATAAAGACTTTAAGGATCCACTTATAAGACGCGAAGGAAAAGAAACTATAGAGGAATTTAGAGCGAGAATTACCTTATAGCAAGAGTAGAAACTAGATAAGAGATTTAGTCTGCTAGGTTATATAAGGGATAAAGCGCTAGTATAAAGAATTACTAATAGGCTAAAAGTAGGCACACTAAAAGCTAAATAGCTTACCAAACTAGAATAAGAAGAGGATTTAGAAATCCTAACTAGATTTAAAGAATAATATATAAAAGGTTGTTACAATGCAGTAATAAGAAGATACTTCCTTATAGACAGAGCGTATATACTTAAGCAGCTGTACTAAAAGTGGTATAGGCAGCGATACAACGATAAGTAGGAAGATTTCTATATATAGTTGGATGAAAAAGTTATCTAAGACCACCTAATTACGGAAAAGGCTATAACTTATATTAAAGGAGCCTTAATTATAATATTAAAAGATCTAGAGGAGTAATTAGAGGACTAAAGAAGCGAAAGACGAATCTTAGTACCTATAAATGAAGTTACGACGCCTAGATTAATATAAGAAAGGTTTAAACTTAAGGATAAAGACAAGCTAAAAGTTAACCCAAGACACTAAGCACATCACACACTATTATGGATAGCATACGTAGATAATATATACAGTATATATAGGACACTAAAAGATAAGAATCGGAAATATCTAATAAAAATATATTAGATAACGGACGAGGCGAAATACCAAAACGCTAAATATATATATAGCTAGCACCTAGTAGAAGTTTAAGAATAAGGGGACTTAATATTTTAACCAGGAAGATTCTTTACGGAAGAATACCTAGATGGATAATAGTAGTGGGAATATCCAGAGAACACCTATCTATGGCATATTAAAAATAAGAAACGAACTAAGTATTAGTTAAAAGTGGACTAAGTATAAATAGGATCTAGCAGCTAATAGTTAGGAAAAGTGGAGGCTTACGGGACCAAAGGGAACCAGTAGTAGAGCCTTAAACCCTTAAAGGAATTCAAAAAAAACACCTAAATTTATAAATTAAATAGTAAGATTAATAGTTTAAAGCACTAATAGATAGTAGAGTAATAAGGAACTATATCTTACTAGTAATAGTTAAAAGAATAGGACTACTATATAGGAGAAAGGAGCACCTATATTTATTAGTAATAATTTTAGGAGATTTAATAGCCTATAGGGATGGTATTATTAATCTCAAAACAGGACCTATTTAGTTAACTATTAAAGGAAGATAAATTCGGATATCTTTTAATATCCTACTATTAGGGAAAGACAAGGCAATACTAGGGATGCCTTAGTTATAGGAATACAATCTAAAGATTAATTAGGTTATAGGTCAAGTCAATATTAGAGATACTTAACGCCACAAGATACAATAATAAGCTAAGTTAGTATAGTACTAAGTAGGAGCAACCTACAAAGAAATAGAAAAAGGGCTAAGCTATATACTAAAGAGATACTATAAGTATGGCAAGAAACTATAGTTACTAGAAAGTAAAAAGCTATTAGAGTATATAGTATGGGACTATAAGATAGAATTAGAACTAGGAATAAGTCTAAGGTTTTTTCCAATCTATAAGCTTACCAAAGAAGAAGGGAGAGCATTAAAAGAGTTTGTCTAGGAGAACTTATAAAAGGGATATATTAGACCATTATAATTATTAACGGGTTATCCAGTACTGTTTATACTAAAGAAAAATAGTAAGCTAAGGCTATATATTAACTATAGACAGTTAAACAGTATTACTAGGAAGGATAGGTATCCTTTACCCTTAATTAGCGAAATCTAAGACAGGATAGGTAATACGTAAATCTTTACGAAGATAGATCTAAAATAGGTGTACTATTAGATTAGAATTAAGGAAGGCAATGAATGGAAGGCAGCCTTTAGGTTAAAGGAAGGACTATATAAACTATTAGTTATGCAATTTGGGCTTATAAATATACTAGTAACGTTCTAGAAGCGAATTAACAACATATTAGGAGAACACTTAAATAAATTTATTATAGTATACCTTAATAATATTATTATCTACTTAATAACTAAGGAAAAACACGGGGAATACGTTAAGTAGGTCTTAAAGAAACTATAAGAAGAACAAATGCTAGTAATAATTAAGAAATGCGAGTTCTTTACCAGGAAGATAGATTTTATTAGATTTATTATTAAACTAGGCCAACTCAGTATAGATCTAAAGAAGATTAAGGCTATAGTAAATTGGTAAGAACTAGAGAACGTTATATAGTTAAAATCATTTCTAGGGTTTTATAATTACTACAGAAGGTTTATAGCGCAATAGTTAAAGGATATTAAGCTATTTACGCAATTAATAAAGAAAAAAGAACTGTAGGTATAGGGAGAGGAATAATAAGAACTATTTAAGGAAGTTAAAAGGTTATTTACCTAGGAGCTAGTTCTTAAGATCTATTAACTAGGACTAAAAACGGTTATTAAGATAGATATATTAGACTTTACACTAGGAGTATACTTTATATAAAAGCACCTAGATAGATAGCACCTAGTGGCATATTATAGTTAAAAGATAACACTACTAGAACTAAACTATAACATCTATAATAAGGAGTTATTAGGTATAGTTACAGCACTAAAGAAATAGAGAGCATTCTTATAAGGTATAGAGAAACTATTTATAGTTAAGACGGATT